>Ga0134126_10000524_pt1 | contig 49011 bp, 50 predicted proteins | sample KB31752_FD_96881 | JGI IMG/M metagenome (GOLD analysis project Ga0134126, IMG submission 96881) | Terrestrial soil microbial communities with excess Nitrogen fertilizer from Kellogg Biological Station, Michigan, USA - KB3-175-2 | ecosystem: Environmental > Terrestrial > Soil > Unclassified ...
CCATCTCTTTCCCATTCCCGAGCGATATCCGCGCCGCGTCGCCCACGCGCAGCCCCGCGGCCTCTTGCGGCGAAAGGTGCGCGCGCGCCACCACGTGCGACGTGTTCATCACGGTGATCAGCGGCGTTCCCGCCGACGCCATCTCGCCTTCATAGAGCGGCCTGTCCGTCACCACGCCGCTAATCGGACTGCGAATTTCCGAGTAGCCGTATTGCGCCTGGGCGGCCTGATAGCGCCCTTCCGCGCTCTTCAGTTGCCCCTCCGCCGATTTGAGCTGCTGGTCCTTGCCCACGGCCTGCAATGATTTCAGGTTGGCCTGCGCAATTTCGTACTGGCTGCGCGCCTGGACGTACGCTACCTGCGATTGATCCAGCAGGTTGCGCGCAATCGCCCCCGACTTGTAAAGCTGCTGCCGGCTTTTGTAGACGCTTTCCGCTGCTTCCATGGCGTGCTGCGTATTCTGCGCGTCCAGCGTCGCCGCCTGAATCTGCGCCGGCAGATTCACTTTCGTGCTCGCATCGTATTGCGCCTGCGCCTGATCGTACGCGCCCTTGTTTTCCACCAGCGCCGCAGAAAGGTCCTTGTTATCGAGCGTCGCCAGCAGCTCGCCCGCCCGCACCTTCGATCCGCGATTCACGTAAAATTTCCGCACCGGCGCGCTGATCTTCGGCACAAGCGTCGCCTGCTCCAGCGGATAGAGCACCGCGTCCGCCGTCACGATCTCCTGCATCGTGCCCTTCTGAACGGTCGCCACTTGCACCGCCACCACAGGCTCCGGTGGCGCGGCCTCCTTCGAGCATCCAGCCGCGGCTAATCCGGCTGCCGCAATCGCGAACGCCAACAGCCCGCGCGCGATCACGCTAGGATCGCTCCAATTCCGGCGCCGCAGTCCGCAATCCGAAAATGTCAGCACGCGCACCCTCAGAAGCCCCCCGTCAGCGTTTGCAGAGCCGCCAGCGCATTCCGATACCGCGCTTTGCCCGCCGCGTCGGCATTGCGAGCCGCATTCAGCGCCGTTTCCGCGTCCAGCACCTGCAGCACGGCGGCCTCGCCCGCCTTATATTGCATAGTGACGAGCTGCAAATTCTGCGCCGCCAGATTGGCCGAATTGTGCAGCGTCTCGATCTGGTTCTGCGCGATCGCCGCTTCGTTATAGAGCGAATAGAGTTGGCTCAGCAATTGCCGCTGGGCATAGGTGGCGTTCACGCGCTGCAATTCCTCGTCGTTCTTCGCCTGCTTCAGCTTGCTGTGCAGGGATCCCCAATCGAACACCGGCACGTTCAGCGCATACGTCGCGAAATATCCCAGATTGGGCTGCCGCCGGCCCGGCGCGGTGTCGTTCACGCTTCGCAGCGCAAACGCATTCGCCTCGATCCCGTAATCCACGTCAATGCTCAGCGATGGATAGAACGCCGCGCGAGCAATCGCAACGTTCAGCTTCGACGCCCCATACGCCGCCAGCGCCGCGCGAATCTGCGGGTTATTGCTCTTCGCCATCGTTTGCACGTCGTTGAAGGCGGGCAGCGGCGGCGGCGTGTCCAGGTCGTCCACTACCGTGAAATTCTCGTTGAACTTCGGGAAGAGCAGCACGGCCAGCGTCGCGCGCGCGTTCGCCATGGCAAGCTCGGCGTCCTGCATCGCCTGTTTTTCCTGGTTGTATTCGAGCTGAAAGCGGATCACATCCGTATGCGCCGCTTCGCCGCCGCGTTCGAGCGCTTCGCTGGTTTGCAGAAAGTGTCCGGCGCGTTCGAGCGCCTCTTGCGCCGTGGCGTAGGCGCGCTGGCTCACGATCAGAGCGTAATAGTCCGTCGTAACCGTCGCGGCCAGCCCCCTCCGCGCCACGTCCTGCTGTGCCTGCGCCATCGCCTTCTGGTACGCAGCCGCCCGCGGCCCCGCCTTGATGAAGAAATCGCCGGGCATGCCTTCGTGCAGCACGCCCCATCCGCGATAGACGTGCACGCCATCCTGGGTGACGAATCGTCCCACCGGCGAAATCCCGTTCCCCTGTGCATTCAAATATTGCGTCGTTGCGGAAATCGCGGGCAGCATTGCCGCGCGCGCCTGCACCACTCCTTCGCGCGCGTTCTTCACGCCCGTAACCGCCGCCTGAAACTGCGGATCGTTGCCTTCCGCCCGCTGCAAGGCGTCCGGCAGCGTCAATGTCAGCGGCGGCCCCGAGCTTCCTTCCGGCGCCATCATCTGGACGTCCGTCTGCGCTGCCGCCGCTTGCGTCTGCGTACCCTGCGCGAGGCACGCGACGGGAGTCACCGCCAGCGCCAGCGCAGCCAATGCTGCATGTTTCATGACGTTACCTCGCGAGGGATGTGCCTCCGCGCCTATCGCGTGAAGACCAGCAGCGTAAACGACCCCGGCACCATCGGCGGACGCCGCCTTTGGTTCGCGCCCGCCGCGGCTGCGGGCATCGGCCCGTACTCCGCCGTCACGGTATAGATCGTATGATTTGCCGGATCAATCTCCATCGTTCGCGCGCCCCGCATCGTCTCGATCGTCCCCGCAGGGCTCAACTTCTCCGGCGAATCCTCATGCGCCACGGTAATCGTGCCGTCGCCGCACGATGCAAACGCAAGCCCCGTGCCCGGATCGAACCGGTTCGCGTCCACGCCCTGCCCGATCGGCACCGTCCCCAGCACCTTGCCGGAATTGCCGTCAACGAACGCCATGGCGCGGCTGTGGCATCCAACGAACAGCCGTTCGTTCGCCGCATCTATCGCCAGCCCGGAGGGCGATTGGCACGGCGCGAGCGGCCAAGTCTGCTCGACCTTCAGCGTCCGCGCGTTGATCTTCACCATCTCGCTTTTATCTTCGAGATTGGCGAACACATAGCCCTTCCCATCCGCCGCCGCGAATTCCGGCCCGCCGCCCAGCGGAAACGTGCCCACCACCTTGCCCGTCGCGGCATCAATTGCGGTAGACGTGTTCGCGTCGCCATTCATCGTAAACACGCGCTTCGTCCCCGGATCATAAATGATCGCGTCCGAATCGCGATCGGTCTTCACCGTATCCAGAACCTTCAGCGTCGTATAGTCGAACACGTGAACCGTCCCCGGATCGCCGTCGCTCACAAATCCCTTGTTGAACTCCGGCGCAAGCGCGATGCCGTGTATGCGATTCATCCCCGGAATATCGCCCGTCACCTGATCGCTGCGCGTGTCCACCACCATCACGTGGCTGCCGCGCGAAATAAACAGCCGATGCTTCGCCGAATCAATCGTCAGGTAATCCCAGCCGCCCTCGCCGCCCAGCTTCACTTTCTTTGCCAGGTGGTATCCCGCGCTGCCCGCATCCTGCCGCGCCGGCGTGAATCCGGCGCACAACGCCACGCACGCGAGCGCCGCGCAACACCCTGCGATCACCGCATTCCGCCGCAATCCTTGCATCGAGCACCTCCGCGATTTCAGATTTGTCACCCTTCGCCGCCGCGAACTCAAAAGTCTAAATTTGCAATATGAAAGCCACCTGAAGGACCGCCCGCGCGCCTGGTGCTTCCAGCGTCAATCCTTCGCCAGCGGGATCAGCACCTGAAAGGTTGATCCATTCGCCGGGGTGCTTTTCACGCGAATTTCGCCGCCGTGCGCCTCCGCGATCCACCGGCCGATGGCCAACCCCAGCCCGCTTCCGCCCGATTCGCGCGACCGCGCGCGATCCGCCCGATAGAAGCGCTCGAATATCAGCGGCAGATCCTCTGCGGCGATTCCGATTCCAGTGTCGCGGATTTCCGCCAGCGCGAAGCCATCCACTCGGCTCAGTTTTGCCTCGATCTCCCCGCCGTCGGCAGTGTACTTGACGGCGTTATCCAGCAGCGCCAGAAAAAGCCGTTCGAGCGATCCGCGATCCCCGCGAATCCACAGCGGCTCTTCAGGCACGCGCTCCACGAACCGCTGCCGCTTCGCGTGAACCAGCAGGCTTGCCTCACGGCACGCATCGCGCAGCGCCCCGGCCAGATCCGTTTGCTGCATCGTCAGCGCCGCCGGTCCTGCATCCGCGCGCGCCAGCAGCAGCAATTGCTCGATCAGCCGCGAAAGCTTTTCGGACTCGCGCAGGATTTGCGAAAGCGACGCCGCATACTCTTCCGGCGCGCGCGGCTTCCGCAAGCTCAGCTCCGCGCTCGTCCGAATCACCGCCAGCGGCGTCCTCAATTCGTGCGACGCATCCGCCGTAAACTGCGTGATTCGCTGGAACGCCGCCTCCAGCCGCGCGAGCATTTCGTTCAGCGTCGCCGCCAGCCGCTCCAATTCATCGCCCGTTCGCGGCACGGCCACCCGCTTCGCCAGGTCGTGCGCCCCGATCTCGCGTGCCGCCCGCGTCATCGCATCCACGGGCCGCAGCGCGCGCCCGCTCAGCCAGTATCCGCCCAGCGCCGCGATCAGCAGGAATATCGGCGCCGCCAGATACAGCGCCGCGCGAAACAGATACAGCGCGTGATCGAAATCCGCCGTCGAATGCCCCAGCGCCGCTTCATAACGCGCCCCCGCGGCTTCAATCGGCTGCCGCAGGATGCGGAATCGCTTCCCGCCGATCCGCGCTGTATACGCGCGCGCCGCATGCCCGCGCCGCCTCCGCTCCGGCAATGTCTCCATCCCCGCGGACGCAAAGATCAAGCCCCCCGCCGCGTCCGTCACGCGCAGCTTGCCTTGCGCGCCTTCGCCCTCGGCGTATTCCTGCAGCTCGTCCACCAGTTCGCCGCGCCCCCGCGGCGCATCGGCCTTCACGATCGCCTGCACGCCCGCCATCCGCTCTTGCAGCCCCGCGTCGAGCGTCGCCCGTATGCTGCGGTGCATCGCGAAGTAGGCCACCGCCCCGAACACCGAAAGCGAGATTGCCAGGATCAGCGAATACCAGCCCGCGAGCCTCAAGCGAACGCCCAGCGCCTTCATTCCTTCGCCTCCGCGCGCACGCAATATCCAAATCCCCGCACCGTGTGTATCAATCGCGTTTTATGCCCCTGATCCACCTTCGTGCGAAGCAGCCTCACGAAAGCGTCCAGCGTATTTTCCTCAACCTCGGACTCAAGGCCCCACACCGCCTCCACGATGGACCGCCGCGAAGCCGCCGCCCCCCCGCGCCGCATCAGAAATTCCAGCAGCCGATATTCCGTCGCCGTCAGATGAATCTCGCGCCGCCCGCGGTACACGCGCCGCGCCCCGGGATCGAGCGCCAGGTCCGCCACCTCCAGCCGCGCCGCCACGCGTTCCGCCGCCGGCCGCCGCGCCAGCGCCCGCACTCGCGCCAGAAACTCCGCGAACGAAAAGGGCTTCGTCAGATAATCGTCCGCCCCGGCATCCAGCCCGCGCACCACGTCGGGAATCGCATCCCGCGCCGTCAGCATCAGGATCGGCGCCCCGTTGCCGTCCGCCCGCAGCCGCCGCGCGCATTCCAGCCCGTCCATTCGCGGCAGCATCCAATCCAGCACGATCACGTCGAATTGATACGCCTCCGCCAGTTCCAGCCCGTTTCGCCCGTCGTGCGCCACGCTCGCCACGTGGTTCTCCTCTTGCAGCCCCTTCTGCAGCAGCAGGGCCATCTCCCTATCGTCTTCCACGATCAGCACGCGCATGGGAACGCTTCGTAGCGGCTCAGTGAAAATTCAAACTGACCCACTGCCGGATCTTGCCGCCTTGCGCCTGAATACTATCTGAAATCCCGGTCTCCGGCGGCCCCGCATCGCGCTCCCCTCGTCTCCGGGGCGCCCTTCGTGAGACTCTGTTTAAGAGCCTCGCGCGCACCGGACGCGCCGTGAATATGGCCCGCGAAAAGCTGAAAACCTATTCGCTCTGGCTCGGCCCCACCCTCACCTGGATCGCCGGTTTTATTGACGCCGTCGGCTACCTCATGCTCCGTCACATCTACACCGCGAATATGAGCGGCAATAGCATCGCCTTCAGCATGTATGCCGCCCGCAATTTTTGGATCAGGGGATTGCTGCGCGGATTTCCGGTGCTGATGTTTTTTGCGGGCCTGATGCTGGGCGGCATCGTCCTCGAATGGCGCAAGCGCAACCTGCCCGGCCATCTTTTTTCCACGGCCATGCTGCTCGAATTCTGTTTTCTGCTCGCCTATCCGCTCGCCGGCTTTCATTCGGACTTCACCAATTCCGGCGCCGCGCTCGGCCTCGGCAAGTTTCTGGTGCTGGTCGCTGCGCTCTCCATCGCCATGGGCGTGCAGAACACAACCCTTCGCATGACGGGCGTTCTCACCATCTACACCACCCACGTCACCGGCGCCATCACGCAGCTTTCCGAAGATGCCGTCAGTTATCTTTTCTGGGCGGGCGAGAAAATGCGCGAGGGGTTGCGGGGCATGGCGCTTCTCCGCGCCTCGTGGCGCCAGGGAAGCTTTCGCGGCCTTCTGCTGAATATCGCGCTGTGGGTTGGTTATATCGCCGGTGCGGGCGCCGGGGCAATCGGCGTCGACCGCATGGGCGTAATCTGTGTGCTGGTCCCGATGGCGCTCGTCCTCGCCCTCACGCTTTTCGACCACCTCGGCGCCCTCGGCCAATACAAATAGAGCCGCGAATCGCGCCGCGATCTGCTATTGATGTGCCAGCTGCCCCGGCGCCAACCTCGATTGCAGCGCCCGCAGCACCGTGTCTCGCCCGATCATCCCGATGATGTTCCCCTCGGAGACCACCGGCATCTGATTCACGTCCTCCGCCTGCATCCGTTGCAGCACTGAAAGCGCCGGCTCCTCCGGCGACGCCCAATGAATGCGCGCAATCGGCAGCATCACCGCCTGTATGGACGTGTTCGCCCATTCCTCGCGCGGCACGGCCCGCGCCGCATGCAGCGTAATCAGCCCCACCGGAGTTCCCGCGCCCGTCACGATGTGGCACCGCCGCCCGGTTTTCAGCACCTCCTGCACGTATTCCTCCAGCGACACGTCCCGCGCCACCGACGCCACGTCGCGCGTCATAATATCCATCGCGCGCACGCCCGCCAGCGTGTTCCGCACCACCACCTGCGTGAAGCTTTCCTTCGCCGCTTCCAGCAGAAACCATCCGATAAACGCCAGCCATATCCCGCCGACCAGATTTCCGGTCAGCGCCTGCCAGATCCCCACGAAAATCATCACATACGCGAAAAATCGTCCCGCATTTGACGCGATCCGCGTCGCCCGCGTGAAATCCTTCGTGATCCCCCAGGCGATCCCGCGCAGCACCCGCCCGCCATCCAGCGGAAATCCCGGCACTAGGTTGAAAAGCGCCAGCGCCACGTTGATCCAGCACAGCCACGTCGCCCCCGCCGCAATCATTGCGTGCGAGCCGGAAAATCGCGCCACCACCCAGAAGCAGCCCCCCAGAAACAAGCTCGATATCGGCCCGGCAATCGCGATATTGAATTCCTGCAGCGCGTTGTCCGGATCCCGTTCGATGCTCGCCAGCCCGCCAAACACAAAAAGCGTGATGGATCGCACCGGAATCTTGTAGTGCATTGAGATTACGCTGTGGCTCAGCTCATGAAACACGATGGACGCGAAGAACAGCAGGCTCACCACAATCCCCAGCACCCAATGCTGCGCCTGCGTCCAATGCGTATGCTGCGGATTGAATTGCGTCACCAGCGAAAGCGTGATCAGCACAAAAATGATCAGCCAGCTCAGGTGGACGTAGATCGGTATCCCGAAGATTCGCCCCAGCTGCAGTCCCGAACCCTGTTTGGGTTGCGCCATCGCCATCTCGAATGCCTCAGCCGCTCAGCCTCTCCGGCGGCCTTCCGCGGGCCCATGCCCGCCCTTCGCTCAATTCCATGATACAAGCCCGTTACACAAGCCCGTTACGCAAGCCCGTTGTACAAGTCCATGATACAAGCATTGCCCTTGCCCGGCGGAAATCGAAATCAGCATTCGCCAACCTGCAAGCGGTTGCCAGGGGCGCAGCCCTGCCCTGCTTGCCCTGATGCAAGAAGCGAGCGATCACGCGAAGGGAAGCTGCGCCCGTCTATCCTATTCGCGGAACGTCAGACCAAATCACCCCACCCATTGACCTGCATTCCTGATCGGAGTAACTTTCCCTGTCTTTCATCCCGCTCAGGAGACCATTTGATGAGACGATTTGGAACGTTTGCCGCTCTCGCCTTTGCCTGCCTGCTTCTTGCCCTTCCCGCGTCGGCGCAGCAGAAAGCCGCATCGCTTGCCGCCACGCCCCCCATGGGCTGGAACAGTTGGAATCATTACCACCGCAATGTGAACGATGCCGTGGTTCGCGCGCAGGCCGATGCCATGGTCTCCAGCGGCATGCGCGACGCCGGCTACCGCTACATCAATATTGACGACACCTGGGAAGGCGCCCGCGACGATAAGGGCGTCATTCATCCCAACGACAAATTTCCAGACATGAAAGCCCTCGCGGACTACGTCCACAGCAAGGGTCTCAAGCTCGGAATCTATTCGTCTCCGGGCCCTAAGACCTGCGCCGGCTACGAAGGCAGCTTCGGCCACGAGCAGCAGGACGCGCAAACCTACGCCGCTTGGGGAATTGATTACCTGAAATACGATCTCTGCAGTCTCGATCGCCAGTACCGCGTGTTGAAAACCGACGACGCCCGCGAACAGTTCCTCGTCCAGGTCTACGGTAAGATGCACGATGCACTGGTCGCCACCGGCCGTCCCATCGTGTTCAGCCTCTGCGAGTATGGCTGGAGCGATCCCTGGAAGTGGGGGCCATCCGTCGGCGGCAATCTCTGGCGCACCACCGGCGATATCTCCGATCGTTACGCCAGCATGGCCAATATCGGTTTCAATCAGCTTGGCCTTGCCAAGTACGCCGGCCCCGGCCATTGGAATGATCCAGACATGCTCGAGGTCGGCAATGGAGGCATGACCCACGACGAGTACCTCACCCATATGAGCCTGTGGGCCATGCTCGCCGCGCCCCTCATCGCCGGCAACGATCTTTCCACGATGACCCCCGAAACCATCAGCATCCTCACCAATCATGACGTGATTGCGATTGACCAGGACCCAGCCGGCCATCAAGGCGAGCGCGTCGGCGCGCACGGCCCCATCGAAATCTGGGCGCGTCCCCTTGCCGATGGCTCCCAGGCCGTCGCCGTTTTCAATCGCGGCGACGAAGCCCAGCCCGGCACGGTCAACTTCAAGGACCTCGGCTTCAAGGGCAGCGTTCACGCCCGCGACGTCTGGCAGGCCCGCGACCTCGGCAAGATGAAGGGCGCCTACACCGTCCAGGTGCCAATTCACGGCGTGGTCCTACTGAAGGTCTCCAAATAATTTCCAGGGAGGGAACTGCGGCTCAAGAGGTGCTGAATAGGCATCCTGAGCCGCGGCCCGCAGCGGGGAGCATTGGTTGTTGCGGTAGGGGCGCGGCATGCTGTGCCCGCCGGCTTCAGCCTTGCGGCAAATCCAGCAAACTGCTCGCGACCGGCTAATTCACCCAATTATCCGGGTTCCGCGGCGGCTTCTCTTCGTGGTCGCGGACATACACATCAAATTTTCTCCGCAGCCGCCGTCGCTGCCAATCCGAAAAGGTATTTCGGAAATTGTAGAGGAATGACCCTCGCCGCAGGTACAGGTAGCCCACCAGCATGCCCCCCAGATGGCACACGTGGCTCACGTTGTCGCCCGTCGCCCCCAGCGTCATGAAGAATTCCAGCGCGCCCATGATAATCACGAAGACGCGCATTGAAATGCTCACCGGCAGCGGAAATACCCACACCTTGCTGTACGGCATCACCATCGCGGCCGCCAGCAGGATCCCGTAAATTGCCCCCGAGGCCCCAATCGTCGGATTCAGTGAGCTGCCGATGCCGTGAGGATCAATCGCCGTCTTCACGATCACGTTGATCAGGCCTGCCCCCGCCCCGCAAACAAAGAAATAGGTGGCGAAGCGCTTTGCGCCCCACATCCGCTCGATATCCGCCCCGAACATGCACAGATAGAGCAGATTCAGCAGAATGTGCCAGATGCCGCCATGCAAAAATAGGTAGGTGAAAAGCTGCCAGACGAAAAAAAAGTGCGTCACCGCGTACGGACGCAACCCAAACACTACGATCCAGAAGTTCCACCCCGCCGCGCCAAACAGAAGCCGCGACACCTCTTGCACGAAGAACATCGCGATGCACGCAATGCAAATCGCCTTGATCGCCGGCGGAAAATAGCTGCCGATGTCGAACTGATACCCGTAATTTCGCGAGTAGGACCGCACCGTGCTCAGTCTAATTCCAGCGCCACCCGGAGTCAAAGACGCCCCAACCCCTGGAATTTCCTTGACTTTCTGGCGTTACTATGCTATACATGCCAATATCCAATAACAATTGGATAGCAGGCGGGGCGATCCGGGGTATTCCCGGTGCGCTCGAAGACGGTGAAGGTGTGCCCGCAAAGATTTGGACTTAAAATGTCGCGCCGTGGGCTTCAGCGCGGCAAAGGGGAGGCGCGGAGACGATGCTTCTAATCTACGGTACGGGGATTAGAAATCACCCTAACCCCTGTACTTGCAACGCAAATTCCGTTCTAATCTACGGTAGCTCGCTCGGGAGCCGCCACCATGAACCCTAGCCCCTTCGATCCCACCCAACTCGAAATCTTCAAGAACCTCTTCCACTCCGTCGCGGAGGAAATGGGCGGCGCCCTTCGCCGCTCCGCCTTTTCTCCAAATATCAAAGAGCGCCGCGACTATTCCTGCGCCATCTTCGACTCCGCGGGCCAGGTCCTCGCGATGGGCGACCATATGCCCGCTCATCTCGGCTCAATGCCCCGCTCGGTCGCCGCCGCGATGCGCGACCTCGACCTCAAGCCCGGCGACATCGCCGTTCTCAACGACGCATACGCCGGCGGCACCCATCTCCCCGACCTCACCATGGTCATGCCCGTATACCTGCCCCGCGCCTCGCGCCCGCCTCGCGGCAACGAGCGGCCCATGTTCTATGTCGCAAACCGCGCCCACCACGCCGATATCGGCGGCGCGCAGGCAGGCTCGATGGGCCTCGCCCGCGAGATCTTTCAGGAGGGCCTGCGCATCCCGCCCGTTTTGATTTACGAGCGCGGCCGCCTCGTCCGTGACGTGATGAACCTTCTCCTCACCAACGTTCGCACCCCCCGCGAACGCGAGGGCGACCTAACCGCGCAGATCGCTGCCTGCCGCATCGGCGAGCGCCGCCTGATCGAAATCGTCGCCCGTTACGGGCAAAGCGAGACGGCGCGCTATGGCAAGGCCCTCCTCGATTATTCCGAGCGCATGATGCAATCCGTGTTGCGCTCGATCCCCGATGGCGCCTATCGCGCCGTGGACTTCCTCGACGACGACGGCATCTCGCCCGCCCCGCTCCGCATCGCCGTCGAAATCCGCGTTCGTGGCTCCCGCGCTGAAATTGACTTCACGGGCTCCGCGCCCGAATGCCAGGGCAACGTGAACGCCGTGATCGCGATCACCGAATCCTCGGTTTTCTACGTCTTCCGCTGCCTGGTGGGAGAGGACGTTCCGGCCACAGCCGGGCTGATGCGCCCCATTCGCGTGATCGCCCCGGAGCGCACTATCGTCAACGCCGGCCCGCCGCGCGCCGTCGCCGGGGCGAACGTCGAAACCTCGCAGCGCATCGCGGACGTTCTCCTTCGCGCCCTTGCGCGCGCCCTTCCCGGCCGAATCCCTGCCGCGAGCCAGGGCACTATGAATAATTTCACCTTCGGCGGCGCGGACACGCGCCCGCGCCGGGCAGGCGCGCCCTTCGCCTATTACGAGACGATTGCCGGAGGCATGGGCGCCCGCCCCGATCGCGATGGCATGAGCGGCGTCCACACCAATATGACCAATTCGCTGAACACGCCCATCGAAGTGCTCGAAATCAGCTATCCGGTTCGCGTCCATCGCTATGGGTTGCGCCGAGGCTCGGGCGGGAAGGGTCGCTTCCGCGGGGGCGATGGCGTGGTTCGCGAAATCGAAATGCTCGTGGACGCACAAATCGGCCTTTTATGCGAACGCCGCACCACGGCTCCTTACGGCCTCGATGGCGGCGCGCCCGGCGCCAAGGGAGTCAACGAAGTGATTTATCCATCTGCCCGCCCCGGTAAACCGAGAGGTAAAGGCAAGCGCCTGCCTTCGAAATGCAGTCTGTATGTTCCGGCGGGATCGGCGATCCGGGTTTCAACCCCTGGGGGAGGGGGATACGGCAAAACGGCGCGCAAGCGAAGGCGGGGAAAAGGGAGGGCGCAATCCTCGTGAAGACCGCGCCCGGCCCGCCAAAGGGCAGAGAACGCTATTCGGGTGTCGCTGTCGCTTCCGGCATCTGGAGCTTGGCTTTCGCGAGCGCGCGAACCAAGTTCGCTTCCACGTTTTGTTCGGAGGTGTTCCGCACCGTCGCCAGTTCGCTCACCAGCAGGTGCTTCGCGCGTTCCAGCATCTTCTTTTCGCGGAAGGAAAGCGGCTTGGTCCGGCTAAGGGCCACAAGCCCCTTCAGCACGGCCGCCACTTCCATCAACGAGCCGGTGCGCATCCGATCGGAGTTTTCCTTGAAGCGGTGTTTCCAGTCATGATGAGAAGCCGACCGCCCCTTCTCAAGATAGGCGAGAACCTCGCCCGCCTGCGTGGATCGGATAATTGGCCGCAACCCCACGTTGTCTATGTTGCTTTGCGGCACCATCACCTTCAGTCCGCTCGAGACAATCCGAAGCATGTAGAAGCGCTCGGATTTACCGCTGGCGTAGCCGTAACTGATCTGTTCGATCACGCCCACTCCATGATTCGGGTATACAACTTTGGCGCCCAGCTTGAATTCCAAAGATCTAAGGTCCATAGGCCGAAATCCCTCCCCGGAAAGCCTATTGAAATATTAGGCACGCGCGTAAGCTCGCGTCAAGGTATTCCCTCGAAATCTTACAGCCCGCCCACCGCCCAATTATCGCCATTTTCCGTCCGGTGTGGCACTCCGATTGCCCTATAATGTCGCCGATGCTCGTCCTTGCCCTGGATACCTCGTCTCCCGCCGGAAGCCTCGCCGTCCTCCGCGACCGCAAGGTCATTGGTTCTATCGCGGAATCGTCCGATGAACCATACTCCTCGCGGCTCTTCCGCCAGTTGGACGCGCTTCTAGGCGACCTCTCGCTGGAGCTATCTCAATTTGACCTGTTCGCCGCATGCTCCGGCCCAGGCTCCTTCACGGGCCTGCGCGTCGGGTTGACTGCAGCGAAGGCCTGGTCCGAAATCTGCCAGAAGCCCATCGCCGCGATCAGCGCCTTGGAAGCGGTGGCGGTGCAGGCCGCCGCGCCCGATTCTCGGCGCGATGCGCTCCTGGTGCCGGTTCTCGATGCTCGTCGAGGACAGGTTTATTTCGGCGCGTTCCGCCTTCCGGCTTCGGATGCGAAAGCCGCAGCCTGCATGCTGGACCGTGAGGCCGAGGATTGCGTGGCGCCCCCGGACGAATTCCTCTCATTCCTGACCACCCTCGGCCCGTGCGGCGGCATAACGATTGTCACGCCTGTGCCTGACGTCATCGCGCCGATTGAGTTGGCGATTCGCGATCTGAATATCTCAGTCGAAAGCGTCTCGCCCTTTCTTGCGCCTTTCGTGGGTGGTCTCGGCATCGCTCGAGCACAGCGCGGATTGCTCACCGATTCTCTCTCGCTTGATGCGAATTACGTGCGCCGCTCCGACGCTGAACTCCACTGGAAAGGCGCCTGACCGCCATGCGCATTCGCCGCATGGATGCCGCCGATCTTGCCTCTGTGCTCTCCGTCCAATCGGAATCCCCGGGAATTTCGCAGTGGAGCCGCTCTGATTATGAAACCTCTTTGCGAAACGAAGTGGCCGGATGGATCGCGGAAGACGATGGGCGAGTGGTTGGTTTCATCGTCGCCCGCCTAGCTGCACAGGAAATCGAAATTCTGAATCTCGCCGTACGGCCCGCCTCGCGCCGGCAAGGCGTCGGAACCGAACTACTCAACGCAGCATTGCAGTGGGGCAGGGCATCGGGTGCCGAGCGCGCCATTTTGGATGTCCGCGCATCCAACCGCCCCGCGCTGCGGCTCTATGAGCGCCACGGTTTTCATATCGAAGGCCGCCGTCCGCGTTACTATCGCTCGCCGGCGGAAGATGCCCTGCTGCTGGGTTGTTCGCTGAATTCTGGTGCGCAGGATCAAGGCGCGGCAAAAGCAAATTTCGCGAACGCGAAAGAGAGGTCCGCGTGAAACGACCGAAGCGATTCGTTAGCAGCAGGCGAGCGGCATCGCGGAAGTTCCTGGCGCTAATCTGCGCGCTCTTGGTCTCAAGCTCCGTAGCGTGGGCCGGGCCGCCGTTTCAGACGGACGATCCGCTGCCGGTGGATTTCCGCCACTTCGAGTTTTACACCTTCGGAATTGCCAGCGTTGTTCGCACGGAAATAGACACCGCGGCCCCGGCTATGGAATTCAATTGGGGCGTGGTTCCCAACGTTCAATTGCATGTCGTTGTTCCCGTTGCGGGCGTGATCCCATCCGGCAATCCGGCGTATCTTCCGTCGAGCCTCGGCCCGAATGTGTTCGGCCTCGGCGATATCGAGACCGGCGTCAAATACCGATTCATTCAGGAGACCAAGCACCGGCCGATGGTGGGCACGTTCCCAATGTTCGAAGTCCCCACCGGAAGCGCTGCGCGCGGCCTGGGCGTCGGCAAGGGCTGGGCCAAGCTTCCCGTATGGGTGCAGAAAAGCTTCGGCCCGTGGACCACCTACGGAGGCGTCGGCGAAAATATCAACAGCTCGCCCCTGTTTCGCAATTACACCTTTGGTGGATGGCTCGTGCAGCGCGATCTGGGCAAGAAGCTGACCCTCGGGACCGAGGTTTTTTCTCATGGCCGCCAGGGAACCGGGCAATTCATGAGAGCCGCCACGCTGATTGATGCCGGCGGGTACTACTACTTTCGAAATCCCGGCTTCCAACTCCTTTTCTGTTACGGCCACTCCGTCGCCGGGCAGCCGGAGACCTACGCCTACCTGGGCCTTTATTGGACCTGGGGAGGAAAGGCCGGCAAGTCCGCCGCCCGCGGGTTCGCGAATCTGCTCCCTCATGTGTGAAGACGCGCTTTTCAGGCACCCTCGCTTCGCAATTGATCCGCGCCGATCCTTGTGGTAATCCTTACAGACATGTGAACGCCGCCCCAAGATAGGAGGGAACGCATGCCGATCACCACTCAGGACCTCCGTCAGTCTCTCTGGACCCACGATCCGGAATTTCGACGCCTCGCCGAGGAGCACTCCCGTTGTGAGTTTCAGTTGGAACAAATTCTGAAGCAGCCTTACTTCAATTCCGAAGATCTCGCCCAGGAAATCGCCCTGAAGAAACTTAAGCTGCGATTAAAAGACGAAATGGAGCAAATCGTGGCGCGCAGCCGGCGCAGCGCCCCGTTTGCTCATTAAGCCGCCTCTCCGATAGCTTTCACACGGCGGTGCCGGCCTCCTTTACTTCTGTCGTACAATACTGGTGTTTTTGCGCTGGCGCGCCGCGCGCACTGCTGTGGACAGTTATTTTTCGATGATCAGAGAAGCGTATAAATTTGGTTTGCCGCCGATTGTCGCCGGCATCTTGTGCTTGGCGCTCGGATCGCACGCGGGCTGGAAATGGGCCGGCGGCCTGCTGATTTTATTGGGCCTCTTCGTTTTTTACTTCTTTCGGAATCCGGATCGCACGATTCCCGCCGAGCCCGGCATCGTGGTGTCTCCGGCCGATGGCCACGTGGTCGAAATTGTGGATGAGCTGCTCGATGCGCGCATGGGCCACCGCGTGAGCATCTTTCTTTCGATCTGGGACGTTCATGTGCAGCGCATGCCCATCGCGGGCAGAATAGCGGACGTGGTGTATCGTCCTGGCAAATTCTACGCCGCGTTTCGCGCTTCGGCTTCGCGGCGCAACGAGCAGAATATTATTTACGTCCACGCCCCCGGCGGAACGCTCGTCTTCAAACAAATCGCCGGGGCCGTCGCGCGGCGCGTGCTATGCTGGAAACGCGAGGGCGAAACGGTCGCCCTTGGCGAACGAGTGGGGATGATTCGCTTCGGGTCGCGAGTGGACGTCTGGCTGCCCATGGAAACCGAGGTGATGGTGCGCCGCGGGCAGAAAGTCAAAGGTGGCGAAAGCATCCTGGCGAAATGGAACTTAACGGCATAGAACCCGCCGGCGCCGAAGGGCCGCGCCGCTCGTTTCGTAATCACCGCCTCCGTCGCGGCATCTACATCCTTCCCAGCCTGCTCACCGTGGGGAACATCCTGTGCGGCTATTACGCCATCCTGGCGACGATGGAGGGCGGTCCCCTCTATATGGATTACGCGGCGCGCGCGATTGGCTTTGCCTTTTTGTTCGACACGCTGGATGGCCGCATCGCGCGCGCGATGGGAACGAACAGCGAGTTCGGCAAGGAGTTCGATTCGCTTGCCGACGTCGTCAGCTTCGGCATCGCACCTGCGTTGCTGGCCTACGCCTGGGGCGTTCGCGCACTGGCCGCCGCTGCGTCGCCCGGCTATTTGCACCTTATACAGCTCGGATGGCTTGTCTGCTTCTTCTTCGTGATCTGCTGCGCCTGGCGCCTGGCACGCTTCAATATTCACGGCATGGCGCCCGGCAGCAACCGCTATTTCGTGGGACTGCCAACGCCCATCGCGGCTGGAATGGTTGCCGCCGTGGTGCACGCGGCGGGCGGCCCTATCGAGAATCCGGCGATTTCGGTGCTGTGGCTCGCGCTGGTCGCGCTGCTCGGAGTACTGATGGCGAGCACGGTGCGCTACTACAGCTTCAAGGAGGTGCAGTGGACGCGGCGGCAGCCGTCGCTCGCCGTCGTGGCCCTCGCGACCATTGGCGCCCTGATTGTGTTCTTTTCCCGGCCCACGCTGCTTATTTTGGCTGGGGTCTACGTGGCGCACGGAATTATCTTTTACTTGGGTCGCCTGATTCGCCGCCGGATGGCGGCGCGGCGCGTGTGAAGCATGCCTCGCTCGGAAACGATTCCCAATCGGGTGGCCATCGCCGGGGCATCTTCGCTGCGCGGCAAAGAGCTGAAGCAAGTCCTCGAGGACCGCAATTTTCCTTCGGCTGATATCGTTCTCCTTGATGAGAGCGTGACGGCGGGAACGCTCACTGAGGCCGCGGGCGAGCCCACCTTCATTCGTGCGCTTGAAGAGGACAGCTTCGAAGGCGCGCGCTTTGCCTTTTTTGCCGGCGCAGCACCGGACGCAGCGCGCAATATTCCGCTGGCGCAGCGCGCCGGGGCCACCGTGATTGACCTCACCGGTGCGGCAGCAGCTTCCGGCTCGGCTACAACATGGATTCCATCGCTTGCTTCGCTGCTGCCGCCTAAGCCGCCAGCCGCCACGAACGGCGCGCCCCATGCCAAGGTGTATCATTCGCCCGGCGCGGCGGCGATCGCGGCCTGCACTCTATCCGCCGCGCTCGGGAAATTCACGCCTCAGCGCATCATGCTGTTGCTCTTTCCGCCCGTGTCCGAGCACGACCAGGCGGGAGTCGAAGAACTTGAGAGCCAAACGGCCAGCCTGCTGTCTTTCCGCGAGATCGCAAAGCCTTTGTTTGACGCGCAAGTCGCCTTCAATCTGCTTTCGTCTTATGGCGAAGCGAGCCGGCCGCGCTTGCAGGATGCGCGAGCCGCCACCGCTCGCGACGTGGCGCAGTTTCTCGCCGGGCGCGCGCCCGTTCCCGCGATTCAGTTCGTACAGGCGCCAGTATTTTACGGATACGCGTTTGCCGCGTACGCTGAGTTCGCGTCTCTCGAAGGACCCGAGCCGCTGGAATCCGCGCTCTCGAACCTCGGGGTGAAGATCGGAGCGGAAGGCGAAGACGCGCCCGATAATGTGAGCGTCGCCGGCGAGGGCGAAATCCATCTTGCTCGGATTCAGCCGGACCCTAACGTCGCCGCGGGCGTGTGGCTGTGGGGCGCGGTGGATAATTTGCGTCTGGCCGCCACAAACGCCGTCCGGATCGCGGAGGAACTCCTTGCGGAATCCCCGATCCACTAAGTCGTCGAGCGAACCCGAGCCGCTTCGCCCGGCGAGATCCATCGCCTTCGTGCTCGCGGCGTTGATTGCTGGATCTGCGTGTGCCGGGTGCGGCTATCGAGTGGTCGGTGCTTCGGTCCGCGCCCCTTCGAACTGGAAGACGATCGCCATCCCTGCTTTCAAAAACGATACAACGCGCTACCGCATCGAGCAGCGGTTCACGCAATCAGTTACGCGCGAATTTCTCCGCCGGACGAAATATAGGGTCGTTCAAGACCCGCAAGCGGCAGACGCGGTGCTGCGGGGCGAGGTGCTCTCAATCGAAGCGACGCCCGTGCTCTTCAATGGAACCACCGGCGAAGTGACCGCCATGCTCCTCACCGTTCGCACCAAGGTGCAGCTCACGGATACGAAGTCCGGCAAAATGGTTTACAGCAACGCCGACATGGTCTTCCGCCAGGAATATCAGATATCCTCGGACGTGCGGAGCTTCTTCGAGGAGTCCGATCCCGCGCTCGGGCGCATGTCGCGGGATTTGGCCGCGGAGATCGTCTCAAACGTTCTGGAGGGTTTCTAGCGTGCCCGTTTCGCCCGACCGCTTGCTGCAAGATTTGAAGCGAGGAAGATTTCCCGCTGCCCTTGCCCTGGTGGGCGCCGATTCTTATCTGCGGGGGCTGTGCCGCAGCAAGCTGATCGAAGCCCTGGTTCCGGTGGAGGCGCGCGAGTGGGCTGTGGCGCGGCTTTCCGCGCGAGAGGTCGGCTGGGATGAAGTGCTGCAGCGCGCGCGAACGATGCCGATGCTTTCGCCGCGGCAAGCCGTGATTGTGGAGGACGCGAATTCGATCGAAAGGCTGGGCGAGAAATCGCGCGAGGCGATTCTCGAAAAGCTAGCCGAATACCTTGAGGAGCCCGCGCCTTTTTCCGTGCTCTTGCTCGAAGCGGATGAACTGGACTCGCGCCAGAAGTTCTCGAAATTGCTTGCCGAAAAGGCGCTGGTGGTGAGCCTGACGATAGACGCCAATTCCGCCGTGCCGCTCGCGCAGCAAATGGCCAAGGAACTTGGTGCGGAGCTGAATGCCGAGGCCGCCGCGTTTTTGGCGGAAATCCTGAATGGCGAGCCCGCGCGCATGCGCATCGAACTGGAAAAGCTTTCGACGTACGTCGCTCCGCGGCAGGCAATCACGACCGACGACGTGCGCCAGATGGTCATTTCCGCCCGGCGAAGCACGGTGTGGCAAATGGCCGATATGCTAGCCAATGGAAAGCGATCCGAGGTTTTCGCTTTCCTCGATAACCTGCTGCGCGAGGGCGACGAACCCATCGCGATGATTGGCGCGCTCGTGTGGATGTACCGGAAGCTGATCGAGGCAAGCGAGTTGCCGCGCCACACGGCAGGCGCGCAAGCAGCTCGCTTCTTGAGTATGCGACCCGATATGGCGGAAACGGCGATTCGGCAGGCTCACCGGATACCGCGGCAGGAGCTTCTCTCCGGATTGCGCGCGCTTGCGGAAGCGGATAGCAAACTCAAATCGGCGAACCCGAATCCGCGCGCCATGCTCGAGTTCCTGTTTGCCCGACTGACGGCCCGAAGCGCCGCGCCCGCTGCCACTGCGCAGGCGACGGGCGCGGGGCCGCGGCGATAATCAGGACTTTGCTTTTGCCTGGGTTTTAAGGGCGTTGATCGCGAGGCTCAGGCGGGATTTATAGCGATTCGCCGTATTTTCCGCCAGCGTGCGCTTGCGGATGGCCTTATCGAGTTCGGAAAACGTGGCTGGCGCCAGTTTTTCCGCCCCGGCCGCGTCTGCCGCCGATAGCGCGGCGCGCATGCGGCGGATCGCCGTGCGAACGCGGGTGCGATTCATCCGATTTACGGCCGTGCGCCGTTCCGTCTGCCGAATATTCTTGAGGACCGATTTCGTCTTCTTTTTGTGTTTTACGGGCGTGCCCTGCGGCATTCAGTGCTCCTTGCGTGCGTTTTGCAAACATACAGAATATCCGAGGGCCGAATCCATGTCAATTCGCACGCTGGCCATCGGAACGGCGATCCGAAGATGAGCGAAAGCGAAGCGATCTCGCAGGAAGATCTCGAACTTGTCGCCGCCGCGAAGGCCATCATCCGCCAGCGATATAAGCCGGATTGGCATGTGGCGGGCGCGGCGCTCCGAATGAAGCCGGGGCGCGTCTTTACCGGTGTTCATTTGGAGGCGTCCATTGGGCGAATCGCGATTTGCGCGGAGGCGGTCGCTCTTGGCCGGGCGATCTGCGAAGGCGACGCGGGCATCGCAACCATCGTCGCCGTCAGGCACCCCGCGGCCGGAGCCGCAAATCCCGAAATCCAGGTGATCCCACCGTGCGGCATGTGCCGAGAGATGATCGCCGGTTACGGCGCCGATGCGCGAGTTCTGCTCATTGAAAATGGCGCGTTGGCGAAACGAAAGATTGCCGAGCTTCCGCCGCACAAGACCTTGTCTCAGCCTTGATCGTCCGGGTGGAGTTGAGATTCGGAAAACCTGGCAAAAACGCGCTTGCCCGATCTTCGCGGCCGCCCTTACGATGAAGGCACCACCCGCTGCTTCGCTCAGACGCGGGGCCGCGGAAAGGCGGTGCGCGTGGTAACCCTCTGTTCGCAGTGCGATAAGCCGGAGCAACAATGCACCTGCGAGAAATACTGCTGCTTCTGCCAGTCGCAGCAGCACATCCGCCTCTGCGTGGACGGGCTCTACTATTGCCCGGAATGCCGCGAGGCGTGCGACGTTCGCACGGCCGAAACCGATCGGCCCTGATCCCGCCGCGCCGTGAGCCGCTTTCAATCGAGAGCCTTGCCCTTGGTTTCCGGCAGCGCCAGTGCCAGGACCGCCGCAATCAGAAACGCCCCAGAGAGCAGAAAGAACGAGGGGCCTAATCCGAAGCGGTGCGCCAGCACTCCGATCGTCACGGGCGCGGCGGCGGATATTCCGCGGCCGATGTTGTAGCTTGCGCCCATGGCGGTGGCCCGTATCTCGGTGGGGAATATCTCCGAGACGATCGCGCTGAATCCCGAAAAATAGCCGGTGCCGAAAAATGCGACGGGCGGCCCCAGCAGGAGCAGCCACAGCGGGCTGCGCGAAAGCCCGTACACTGGCACGAGAATCGCCGCGATCAGCAGATAGGCAACGTAGCTTTTCCGGCGACCGAAAGCGTCCGCGGAAAATCCAAAGACGGCGTAGCCCAGCCATTTTCCCCCGCCCATGGCGATCAGCCACGTCATCGTCTTCACCATGCTCAGCCCGCGGCCGCCTTCCGACGCCGGCAGCGAAAGGTACGCCGGAATCCAGGTGAAAAGGCCCCAGTAGCCGAACATCGTGCAGGCGTTCATCGCGGTGGCGACCAGGCCGTTGCGGCGCAAATCGGGGCGCCAGAGCAAGCGAAGCGATTTACTGAACCGGTTTGGCGCAGCGGACGCCTTCGCGCGCCAGATTTCGGGCTCGGGCACCCTTCGCTGAATCCAGAAGACCACGAGCGCGGGAACTACGCCGGCGAAAAAGACGGCGCGCCAGCCGTATCGCGGCAGCACGGCGATGGCGACCAGGGCGGCGAGGATCTCGCCAATGGCATAGGTAGACTGCATGATGCCGAGCGCCTTGCCCCTGTGCTCGGCGGGCCACGTCTCCGCCACCAGCGCCGCGCCCGCCGTCCACTCGCCGCCCATCCCCAGCCCGAGCACCAGCCGGCAGGCGGCAAGCTCGAAAATCGTGGTGGAAAGCCCGCAGCCGGCGCTCATCACGGAATAGATCAGGATCGCGGCCATCAGCGAGCGCGTACGACCGATGCGGTCCGCCAGATAGCCGAAGAGCAGGCCGCCCACAGCCGAAGCAATCAGCGTCAATGAATTGAGCAAGCCGCCGAGCGCAGGGCTCATTCCGAAATCGCGCATCAGGTAGGCGAGGACGAGGGAATAGAGCGAAACGTCGAATGCGTCGAAGAGCCAGCCCAGCCCCCCGGCAACCAGGGAGCTGCGCTCGGCGGGGGTCATCTGCCGCGGCCATTCCAAGCCGAGCAGGCGGCGGGTGGCGCGCGGGGATTCCGAAGGCGCGGGCGTCTTTGCCGTGTGCAAGGGCGTATTCATGGCGTTGATCGGGTGCGCGAAGGCGGCGCCATTCTATCCCGGCGCGGGGATTACCCGCAGGCAGATGCGCTATAATGAAGATTTGCGCGCCACCTGCCGAGGCGCCCTGAGGAGCTTCATCATGAATTTCAGGCTTGCCAGCGATTACGAGCCGCGCGGGGATCAGCCGGAGGCCATCGCGCAGCTCGTGCACGGGGTGCAGGATGGCGAGCGGCACCAGGTGCTGCTGGGCGTCACCGGCTCGGGCAAGACGTTCACGATGGCGAAGGTAATCGAGGCGATCAATCGGCCGGCCATCGTCCTGGCGCACAATAAGACGCTCGCGGCGCAGCTTTTCCACGAGTTCCGGTCGTTTTTTCCGCAGAATGCCGTCGAATATTTCGTCAGCTACTACGATTATTACCAGCCGGAAGCCTATGTCCCCGCGAGCGATACATATATTGAGAAGGAGTCCACGATCAACGACGAGCTGGACAAGCTGCGCATGAGCGCCACGCGTTCGCTCTTCGAGCGGCGCGACGTGATAATCGTGGCATCGGTCTCGTGCATTTATGGCCTTGGCTCGCCCGAGGCGTACTACGGCATGCTGCTGATGATCGAGAAGGGCCAATCCATCGCGCGCGAATCCATCCTGCGCAAACTCGTGGAAATCCAATATGACCGTGCGGAGGACCTGCGCCGCGGAACCTTCCGCGTGCGCGGCGACATGATCGAAATCTATCCACCATACGACGATTACGCCCTTCGCATCGAAATGTGGGGCGATCAGGTGGAAGTGATCCGCAAGATTGATCCGCTCACCGGCGCAATCCGCACAGGAGAGGAAATCGGCCGCGTCGCGATCTACCCGAAGACGCACTACGTGATGCCCGCGGAGCAAAAAGAGCGCGCCATCCAGAGCATCTACGAGGAACTGGATTGGTGGCACAGCGAGGTCGAGAAGCAGGGAAAGATCGTCGAGGCGCAGCGGATCGAGCAGCGCACCCATTTCGATATCGAGATGATGCGCACCATCGGTTTTTGCCACGGCATCGAAAATTATTCGCGGCATCTTTCCGGCCGCCTGCCGGGCGAGGCGCCGCCGACGCTGCTCGATTACGTGCCGTCGGATTATCTGCTCTTCATAGATGAATCGCACCAGACGATTCCGCAGATTCGGGGGATGTACCACGGCGACCGCTCGCGCAAGCAGACCCTGGTGGATTATGGCTTCCGAATGCCTTCGGCGCTCGATAATCGCCCGCTCACCTTCGAGGAATTCGAGCATCGCGCGAATCAGGTGATCTACGTCTCCGCTACGCCAGGACCGTACGAACTGACGAAGGCCGGCGGCGTGGTGATCGAACAGGTGATCCGGCCGACCGGGCTGGTGGACCCGCAAGTGGAAGTGCGCCCCGTGAAAGGTCAGGTGGACGATCTGCTCGAGGAAATTCGCGTGCGCGCCGGACGCAACGAACGCGTGCTGGTCACGACGCTCACCAAGCGCATGGCCGAGGATCTCTCGGAGTATTTTTCGGAGGTTGGCGTGCGCTGCCGCTATCTGCATTCGGAAGTGGAGACGCTCGAGCGGGTGCGCATCCTGCGCGACCTGCGGCGCGGCGAATTCGACGTGCTGATCGGCATCAATTTGTTGCGCGAGGGGCTCGATCTGCCGGAGGTGTCGCTGGTGGCGATTCTGGACGCGGACAAAGAAGGATATCTGCGCAGCGCGACATCCTTGATCCAATCCATGGGCCGTTGCGCGCGCCACCTGGAAGGGCGCGCGATCTTGTACGCGGACGTGATGACCGATTCGATGCGCCAGGCCATCGGCGAGACGAGCCGCCGGCGCGCGAAGCAGGAAGCCTACAACCGCGAGAACCATATCACGCCGCAAACCATCATCAAGTCCGTGGATATGCAACTGGCGAAAATCGTGGAGGCGGATTACGTCACGGTGCCCGCGGACGACGCCGCGCTGGGTGAAATCACCAGCGAGGCGCAATTGCAGCAGGTGATCGCGCAGCTCGAGGCGCAGATGCGCGAAGCCGCCAAGAATTTCGAGTTCGAGCGCGCCGCAGCCCTGCGCGACAAGGTAAAGGCCCTCAAGCAGCGCGATCTGAGCGCCATCCTCGAGGCATGACGCCCCACTCGTTGGTAATGCCCCTCAGGATTAGTTAAATCGAATCCAAAAAGTGAGATCAAAAGGCAGGGCGCTATTTGCCTGCCGCGACAGATTGTTCTTGACACGCTCAGAGCGCGAGCGGGCATGCGACGAAGCGGTGCTGAGCGTGGGCAGCGCGCCGCGCGATTACGCCGGCGCGATTCTCAACGCCTGCAAGCCCTACGTGGAATCGCCGGTCGCATGCGTCGCGGGAATCTCAGGCGCGGACCCCGAAACCGGCCCTTTGCGAAGACCCGCGGTTTCCTCGTGCACCGCCCCCGTCCTCGATGCGAGCAGCACTCCGAGTGGTGATTCGAATGATGGGGTTACCGCGACACCGGGATTGGTGTAATCTCTGCGGCTGCGATCCATTCTGAAGCCTCACGAGGGGTACACACATGCGACGTTTTGCGCAACGTGCCGCGATGCTGACGATTTTGTCCGTGCTGGGACTGCTCTTACCTGCCGTGGCCGGCCTGCCCGCCGCGGCGGACCAGGAGCCGCTGCAAGGGTTCACGGCGGCGCACGCCACGTCCGAGCGCCAGTGGGAATCGAAATTTCGCGCCCTTCCGAGCGCGGAAAATGAGCGCGCGGACGATCAGCGCATGAGCGCGCGACCGCACAACGTGGGCACCGCCTTCGACAAAGAGAATGCCGAATGGATTCTCGCGCAGTTCAAGGATTGGGGCTGGGACGCGCACATCGAAGTCTTCAACGTGCTCTTTCCGACGCCGAAGCAGCGGCTGATCGAATTGGTCGAGCCATCGCAGTTCACGGCGAAGCTCCACGAGCCGCCCATCGCGGTGGACCCCACTTCGTCGCAGCAGGATGAGCAATTGCCCACGTATAACATCTATTCGCCGGATGGCGACGTCACGGCGCCGCTGGTCTACGTGAATTACGGCGTCCCGGCGGATTATGAGGAACTCGACCGCCTCAGCATCTCCGTGAAGGGCGCAATCGTGATCGCGCGCTATGGCGGATCGTGGCGCGGCGTGAAGCCGAAGGTCGCCGCGGAGCATGGCGCGGTGGCCTGCATCCTTTATTCCGATCCGCGCGACGACGGATATTTTCAAGAGGACGTGTTCCCGAAGGGGCCGATGCGCCCTGCCGAAGGCGTGCAGCGCGGCAGCGTGATGGATTTCCCCACGTTCAGCCCCGGCGACCCGTTGACGCCAGGCGTCGGCGCCACGGCGGACGCGAAGCGGCTGGCGGTGAAGGATGCGCCTTCGATCGCGAAAATTCCGACGCTGCCGATTTCCTACGGCGACGCGCAGCCATTGCTCGCCGCGCTCGGCGGCCCCGTGGTTCCCGCGGCATGGCGCGGCGCGCTGCCCATCACGTATCACGCCGGCCCCGGCCCCGCGAAGGTGCATCTGAAGGTCGCGTCGAATTGGGACGTGAAGCCGACCTACAACGTGATCGCGAAAATCGCCGGCTCGGAGTTGCCCGGCCAGTGGGTGATTCGCGGCAACCATCACGATGCGTGGGTGAATGGCGCGCAAGACCCGCTCTCCGGCCAATCCGCGATGCTCGAGGAGGCGCGCGCGATCGGCGAGCTGGTGAAGCAGGGCTGGCGCCCGCGGCGCACCATCATCTACTGCGCATGGGATGGCGAGGAGCCAGGGCTGCTCGGCTCGACCGAATGGGGCGAAGCGCACGATAAGGAATTGCAGCAGCACGCGGTCGCCTACGTCAATAGCGACGGCAACGGCCGCGGATTTCTGCGCGCCGAAGGCTCGCACACGCTCGAGCATTTCGTGAATGGCGTGGCGCGCGACGTTCAGGACCCCGAAACGCACACGTCCGTGTGGCAGCGGCTGCGGCTGCACGATATCGCCGCTGCCGCCACCGCCGGCGCTCGTAAGGAAATACGCCAGCGCGCGGACCTGCGCATCGGCGCGCTCGGTTCCGGCAGCGATTACACCGTGTTCCTGGATCACCTCGGCATCGCCTCGCTCGATTTGAGCTACGGCGGCGAGGATCCGAGCGGCATCTACCATTCAATCTACGACGATTTTTACTGGTACTCGCATTTCGGCGATCCCGGGTTCGTCTATGGCCGCGCGCTTTCGCAGACGATTGGCACGGCCGTGATGCGGCTCGCCGATGCGGACCTGCTGCCCTTCGAATTTACGGACCTGGCGGACACGATTGAGCTCTACACGAAGCAACTGAAGAAGGCGGCGGACGACGCGCGCGACGAAGCGACCGAGCGCGACCGCGAGCTTCAAGAAGGCGTCTACGCCGCGACGAACGATCCGCGGCATCCTACCGTCGCGCCGCCGCATGAGGCGATTCCGCCGCATCTGAATTTTGCCCCTCTCGATAACGCAGCAGACGCGCTCACGCGCGCCGGCCAGCGTTATCGCGACGCCCTCGCAAAGGCCTGGTCCGCCGGCGTGCCCGATGCGAAGCTGCGGTCGCTCAATCAAAACCTGATGGAAAGCGAGCATCGCCTCACCAGCGAAGCCGGGCTGCTGCGCCGCGGCTGGTACAAACACATAATCTACGCCCCCGGCATCTATTCGGGCTACGGCGCCAAGCCCATTCCCGGCGTGCAGGAAGCCATCGAGCAGAAACACTGGGACGAAGCGAACTCCGAAATCGCGCGCGTGGCGCAAACGCTGACGGGCGAAACAACTCTGATCAATTCTTCCGCCGCGGAATTGGAAAAATAAACCGGCGCGCCCGCGCCTTGCTTTCGCTGGAAGCAGCCGCTAGACTTGCAATGTCGCACGAGGAAATGGGGCTGAAGAGGGAATGCTTCTATCGCGGGATTATGTCGGCTACATGGCGAAGGAAATCGTGAAGCGCCTGATCGCCGAAAAAATGATCGAGACGAAGAGCGCCGAAAATCTGACGCAGCAGGTCCGTCAGGTGATGGCGGAGGAAATCACCATCGAGGATCGCCTCAACGAGGAAGTGCGCGAGATTCTAGCCCGCTATTCGGACGAAATGCGGCGTACCGGCGTCTCCTATCAGGACATGTATAAGAAAGTAAAGGGCCAGCTCGCCCGCGAAAGGAAACTGATCCTTCGCTGATATGCGCCTCACCAGAGAAAAGACGGTCCGGCTTTCCCATCGCATCGTGGACCACCTGGTCTCGTCGGCGGAGGTGGATTTCGTCGAAGACCGCGATACCATCCGGCAGGAAATCGTCAATATCATCACTGCGCTCCTGAAAATCGAAGAGCAGGTGGACGCGGACGTCCGCGCGAAAATCAGCTCGCAGAAGAAGGAAATCCTCGAGGGCAGCGAGGAGTGGGACATCCTCTACCGCAAGTATTACGCCGAAGGACTGAAGCGGCTCGGCGTGGCCGAAGTTCACACCCGATAGCAGCCGCCCGCAATATTTTACGTGATGGCGAAATTTGCGCGCGATCGTGTGGCGTGCCCGTTGCCGGATCGCGAGCCTTAGGCGATCGCCGGCTGCGGCGCTGGCCGCGCGCCCCAATCTGTGGCACACTCGTCAGTTTGAGAGGCGCCGCGTTGCGCGCAGGCCCGCGCTCTGCGCGACGGCATTGCCCATTCGCCTCGCCTGGCCGACAAGGAACGCATGGACCCGCGGTTCATCCGAAATTTCTGCATCATCGCGCATATTGACCACGGCAAATCCACGCTGGCGGATCGCCTGCTCGAACTCACCGGCGCTCTCACCCAGCGGGAGATGCAGGCCCAGGTGCTCGATTCGATGGACCTCGAGCGCGAGCGCGGCATCACCATCAAGGCGAAGAGCATTCGCCTGCACTATGCCGCGCGCGACGGCCGCGAATACCGCTTGAATCTGATTGATACGCCGGGCCACGTGGATTTTTCCTACGAAGTGTCGCGCGCCCTTTCCGCCTGCGAAGGCGCGCTGCTGGTTGTGGACGCGAGCCAGGGCGTCGAGGCGCAAACCGTCGCCAACGCGTTTCTTGCCTCGCGGCATAATCTCGAAATCATTCCCGTCATCAATAAAATTGACTTACCCGCCGCGGAGCCTGACCGCGTGAAGGAGCAGATCGAAAACGTGCTCGCCATTCCCGCCGACGAAGCGCTGCCTATCAGCGCGAAAAGCGGCCTCGGCGTGGACGAAATCCTCGAAAGAATCGTGCAGCGCATCCCGCCTCCCAGGGGCTCGGCGGACGCGCCCCTGCAAGCGCTGATCTTCGATTCCTGGTTCGATATTTATCGCGGCGCGGTGGTGCTGGTGCGCGTGCTCAATGGGCGCATCGTGCCGCGCATGAAAATCCGGCTGTGCGCGGGCGCCGAAGTCTACGAAGTCGAGACGCTCGGCGCGCTCACGCCGAAGCCTGTTGTCCTGGACGAGCTGGCCGCGGGCGACGTGGGCTTCATCGTCGCCAATATCAAGCGCGTGGCCGATGCGCGCATGGGCGACACGGTGATTGAAGCCGGCAGTTCCGCCCCGCCGCTGCCTGGCTTCGAAGCGATCAAGCCGATGGTCTTCGCCGGACTCTTTCCCGTGAACGCCACCGATTACGAAGTCCTCCGCGACGCCCTCGGAAAATTGCAGCTCAACGACGCGGCGTTCTTCTACGAGCCGGAAAATTCCGTCGCGCTCGGCTTCGGCTTCCGCTGCGGCTTTTTGGGCCTGTTGCACATGGAAATCGTGCAGGAGCGGCTCGAGCGCGAATTCAATATTGACCTGATCACCACCGCGCCCAGCGTGCAGTACCGCATCACCACCACCGCCGGCGACGTGCTCGAAGTGGATAATCCCACCAAATTTCCGCCGCCCGCCTCAATCCAGAAAATCGAAGAGCCGATCCTCACGGCGATGATCATCACGTCGGAGGAATCCGTCGGCGGCGTTCTGCAATTGTGCGAGGAAAAGCGCGGCGTGCAGAAGAAGTTCGAATATCTGTCGCCCACGCGCATTATGCTCACCTACGAATTGCCGCTCAACGAAATCGTCCTTGATTTTTACGACCGCCTGAAGAGCGTCTCGCGCGGCTATGCCTCGCTCGATTATCATCTTTCGGGTTACCGCGAGTCGGACCTCGTCAAGCTCGACGTGCTGGTGGGCGGCGAACCGGTGGACGCGCTCACGATCATCTGCCATCGCGAGCAATCCTACGAGCGCGGCCGCGAGCTGGTCGCCCGCCTGCGGAAATTGATTCCGCGGCAGATGTTCGAGGTGCCCATTCAGGCCGCCATCGGCAGCCGTATCATCGCCCGCGAGACGATCAGCGCCATTCGCAAGAACGTGCTCGCCAAATGCTACGGCGGCGATATCACGCGCAAGCGCAAGCTCCTCGAAAAACAGAAGGAAGGCAAGAAGCGCATGAAGCGCGTCGGTCGCGTGGATATCCCGCAGGAAGCCTTCCTCGCTGTCCTCAAAGTCGCCGCCGGCCCCGGCGACGAATAGCCGATTGCCTGTCTGATTGCCAGCGGTATATTCCGAGTCGCAAAAACGGCAGCCGGATGTTTGCTGAACCGGAGGTTGCGGCATGAAGGAAAAGTCAGACCCACGCGCGGTGATTTGGGTTGGTTTCGTGATCGCCTTCGTGCCGGCGCTGTTTGCAGTCGGTTGGCTGGCAGCCATGTCCGAATGGAAATCGTTATCTTACGAGCTGGGAGAGTTGGTGATTTTTATCGTTGTGTTTCGGGCCTTCGTTAAATGGCGCTCGGCCGTGAAAAGCAGACCCGTGGATGATTCCGTCAGGACGGCGGTTATGCGGCTTTCGGGCATGGCCGCCAACGGCATCGGCATGTCGAGCTTCGCCGCGAGCTCCATAATCCTGTCCTTGCTCTTGCAGAGACCTCATACCCCGCTGTTTCGCTTGCTGACCGCCAAGGTTTTCTGAGCGCGTTCGATTAATGTTCAGCGGTGAGCCGACGCACGCGAGAGAACAGCGGCGATTTAGGGACGCTCACTGCCCTTTGCCGTTGCGTCTAGCATCCCGCCGGCGAGTCGCACCCTGATTTCATCGCCCGCCTCAACCTGATCCGGCGAGCGCAGCACCTTCCCTTCGGCGTCGTACGCAATCGCGTAGCCTCGCTCGAGCAATTGGAATGGGCTTCGCTCCTGCAAGCGCAGCGCGGCGGCTTCCAGGCGGCGGCGCTTCGAAATCAGCAGGCGGTCCATGCGGACGCGCAGATCGGCCGCGCGCATTTCGAGCGCGCGATGAAGCTGGCCCACGCGGGCGCGCAGATCGAGCCGCGCGAAGCGCACGTGCGCGATTTCAAAGCGGCGGTGCTTGCGGGCGACGGCTCGTTCCAGCGCCGCCGCCATCGCGCCGCGCTGCTGTTCGATCCTTCGCCGCAGCACGGTGGCGCGCGCGCGCAAATCGAACGAGCCGACGCGCGCCGCGGCGTGCGTCACCCGCCGGTGCGAAGCCGCCAGCTGCTGGCGCAGCGCCGGTGCGAGTTTCGCGGAAAGCTCGTCTACCCGCTGGCCCCGGCGGCGCAGCAGCAGCTCCATCTGCCGGAAGCCGCGATGCGTCCGCAGGTCCCGCACGCGATGCCTCCATTCGGAAAAAAGATAGCGCATCTGCTTCACCAGATGCCGCTGATGCTCCGCGATCTGCCGCTCGAATTCCTGCCGCGATCGCACCACGACTTCCGCCGCGGCTGAAGGCGTGGGCGCGCGCAGGTCCGCCACGAAATCCGCAATCGTGAAGTCCACTTCGTGTCCGACGCCGGTGATCACCGGAATCGCGGAGGCGGCAATCGCCCGCGCCACAACTTCTTCATTGAACGCCCACAGGTCTTCGAGCGAGCCCCCGCCGCGCGCCAGAATCAGCACGTCCGCGAATCGCACGCGGTTGAAATGCCGCAGCGCCGCCGCGATTTCGGCCGCCGCTCCGTCCCCCTGCACCTTCACCGGAAAAATCTGCACGTGCAGATTCGCGAAGCGCCGCTTCAGCACGCGAAGAATGTCGCGGATCGCGGCGCCCGTCGGCGACGTGATCACGCCGATGCAGCGCGGCAGCACCGGCAGCGGCTTCTTGCGCGCCGGATCGAAAAGCCCTTCGGCCTCCAGGCGCTTTTTCATCTGCTCGAAAGCGAGCTGCAGCGCGCCCAGCCCGGCGGGCGCCAGATGACTCACGTAAATCTGATATTCGCCGCGCTGATCGTACACGCTGATCGAGCCGCGCGCCGTCACCAGCAGGCCGTCCTCGGGCCGGAACTTCAGCAAACGCGCCTGATCGCGGAAGCAGACGCAGCGAATCTGTGCGCGCGCGTCCTTCAGCGTGAAATAGAGATGCCCCGATTGCGCCGCATGGCAATTCGAGATTTCGCCTTCCACCCACACGTCCTCGAACGCGCCCTCGAGCAATTCGCGAATTCGCCCGGTCAGCTCGCTCACCTTCCAGACGTGCCGCTCAGGTTTCAGGTCGAAAAGGGAAGTTTGATTCATTGGGTCGGGCAGGCGTGCGCTGCGCTCATCGGCGGAACAAAGTGACGATCCACAAGATCAGCGTGAATGCGGCGCTCAGGACGATGCACGTGACCACCGGAAAATAAAAGCTGCCATGCCTGCCATGATACGCGATGTCGCCCGGCAGCCGCCCCAGCCGGAAGGGAAGCCTCGCCCCTAGCATCAGCACCACGCCCGCCGCGACCAGCAGTATGCCGATGCCCAGCAGCAGCTTGCCGATTTCGCGCAGCGGTTCCATCGTTACTTCACCCAGCCCTTGATTGTACTGCCCGGCGCGCGCGAACTTGCCGGGCCTACACCAGCTCCAAGCCCGCGAAAAAATATCCCAATTCGAACGCCGCGGTTTCCGGCGCGTCCGAGCCGTGCGTGCAATTGAATTGGATGCTGCTGCCGAGTTCGCGCCGAATCGTGCCCGGCGCGGCCTTGGCGGGATCGGTCGCGCCCATCGTCTCGCGCCATTTGGCGATCGCGCCTTCGGCCTCCAGCCCCATCACCACAGCCTTGCCGGAGCTCATGAAATCCGTCAGCTCGCCGAAGAATGGCCGCGCGCGATGCACGGCGTAAAATCCCTCCGCCTCCGCCTTCGTCAGCCGCAGCGATTTGATCGCCACGATCTGAAATTTCGCCGCATGAATGCGGCTCAGAATGTCGCCTGTCAGCCCGCGCTGTACGGCGTCAGGCTTGATGATTGCCAATGTGCGTTCAATCGCCAATTTAGATTCTCCTGGAATGTAAATGCGACGCGCCGTCGGCGCGAATCCTCATCGCCTGGCGCGCTTGCCCTTACTTCTGCCCCCCTGCTTCCTTGTCTCCTTGCTTCCCGTTTTAGCCAGAACTTTCGCCAGCGTATGCCCAATTTCCGCCGGACTCTGCACCGTATGAATCCCCGCGGCGCGCATCGCCTTATATTTGTCGGCGGCCGTGCCTTGGCCTCCGCTGATGATCGCTCCCGCGTGCCCCATGCGTCTGCCCGGAGGCGCCGTCTGCCCCGCGATAAATCCGACCACCGGCTTCGTCACGTGCTTCTTGACGAATTCCGCCGCGATTTCCTCGGCATTACCGCCGATTTCGCCGATCATCACGATCGCATGCGTCTCCGGATCTTCGTGGAACATTCGAATCGCATCCAGAAACGTCGTCCCAATAATCGGATCCCCGCCGATGCCGATGCAGGTGGATTGTCCGATTCCCAGCCGCGTGAGCTGGTCCACGGCTTCATAGGTCAGCGTCCCGCTCCGGCTCACCAGCCCCACGTGCCCTTGCTTGTGAATCGAGCCCGGCATGATGCCGATCTTGCACTTGCCCGGTGAAATGATGCCTGGGCAGTTTGGCCCGATCAGCCGCGTCGCGGAATTTTTCAGCGCCGCGTCCACGCGCACCATATCGAGCGTCGGAATGCCTTCGGTGATGCAGATCACCAGCGGCAACCGCGCGTCCATCGCCTCCAGTATCGCGTCCGCCGCAAAGGGTGGCGGCACGAAAATCACCGACGCATTCGCGCGCGTCCGGCTCGCGGCTTCCTCCACCGTGTCGAACACCGGCACGCCCAGATGCTTCGTTCCGCCCTTGCCCGGCGTCACGCCGGCCACCACCTTCGTGCCGTAATCCAGCATCTGCTGCGCGTGGAAGCTTCCCTCGCGCCCCGTCAATCCCTGCACAATCAGTCGGGTGCTTTTATCAACCAGCACGCTCATCGCGCACCCCCTGCCAACGCCACTGCCTTCTCCGCCCCATCCTTCATTCCCGCCGCGATGGCGAAATTCAGCCCCGAATCGCGCAAAATTCGCTGCCCCTCTTGAACATTCGTCCCTTCCATCCGCACCACCACCGGCACCTTAAATTTCAGTTCCTTCGCCGCATTCACCACGCCGCTCGCCAGCACGTCGCACCGCAAAATCCCGCCGAAAATATTGACGAACACCGCCTTCACGTTCGGATCGCTCAGCAGTATCCGAAACGCGTTCTTCACCTGCTCCTCAGACGCGCCGCCGCCCACATCCAGAAAATTCGCCGGGCTCCCGCCGGAAAGCTTGATGATGTCCATCGTCGCCATCGCCAGCCCCGCGCCGTTCACCATGCACCCGACGTTCCCATCCAGCTTGATGTAGTTCAGCTTGAATTTTGAGGCTTCCACTTCGAGCGGCGTTTCTTCCTCCAGGTCCCGCAGATCTTTGAACTCCGGATGCCGATAGAGCGCGTTATCGTCGAAATTCACTTTGGCGTCGAGCGCCACCAGCCGCCCATCGCCCGTCACGATGCACGGATTAATCTCCAGCAGCGACGCATCCGTCTCGAGAAACGCCCGGTAAATCGCGCCGAAAAATCCCGCCGCCACATTCGCCATCTGCGGCGGAAGCCCCAGCCCGAAGGCCAGCTTGCGTGCGTGATACGGCTGGAATCCGGTCGCCGCTGGAATCGTCTCGCGCAGGATCGCCTTCGGATCTTTTTTCGCCACCTCTTCGATTTCCATCCCGCCCGCGGTGCTTGCCATGAAGACGGGCGCCCCCGTCGCGCGATCCACCAGCATGCTCACGTATAGCTCGCGCTGGATGTCGAGCCCCTCTTCCACCAGCAGCCGCCTTACGATCCGCCCCTCTTCGCCCGTCTGCGGCGTTACCAGCTTCATTCCCAGCATCCGCTCCGCCAGCGCCGCCGCCTCGCCCGGCGACTTCGCCAGCTTCACGCCCCCGGCCTTCCCGCGCCCGCCCGCGTGAATCTGCGCCTTCACCACCACCACGGGCGTGCCCAGCCGCTCCGCCGCCCCCCGCGCCTCTTCCTTCGTAAACGCCGCTTCGCCCCGCGGCACCGGCACCCCAAACTTCCCCAGGATCGCCTTGGCCTGATATTCGTGAATCTTCATCGCACATCCGATAGTGCTAGAATTTGACTTCGCTCGAAACAAAGCAGTGTAGCTGAGAAGCGCGAAACGGGGCAAGGTTACGTGGAGTATTGGAACAATTTTATTGTTCCCTCGGGGATGCTGACGTGCGGAATCCTTTCCGTAGCGTGCGGCATTCGCGGGTGCATGTTCCGCCAGCGTGAATTCCTGATCATCGGCAAAAATTCGCTGCCCCCCGAATCGCTAACGCCAACAGAACGCAAAGTGTGGTTTGGGGGAGGAATTGTCTCCATTGTTCTCGCGGTCGGACTCCTTACCCTGGGCGTCTATCGCATCTGGCGCCCGCATTTCAGAATCCACCTATGATCCACGCCGCGCTCCAAAAAATTATCGTCGGAGAGGACCTCTCGCGCGTCGAAGCCGAAGCCGCCATGGAGCACATCCTTTCCGGCCGTGCCACCGACGCGCAGATCGCCGCCCTGCTCACCGCGCTGCGCATGAAGGGTGAAACCGTGGATGAAATCGTCGGCTTCGCCACCGCCATGCGCCGCCACGCGCCGCGCATTTTCGCCGGCGGCTATTCCCCCGCCGACGAGGCCCTGGTGGACACCTGCGGCACCGGCGGCGACGCCTCCGGCACGTTCAACGTTTCCACCACCGCCGCTTTCGTTGTTGCCGGGGCGGGCGTGCGCGTCGCCAAGCACGGCAATCGCTCGATCAGCTCGCGCTGCGGCTCGGCCGACGTCCTCGAGCAACTCGGCGTCAAAATTGACATGTCGCCCGAGCGTGTCGCCTGCGCCATCGAGGAAACCGGCATCGGCTTCCTCTTCGCGCCTCTCATGCACGCCGCCACACGCCATGTCGCGGCCGCCCGCCGCGAGCTTCGCATGCGCACCGTCTTCAATCTCCTCGGCCCGCTCACCAATCCCGCCGGCGCCTCCGCCCAGATTGTCGGAGTCTACGACGTATCCCTCATCGAACTCGTCGCCCGCGCCCTGGGCGAATTGGGCGTCCGCCGCGCCTTCGTCGTCCACGGCGCCGATGGCATGGACGAAATCTCTCTCTCCGGCGAAACCTACATCGCCGAATTGCGCGACGCCTCGGTCCGCAGCTACACCATCACGCCCGAGGATTTCGGCCTGCGCCGCGCCCCGCTCGAATCCATCCGCGGCGGCGACGCAAAGCACAACGCCGAAGTCATCCACAAAGTCCTGGGCCGCTCGCTGCTCTATCGCCCCCACGGCCCGCACCGCGAAATCGTACTCGCCAATGCCGCAGCCGCCCTGGTCGCCGCGGGCAAAGCCGCGGACTTCCTCGAAGGGGTCCGCATCGCCGCCGATTCCATTGACTCCGGCGCCGCCCGCGAACGCCTCGAGGCCCTCGTAGCCTTCTCCCGCGCCGAAGACGCCTCCTCCTCCTAGGATTTTCCAAGATGCCGCACGAAGGCTTTCGCGCTATGCCCTGCCGAATTTGATTTCACCGAGGATGCTGCGCATCTTGTCGGCCAAAAGAGAAGAGCCGTCATTCTGAGCCGATCCGATGAGGATCGGCGAAGAATCTCAGCGTATAACCTGGCGAAAAGTTGCGTTCCCGCCCGAAGGGTCTTCCGTCCTCGCCGACTCAATATCAAGAAACGGCGTCCCCGGGCCCTGCCCCGGCGCGTAGCAATTTCCGTCGCGCCCATACGTCCCGCTGCACGCGCCCGTATACTTCCGCCGCCGCGGCGATTGCGCGAATTGCCACACGCTCGCGAACGCAATCCCGCTCGCAGCAGGCGACGGCGGCTCCTTCGCATACGCGCATCCCGGCGATGGCGGGCACGCATCGTTGTAAACAAAAAACGCGATCCCCTCGGCCGCACCTCGCGGCTCGAATCGCGCGCGAATATCCGCCGCCGTCGTCACGAGCACGCCCTTCCCGGCCGCCGCTGGCATCCCCGAGCAATAAATTCCCGTGCGAAATCCCGCCGCGCGCACGCCCTTCACCCAAGCCTCGATGTACGCCATCTGCTCCGCCTCCATCGCCCCGCCCTCTTCCTGATCGAGGAAAATCGTTGTCCCCAGGGGAAATCCCTCGCGCCGCGCAGCCTGCGCCGCGGACGCGGCGTCGCCTTTACCCAGCATCGTCGCGCGCGACGGATTCCGCAGATCGCGCTGCAACCGCCCGTTGAAGAGCACCAGAAACCCGAATCCCGCGCGCCGCAGAATTTCGCGCTTGCCCGTCCATGGTTTCGTGCTTCCCCCCGGCGGCGCATTCAACCAATAACCCGCGAACGCAAACGTGCGCCGCAGTCCCGCCAGCGCCGCGTCGCCCGGATAATCATTCGCATCGAATCCCAGATAGCTGGACTGCGCCGCGCCCGCTGTCCCGGTTTGCCCTGCGCCGCGCCCCCGCGTCCACCCCGCGCCCACGGCCACAACCAAAACCGCCACCAAGGCTAGAAACGCAGCCCCGCCCGGCGCACGGCCCCGCCGCGCGCCCCGCAACCAATCGCCATAGGGAATTGAGGGCTGGGTGTCTCTCACGCTAGGTTAGCCCGCGTGGGCTGTTTGCGGAGGCGGTCCGATCATCTTCATCACTTCGGCAAACATCTTCGGATCGCCGAACGATCCGTGATAGTGAACCTGCTTCCATCGCCCGTCGCTCTTCACGAAAATCCGCGTCGTGCGAAACCGGAAGGGCGCCGCCTGGCCATCCTTCGCGATTTCTCCCTTTTCGTATCCGGTCATGTAGAAGACGTCGCCCTGTTCGTGGATCGAATAGTCGCTCAATTCCACCCGCGCCTTCACCGGCCCGCTGAAGAGATGGCGATATTGCTCTTCGATCGCTGGCCAGCCGCGCTCCACGTCGCCCGAAGGCCCTGCCACCGTCGCATCGCCTGTCGTCGCCCATGTCGCCGCCGTTTTCTGCAGGTCGCGGTGGTTGAGCGCGCCGTAGAATTCGTTCAGTGCTTCGAGCGGACTTCCCTTGGGAAATCCATGTTGCGTGCCATTGATAGGTGTCTTTTCTGGGGATGTTCCTTGCATGGTTGGTACCTCCGCCGTGCAGTCTGTCAGGCGGTTTCGGGTATGGCTCTAGGGTATATGCTGTAGCGAGTCAGACGCTCAGAAAATTCTCGAGCAGCCGAAATCCCGCCTCGGTGAGCACCGATTCCGGATGGAACTGCACGCCCTCCACGGGCAGCGTGCGATGCCGCAATCCCATGATCGTCTGGTCCGCGGGGTCCGCCGATTCCGCCGAAATTTCCAGCTCCTTCGGCAGCGACGCGCGCTCCACGATCAGCGAATGGTAGCGCGTCGCGGTGAAAGGCTGCGGCAGATCGCGAAAGATGGTTTTCCCGTCGTGGCGGATTTCGCTCGTCTTGCCGTGCATGATTTTCGGCGCGCGCACCACCCTCCCGCCAAACGCCGCCCCAATCGCCTGATGCCCCAGGCACACGCCCAGTATCGGAACCTTCCCCGCAAACCGCTGGATCAGCGGCACGCTGATTCCCGCCTCCTTCGGTGTGCATGGCCCCGGCGAGATCACGATCCGCTCCGGACGCATCGCTTCGATTTCCCCCAGCGTAATCTGGTCGTTCCGCCGCACCTCCAGCTCCTGCCCCATCTGCCCAAGGTACTGCGCCAGGTTGTAGGTGAAGGAATCGTAGTTATCCAGCAGCAGCAGCATCCCGAAAGTCTAGCAGAAGCGCGGCCTGCACCATATTCGCCAAAATCACCAAGTGGTGACGCCATCCGGCGAGGGTGGTCATCCTGAGCGAGCAACGCGAGCGAAGGATCTCAACTCGCATTCACGACCAGCCCCCGCCGCCCTAGAACCGCGCACGCGGCTCGCACGCGACCGTCACCGCAACCCAAACCCCACGGCGCATCCCTCGCACCCCCGCACCTATTCCGGCGTCATCAACGGATACCCCAGCGCCAAAACGCCAATCACCAACGCCGCCGGCGCCAGGCTCGCCAGCCCATAAGCCGGCGCCGGCAGTTGCGGCAAGGCATCCACCAGAAACCGCGCGGCCGCTCCCTCGATCGCAAACCAATTCCACGCAATCCATCCCGCCAATCCCACCGGCACAGCCGCTACCGCCGCAATCTCCGCCCATTCCAGCGTGGCGCTCACCCGTTCAACCTTCGCGCGATCTTCGAACGCACGCGCCCGCTGCCAGAGTAGCCGCGGATCAGGCAGCGGCGCCTCGTCCCCGCCATCCGCGCTTGCAAACGCCTGCATCCAGCGCGCCGCTCGCGCCACCCCGCCGCACACCGCGCAATCCGCCGCATGAGCCGCAAGCTCGTCGCTCCATGCGTTCGTCCGTGCCGCCTGCGCTGTCGCTTCCTCCCGCGGACAATTCGCTCGCTTCATCGTGTCACTCCATTGCCGCGCCCGCCGGCGCGGCGCCTTCCTTCCGCAGCGCATTTTCCAGCCGTTTCCGCGCGCGGAACAGCAGCACCCGCACGCTCTTCTCGCCCACGTTCACGGCCGCCGCGATTTCCCGATGCTCGAATCCCTCCACGTACGCCAGCCACAGCAGCGTCTGATCCTGTAGCTTCAAGCGATGGAACACGCGCATCGCCCCTGTTTCGTCTTTCGTCTCCGCGCTTGGCTCGCCCGCCGGCTTGCGCCGCATCTCCGCGGCGTCGGCGCTCCATCGCCGCTCGCGCTTCGTCCGCCGCCAGTGATCCGCTAGCAGCGAACCCGCGATCCGATAAAGGTAGGCCTTCAATTGCCGCCGCTCGCCGCGCGGCAATTTCGCCCGCAGAAACCGATAGAAGGTTTCCTGCAGCAGATCATCCGCCAGCGCCGCATCGCCGCACGCCCGCCGAATGTACCCTCGCAGCCCCGCCGCACTCTTCCGATACAGCTCGGAAAACGCCGCCTCGTCCATCGCCGATCCGAACGCGGCCATGTCGTCGGAGCCTTCGCAACTCCCGGAAGGCTCGCCGGAAATTTCACCCGCGAACGAAATCGAGCCGCTCAAGCGCATCGTCGCAACCGGATTCTCTCTCCTATACGAGCGGCTTTGGATGCCGATCGGAGCCGCCCTCGGCCGTCTCACCATCTGCCTCCGGAGCAAACTTACGGGTAGTAGCTGCGAGAATCAGAAACCCGATTCCCACCGCGAGCACGACGACGCCATCGGTCGAGCGCCCGCGATGCGCTAGCTCCGTCCCGAGCAGCGCCAACCCCAGCATTGTTAGAACCACGCCCCACCCAAGGACCCGCAACCACCACCCGCGCTTGCGCCCAACGCCTTGCAGCAATAGCTGCCCGCTCTTCGTTTCCAGGAACGCGGTCAGTTCCTGCGCCGACCCGAATTTCTGGATGATTTGCGCCCGGACCTCCGCCTGCGCCTGAATCGCGGCTTGGTCCCTCCGGCGATTCAACCAGATGATCAGCACCGCCGCCGCGAATACGATGAAGGGAGCGCCCACCGACTCGAGAAAAGTAAAGAGTTGTCCCTCGCTGCCAAGCATGTCCGTCCTCCCCTTGTGCAAACCCCTATAACTTCTCCAGCCTCCTATAACGCTCTCCGAACCTCGAAGGTTAACAGCTCACCGCCGCAAACAGGTAAATATTACCAATTGACAAATGGCTGAAAACGTGCTACCCTCGCTCGTTTTTATATGACCGCCGAACACACACCGACCCACCCAGCCGCCAAACCTACCCGGAGGGGAGCATTTCTAATCTACGGTACGGGGATTAGAAATCCGTCTAAACCATTGAAAACAAAGGGCGGAAATGTTTCTAATCTACGGTAAACCCCACTGTGCAGCCGGCCCGCAATCAGTCCTTCGGCCCCTGATGGGCAATTTCCAGGGCCCGCAGCGCCGCCCGCGCCTTATTCACGGTCTCCTCATATTCCCGTTCCGGCACCGAATCCGCCACGATCCCCCCGCCTGCCTGAACGTACGCCCGCCTGTCCTTTGCCACCAGCGTCCGCAGCGCGATGCACGAATCCAGATTGCCCGAAAAATCCAGGTAAAGGATCGCACCGGCATATATGCCGCGCCGCGTCGGCTCGAGTTCGTCAATGATTTCCATCGCGCGCACCTTCGGCGCGCCCGAAAGCGTTCCCGCCGGGAAGCAGGCCATCAGCGCATCGAAGCAATCCACTCCCTCGCGCAGCCGCCCGCGCAGCGCGGACACGAGATGCATCACGTGAGAATATCGCTCGACGAACATCAGCCGCTCCACCTTCACCGATCCGTACTCGCACACGCGCCCCAGATCGTTCCGCCCCAGGTCCACCAGCATGATGTGCTCGGCGCGCTCCTTCGGATCGGCCACCAGCCGCGCTTCGTTTTCGCGATCTTCTCTTTCCGTCCGCCCGCGCGGCAGCGTTCCGGCGATCGGCCGGTAGGCGGCGTCCCGCCCTTGCACCTTCACCAGCATTTCGGGCGAACTGCCCACCACGGCCACGTCCCCGAGCCGCAGAAAATAAAGGTACGGCGAGGGATTCACCACGCGCAGCGCCCGGTAAATTTCGAAGGGGTCCGCGCTGATCTCGGTCGAAAAGCGCTGGCTCGGCACCACTTGAAAAATGTCGCCCGCGCGGATGTATTCCTTCGCCTTCCGCACCGCCGCCAAAAACTGCGGCTTCGTGAAGTTCGACCGGATGCGCAGCGGCTTCGCTCGCGCCGGCCGCGTGGTGCGGGGCAGTGGTCCCTCCAGCGCGCGACGCACGCGGGCGATCTCGCGCACCGCGGCGTCGTATTTCTCGCGCAGGCTGCCGGCCCCCTCGGTGAACACATTCCGAATGATCCATACGCGATGCCGCACGTGATCGAACACCACCAGCCCGTGATAGAACATCATCACGCAATCATCGAGGTGGAGATCGTCCCTGCCGCGCGCCGGGATGCGCTCGACCAGCCGCACCATATCGTAGGAAAAGTAGCCAATCGCGCCGCCGGTCAGCGGAGGAAGCCCCGGCACGCGCACGGGTTTATACCGGGCCGTCAAGCGCCGCAGCTCTTCCACCGGGTTGCCGTCGAATTCATGCCGGCGGCCGCCGCTTTCGAGGACGCATTTCCGCCCGCGCGCGCGAAACACCTCGATGGGATTCGCCCCGGTGAAGGTGTATCGCGCGATATTTTCGCCGCCCTCCACGCTTTCCAGCAGGAACGAATATTTCGCGCGATGCGCGATGCGCAGGTGCGCGCCCACCGGCGTCAGCAGGTCGGCCGTGAACGTGTCGCACACGGGAACGAGGTTGCCCCCGCGCGCGAGCTTGCGAAATTCATTAAAATTGGGCTGTATCATTCGGCGTCAGTTCTTCCGCGGCGGTTTTGGCGTACGACCGGCCGCCCGCTCTTCGCGCGCGAGCGCCTCCGCCACGGCTTGCCGCATCGCGTCCACCGGGGCGCGCTTTCCGGTCCAGAGCTCCCACTGCGCGGCCCCCTGCGCCAGGAACATCTCGACCCCGGAGACGGTCTCGATTCCCTTACGCGCCGCGAGCTGCATCAATCGCGTGACGCGCGGGCGATAGATCGTGTCAAAAAGTAGGTGACAATTCAATTCCCGCGCCTCCAGCGGCGATTCCCGGTCCAGCGGGTGCATGCCCACCGGCGTGGTATTCACGATCACGTCGAAGAATTCGCCTCGCAGCGCGGCGCGCTCGATGGCGTGCCCGCCCATCGCCCGCGCCAGCGCCTTTGCCTTGGCAGGCCGCCGCGCCACGATGCATACTGCCGCCCCTGCCTTTCCCAGCGCGAAGGCCACCGCCCGCGCCGCCCCGCCGGCGCCCACGATCAGCACGCGGCTGTCGCGCAGCGGAATGCGCCGTTCGAGCGTCCGCAGCACGCCGATATAATCCGTGTTGCTCCCGTGCAGCTTTCCGCCTCGGACAATCACCGTGTTCACCGCGCCGATTTCCGCGGCCAGCGGATCGCAGCGATCCAAATAATCCATGATCCGTTGCTTATGCGGCAGCGTGACGCTGAATCCCGCAATCCCAAGCCATCGGATCGAATCGGCGAAATCCCGCAGGTCGTGAACCAAAAATGGCAGATACACCGCGTTCACGCCGTGCGCCCGAAACCCCGCATTGTGCATGCGCGGCGAAAGGGAATGGCCGATCGGATCGCCGATCACGCCATACACGCGAGTCGCCTTTGTCAGCTTGTCCGCGCGATAGACATCCTTCATCTCCGCGAGGCTCACCTGCCCAGGCGCCGTCGCCTTTTCCACGGGCGCATAGGCCAGGGCGCTGCCCTGCCGAAGCGCCAGAATCCGTGCGGGCAGGGCCACGTCCCCCATTGGAACGATTACGGCGCCTCGCCTTCCTCCGCCCGCGCCATCGAGCAAGCGCCGCGCATCCCGCAGCGAATCGCACTGCGCGGCCACCTTGATCGCCTCCGGATCGTATTTGAGCGCGGCCTTCACCGCACCCCGCACGCTTCGCGGCATTCCCTGGAAGAAATGCGCCGAGGAAAGTCGGCGCCCCTGCCCCAGCAACACGCCGAGCAACTCCGGCGGGCATTTCGACGACGTTTCCACCTCGAGATCGAACCACGAGCAGCCGGAGCGGAGCGCCTCAAGCAGGATCACGAGCTGCTGCGCAATCGAGCCGCGATATTGCCCGCCGCCGGGGCGCCGCCGGCAGGTTGCGATCAGCGTGGCGGGCAGTCTCCTGCGCGCCAGGCGGCGCAGAAAGCGATGGATTTCATCGTCCGTGGCGAGCCAATCGAGGCGCAGTTCCACCGTGCGCGACCTGCGCAGCGCCTCGCGCAACTGCCGCTCCATCTCAGCAGCCGTCGCCGCAGCCGCCACGGCACAGATTTTGTCTCGGCCAAACAAGCCCAAACTCCTCGCCGCATCTTCCTCTCACCTGTCCATGCGGCCAGTAGGACAGGGAGAGTTCAGGCTTCTACCATGTGGTGCACAATGTGTAAAGCTCGGCCATTCATTGCCTTGACGCTCCCTGGGCCCTTTGTTACGGTCAGCCCATGGGGGCTTTCCTGCCCCAAACCGCACGTTTCGTATAAGGAGCGAGCATTATGCGCGGGAAACTTGTCCTTGCAGGTCTGATTTTGAGCCTCTCTGGCGTGGCGGCGCAGGCGCAGACCGCGAATAGTCCTGTCCCCATCAGGGACGATATCTACTGCTCGGGAGTCATTTCGAATCAGGCGGTTCCGCGCGGTACTTATATCATCAGCGGGGAAGGCTCCGACGTCCGCCTTTCCTGGATTGACGGCGCGCACGTCTATATTAATCGCGGCACGGACGACGGCGCGAAGGCCGGCGACACGTTTCTGCTCGTGCGGCCGGTGCAGGATACCATCCAGGTTCAGTGGACCAAGTGGCAGTCTTCCATCCTGAAGAAGATGGGCACCGTGTGGGAGGACGAGGGCCGCATACATATCATTGTCCCGCAGGCCAAATCCTCGATCGCCGTCGTGGACCACGTCTGCGACTACATCCAGCGCGGCGATGTCGCCATTCCCTTTGCTGCCCGCCCTGTTCCGAACCTGAAATCCGAAAAGAGTTTCAATCAATTTGCGCCCTCGAGCGGCAAGCAACTCGCCATGGTGATCGCCGGCAAGAAATTTCGTTCGGTGGACGGTCGCGGCGACATCGTTTACGTGAATCTGGGCAACTCCCAGGGCGTTCGCGTCGGCGATTATTTCCGAATCTTCCGCTACACCGGCACGCAGCATGAAACGGCGTTCCAGGACCGCCGCTATGCCTTCGATACGGAGCTGGATGGCGGCCTTCCGAAGGTCGGCTACGCGGGTTATACGGGCTTCGGCACCGTGCCGAAAAAATGGGATTGGCAGAATACGCCTCGCGAAGTGCTGGGCGAAGGAGTGGTGCTCCGAACCGGGCAGGATTCGTCGACCGTGCTGATTACCTTCAGCCTAGGCGCGGTTTTTTCGGGCGATTACGTCGAATTGGAATAGCGCGGGACCGGCCTCATCGGCCCGCCATTTGATTCGCCGAAGATTTCCGCTGTAAACGCGGAAATCTTCGCGGCGGGATCCTTCCACGCGTTCGGTTCGAGTCCTGCCTTCCGGCAGGTTTCTTCCAGGAAGCGCGCCGTATCCCAGCCAAATTCTGAGGCGACTTGCGGCAGCAATACGCCGCTTCTGCCACCGCGGCTGACGATCAGCCCGTGGCGTCCCGTGACGATTTCTTCCGGGGCAATCGGGGCGATTGCTGAAAGCGCGGAAATCTCTATGCGCATTTCCGGCAGTTCCACAGCCGAAAGAGGCTGAAATCGGCAGTCCTCGAGTGCCGCTGATCGAGCGCAATGCGCAACAACTTCATCGAGCGGGCACGCCGCATAAACTTGGCCAACGCAGCCCCGCAATCGCCCGCGCATCCGCAGCGTGACGAACGCACCGCTGCAAGGACACCGATCTGGAAAGTGGGTTTCGGGAAGTGTACTCGAACTTTGTACCGCCAGTTCTATCGCCCGGCGCGCCAGCCGGAGCAGCAGGCCTTTTTCCCGGTCAGCGAGTGAGGACATCCTGCGGCTTTTCCTTCGGCTCCGCGGAAACGGGAATCACTGCGCCACGGCGGCGTTGCTGCACTCGAAAGTTGATCTGGCTCCAGAACATCTGAAAATAATGGGCGGCCGAAGCAACCGCGCTCAGCACTACCAGCCAGAGCAGGGTCTGCCCCAGCGTGGTCAGCGCCGGATACTTCGCCGTGAGGATCACCGCGCAGCCCGCCATCACCTGGAGGATCATTTTCCCTTTTCCGAGCGCCGACGCGGGAATCACCAACCCTTCGCCGGAGGCGATCTCGCGCAGGCCCATCACCACGAACTCGCGGCCGATGATGATCACGGCCATCCACGCCTGCATCAGCCCCATGGATACCAGCGAGATGAATGCCGCCGAGATCAGCAGCTTATCCGCGATCGGATCGAGCAGAATGCCAAGGGTGGTGATCTCGCCGCGACGCCGGGCGATGTAGCCGTCCATCATGTCCGTGGCGGCGGCCATCAGCAGGATCAGCACGCCCCAGACCTCGAAGTGAACCGGGAGCCCCCAGAAATTCCAATTTGGCTGGCGCGTCAGCAGAACGACGACGAGCAGCGGCACGAAGAAAATCCGCAGCACCGTGAGGCTGTTCGGCAGGTTCATGCGCATTTTAGGGGAGACCTCGCACCTAGGGGCCGCTGTCTGCGTCCAAATAATCTGCTCCAATATAGTCCTGCCGCGAACATGGAGTCAACGCCAGCTCAAAGCTCGGCGAGAACGGGTCAGGGATCGTCCGGGCTATCTAAGGTGTTGTACAGTCAACCCCCTATTTTGCCGTGCCTTAGCGGCCAAGATGCTGCAAATCTGTGCAAATCGGGCGGCGTGCAATCGTTAAATGCGGACGGACGATTCGGATTTGCATCGAGGCGCTTGTTGTCTAACATCCCTTGTGATATCAGGGAGTTATGATACCAATCTGGTGCGGCTCAATTCCGGCGCTCATTTTCAGTGCAAAAATTTCATTGGTGTGGAGTGCCAGTTTTTCCACAGTGATTTCCACAGGAAGGGCCGATGTCGGGCGCCTCGTCAGTGGCTGGCGTTCCAGGCACAGTGAAATGCCCAACCCTTGACGCAGGCGTTGGCGCAGCCTAAAGTCAATCAAAGAATCCGCTACGCTAGAGGAGCATCATGGCTACCGCGCGCGCAATGATCGAGCGGCGACGCTCCAGCCGTATCCCGGTCCGCATTCCGATCAGGCTTTTTCATGGCCGGGAATCGGAAATGCAAGAATTCTCCGCCGAGGCAATCCAGGTGAGCCGCTGCGGGGCGCTATTGCGCACTTCCGTCGCGCCCACCCCCGGTTCTCACCTGGAGGTTCTTCATGGGCTATCGCAGGAGCGGCGGGGATGCCGAGTGATTCGCGTGAGAGGCGCTGGTCCGGGCGTTTTTGAACTGGGCGTCGAAATCTATCATCCGTCGCGGAGCTTTTGGGGCGTGCGGTTCCCGGGCGAGTAGTGTGCCAGGGACTCTTCCCTTGCTTCCAGTGCTATAATCCCGCCAACGTTTGAAGGTGGCCCGCAGGGGCCGGTTTGCCGTCGGGGCAGCCCTCCGCGTCTGCGGGCGGGAGGTAGATCGTCATGCCGGAGAACACCCTTCCTGCATTGCTGATCATTTGGGGAGTTGTGACTACAGCGTTGCTGTGTGTCTTGATTTACCGCAGCGCGCTCGCCGCACACGAGGGAGACCAAATTTTCCTCAATAGCAGCGGCGAGGCAATGGCTCGTGAGCAACGGGCGCTGGTCGCGCGAATCGAGCGGCTCCGCCGTCCGATTGTGGGGCTCACGGTCCTTTCGGGTGTGCTGCTGCTGTTGCTGGCCGCTGTGTGGTTGTTGCAGGGTTTCAGAAGCTTCTGAACCTGCAGACCGCCATGGGCTAGCGCGGCGTGGAGGGCGGCTGGACTTGCGCCGGGGCTGCGGGTGTGCTTGCGATTCGATTTTGCGGCGGGGCGGTGTTTTCGAGCGGGCATATCTGCGACGTGTGGTTGTGCACGATCAGCCAGTTGCCGGCGACTTTTTCGAAGACGAGCGTGGTGTGGCCGGATATCGAGTACGGCGCGCCGCCCGCGTTCCCCAAAAACCGCCATTGATAGGAGGCCCATGCCACGTCTCCGTGCGTGTAGACGAACGTGTTCCGCCGGACGATCTGAATGCCCTGGAACGCGGCACGCTGCCTCTGGTACGCTACTTCATAGTTTTGCCAGCCCATAATTGGAGGCTGATCTATGTCGCTGACGAACGTGGCGTTGTCGGCATAATATTTGTGCATGGCTTCGACATCGCCGATCTGAAACGCGCCGAGCATCTCGCCGATGTCCCGATTGATCTGGTTTTCCTCGGCGCCGGGAATGGCGGGCATCAGCGGCGCGTTATCCGCGTTCTTGTCCTTGGACTTTTTCTTTTTTTGACCGGCGCACACGCCCGCGGCGACCGCGAGGATCAGGATTGCCGTCAAGATGTGCCGCGCCACGGATCCGCGTGTGTTCGAGTTCATCGCTTTCTCCCTTCGTTTCGCCGAGTTCGCCCGCAGCATAGCACGCGCGCGAACGAAGGAAGAGGCCGCAAACCGCAGGCTTGTTGCCGGATTCATCACACGCTGGACGTCCGGCGCGGATGAGGTTAAATGCAGTCGGACGACTTTTCCACAGGTGTCCTGAAATTCACAGGGCGCGCCCGGGAATCCCTGAAAAAGACTTACGGAAAGCTTGACGGGAAAAGAAAACCTGATATACTCCGCTGATGTTGGTGGCGCCCTGATTCGCGGGGAAGTCTGCTGACGGACCGGGCCCGCCGATTTCGAGAGGTGCGGTTGGTTACGAACACCGGGTACCAAGCAATCGAGCTTCGAGCATATCCGTTCGGGAGGGTGCGCGACTAGAAGGCCACCCAGCAGAATGGACGGACATGCCCGGCGCTCGTTGGCCGGGTTTTTTGTTGCACGCGGCATTGGCTCCAAATCAATGACGCGCTCCGCCTGGAGCGGAGACGTTCCGACCGGAATCAGTTGGCCGGGACGACGATCTTTGACAACCGAAGGAAGCTGGCATCCCGATCACGAGCTGATCTGGCTCGCGCATCGGGATAACCGCAATATTTGCTCAAAGTAGCGCAATGTGGAAAGGCGAACTTGTCCACGCCGTGCGCTCGCTGACGCTGTGAAGCGCAAGCGAACGCAAACGAGCCGGGTGCGCGCGCGATGCGGCCGAGAGGCCCCTTGGCGCGATGCTCTTCGGAAGGACTATCTTCGGATAGTCGCGTTGGGTAAGTTTTATGGTCAAGCTACTAAGGGCGTACGGTGGATGCCTTGGCGCCAACAGACGACGAAGGACGTGGCAAGCTGCGATAAGCCTCGGGGAGCCGCAAGCAGGCTTTGATCCGGGGATTTCCGAATGGGGAAACCCTGTCTGGTAAAACCAGGCAACGGCCCGCTGAATACATAGGCGGGTGCGAGTCAACCCAGGGAAGTGAACCATCTCAGTACCTGGAGGAAAATAAATCAAACGAGATTCCGAAAGTAGCGGCGAGCGAAATCGGAACAGCCCAAACCCCGGTATTTATACCGGGGGGTTGTAGGACCGCGTAAGTAGAGTTATCAATCCGGAAGCTAGGCGAACCCGCTGGAAAGCGGGGCCAAAGAATGTGAAAGCCATGTAGCCGAAAGTTTGCCGGACTCGAAGCGGTATCCTGAGTACCACGGGGCACGAGAAACCCAGTGGGAATCCGGGGAGACCACTCTCCAAGGCTAAATACTCGTTGGCGACCGATAGTGAACTAGTACCGTGAGGGAAAGGCGAAAAGCACCCCTGCGAGGGGAGTGAAATAGAACCTGAAACCGTATGCTTACAAGCAGTCGGAGGGCTATGTCCCGGCTTGCCGGGAAATTGCCTGACGGCGTGCCTCTTGCTTAATGAGCCGGCTAGTTATTCTCACGCGCGAGGTTAAGCGAAAGCGAGCCGTAGCGAAAGCGAGTCCGAATAGGGCGCGAGTGCGTGGGAATAGACGCGAAGCGGGATGATCTACCCTTGGCCAGGTTGAAGGTCGCTTAACCGCGACTGGAGGACCGAACCGTTGTGAGTTGAAAATCGCTCGGATGAGCTGAGGGTAGGGGTGAA
>Ga0134126_10000525_pt1 | contig 48948 bp, 49 predicted proteins | sample KB31752_FD_96881 | JGI IMG/M metagenome (GOLD analysis project Ga0134126, IMG submission 96881) | Terrestrial soil microbial communities with excess Nitrogen fertilizer from Kellogg Biological Station, Michigan, USA - KB3-175-2 | ecosystem: Environmental > Terrestrial > Soil > Unclassified ...
CGCATTGCCCGGCGGGCTACCCGGCAACATGCCTGAATTACCGGATCTGTCGAACCTGTCGGGTCTTGATCAATTGCCGCCCGGCTTCGACCCGTCGAAACTGAAGTTCCGCAAGAAATGACGATCCTGCGAGATCGTTGCTGCGCACCGACACTTTCGGTCAGCTTGAGAACACTCTGAGCAGGACCCGAGCCACGTTCCTCCACCGCATCGGAGATGGCCGCCCGAACGAGCCCTACGTGTCATCGTCAATAGTTTTTCGCGGGTGATCCCGTCAGATAGCCCAATCACAGAGCACGGTGTGCAAGACGGTGAGCGCGTCACCCTCAACCGTCGCAGTTACGGGCAAGCAGCCAGGCACGATGAGCGAGAACCGCTTACGCCTGATAGCAGTGCACGAGTCAGAGAACCCAGCGAGATAGATCTCGTCTCTCGATAACCGACGCTCTCGCGCACACCAACTAGCGGGGCGTCCGCGCCATCGGCGATGCGTTCGAAACGGAAGCCGTCTGCCTTGGCTCCGTCGATCAATCGCTTGGCAGCGACCAGATCAGGACTGTCATGCGATGGAACCGGCTGGCCGCTAGGAGTCGGGGGCATCTCAACTAGCGACCAGCCGGAAGTGTTGTGGTCTCACGAAGCGCACGTCGAGCACCTTCGGTTGCCAGGGTCGCTGGGGCTGGCAACGACCACGTGCATGGCGCACAACGCTGTGCACGCGCCTATCCGCCCGGCAATCACCAGTTCGTCAGTGGATACACGGTGCTTTACCTGTGTAAGTCCGTCGACCAGCTCGACGCCGGGAGGCTGCACCGAGGGTCCCGCCTGCGCTGGCTGACGCGCGCGCCAGCGAGTCAGGTGCTCTGAGCGGCGGTGACTGGTCATGGTGTTCTCCCGGAGCGCAGGTGTAGGCGCCCACTCCGGGTTGGCTCGGGCGAGCGATCACCCGGAGTGGACTTGCCGATGTCGCCGACGCTGAAGCACGAAGACATCGACCCGAGGAAAGTATCGGAGGAAATGTCGTGGCGACATGTCCCTAATCGGGTGAAGATGGAGACGCGCAGACTGCGACACGACACAATGGGCCGCGTGGGGGACAGCCCCGGTCCAACGGTTCGTCGTCGGCAGCTCGGTCTTGAGTTACGTCGACTGCGGGAAGCTGCCGGAAAAATGCCGAAGGAAGCAGCCGAGTGGCTGGAGATCTCGCCGTCGACCCTTTCGAAGATAGAGCTCGGTCGACAAGCGATCAAGGGAACGCATGTCCGGCTGCTCGCCCAGCTCTATAATGTCGACGCTCCCGAAGCTGACACCTTGCTACGCCTGGCGCGGGAGGCCAATCAACGCGGATGGTGGGCTGCCTACGGCGACACCGTGCCGGACTATGTGCGCAGCTACCTCGGCTTGGAGGAGGACGCCGAGGAGCTATGGGCCTATGAGAGCGGCCTCGTGTTCGGGTTATTTCAGACGCCGGCCTACGCCCATGCGATCACTGCCGCTGCATCTCCCAACTCTGACCGCCAGGACATCGAGCGACTGGTCGAGGTCCGCACTGCGCGACAACGGCGACTCTTCGCTGCCCAGTCACCGGCGCTGCGCGTCATGCTCGACGAGGCCGTGTTGCGCCGCACGGTTGGCGGCCCGAAGGTCATGCGTGAGCAGCTGGAGCACATCGCCGAGGTGGCCCAATCACCACACATCACTGTTGCCGTGTTGCCCTTCGGCGCCGGCGCACACCCGTCGATCGGCTCAGCCTTCACTCTGCTGCGTTTCGCCGATGCCGAGAGCATGAACTGCGTCTACCTCGAACATCACCTGGGCGCGCTCTATCTGGAACGACCAGCGGACATCAGACGGTACACCGCCATCTTCGAGCAGTTGATCGCCAGCGCGCTCGCGCCAGACGAATCCCTACAGCTGGTGACTACGCTTGCATCACAGCTGGTAGGGCGAGCGATCACCATCGGAAGTGACACCATGGAGCTTGGACGCGCCGTATGGCGCAAGAGCAGTTACAGCAATGGAACCGGCGGGGCATGCGTAGAGGCGGCAAATCTCGGTGCCAACCGGCGTGGCGTACGCGATAGCAAACGTCCGGCCGGTACAGTGCTGAAGATCCCAACCGCACAATGGACAGCGTTCACAACCGGCGTCGCCGAGGGTCAGTTCGACTGATACGCGCGACACGCCGACGCGGCTGCTGTTGCTTGACGTGATCGGCCGATACTGTCCGTGCTGTATGACTGGCCTGTGGGTGCGCGCTTCCTGACTTCCAAGCCCAGCGATGCGCACACCCGCGCGGCGCGCACCACCGTGACTAAAAGTGATACATGGCGCGGCGTAGATGGTGGTATCGGCGGGACGGTCGGTCAGCGCACAGGTTCAGGGCACGTTGGACTATGAGCGCTGCGAGGCTTGGGGCAGGGCTCGTAGGGACGTGTGTTCGTGTCGCCGTATCTGTTCCTCGCGCTCGCCGCAGTGGTCCTATTCGTGATCATTGTGGTAGGGGTGGCTCTGGTAGTCACTACCGTTGTCGGTCACTTATCGAAGGTCGACATCTCCCATCAACAACATGGTCTTCTGCGTCACGCCTATGACGAGGGCGGCCCTGACGATCTTGCGGTGATGGCAGATGCAGTCTCGCAGGTTGCTGAGAGCACCTACACGCCCCGCGTCGTGGTGGTAGCCGATCTTCACCGGGGACACTCTGGAGACCCGAACGTCGACCAGAGTCGCGTACTCTCCGAAAACGACGACAAAAATCTTCCCAGCTCACCCGACGTCTTGAGGTCTCTATCAGTGCTAGCTCCGCCAGACGAACAGTTCCGCGAGAAATGACGGTGCCCGACGGTGGGCCTGATAGCGGCCATGTCGCCGGGCTCGCCGGTCGGAGGCCGGCGATGCACTTACGAGGGATCGTGCTGCCCGGCGGGGAACCCGGTGAGCTGTGGGTAGCCGACGGGGTGATCTGCGCCGAGCCGGTGGCCGGGGCGACCACTGTCTGCGACGGCGGTTACATCTTGCCCGGGCTGGTCGATGCACACTGCCACATCGGTATCGGGCCGCGGGGCGCGGCGAGCCTGAGCGAGGCGGCGGCGCAGGCCGTCATTGACCGGGATGCCGGCACCTTGCTCATCCGCGACTGCGGATCTCCGATCGATACCCGACCCCTGCAGACCCGCGATGACCTGCCGCGCATCATCCGGGCCGGCCGGCACCTGGCGCGGCCCAAGCGGTACATCCCCACCATCGGCGTGGAGCTGGATGAACCGGGACTGCTGCCCAACGCCGTGCGGGACCAGGCCGCGGCGGGGGACGGCTGGGTCAAGCTCGTCGGTGACTGGATCGACCGCTCGACCGGTGATCTCGCCCCGCTGTGGCCTGATGATGTGCTCGCCGAGGCGGTCGCCGCCGCACATGACGCGGGAGCCAGGGTCACCGCACACGTCTTCGGCGCCGACGCGCTGCCAGGGTTGATCGGCGCCGGGATCGACTGCATCGAGCATGGCACCGGCCTGTCCCCGGACACCATCGCCGCGATGGCTGCCCGGGGAACTGCTCTCGTGCCTACACTGATCAATATTGAGACGTTTCCGGCGATTGCCGACCGCGCTGCCAAGTACCCCCGTTATGCCGCGCATATGCGGGCGCTGCACGCCCACGTCCGGGACACCGTCGGGGCTGCTATCGAGGCGGGAATCCCGATCTACGCCGGTAGCGATGCCGGCGGCGGGATCCGGCACGGCCGCCTGCTGGATGAGATCGTGGCGCTGCGCACCGCCGGGCTCACCGGTGCCCAGGCGCTGGCGGCCGCGAGCTGGGCGGCCCGTGATTGGCTGGGAGTTCCCGGCCTGGTAGCCGGCGCGCCGGCGGATCTGCTGGTCACCCGCACCGACCCGCGGCTGGATCCGGATGCCTTGCGACATCCGGAGTTATTGCTGCTGCGCGGCTGCGTCCTGGGAACGGCAGGGCTCAGGGAACAATGGCAGCGGGCCTAGTGCCGGCGATGCGGAAAGCGATGAGGAGAAGCCCCTGAGCAGTCGCGAGCTTCCGCCGCCTGCGATGCCATCCCCGCACGCAGCCGCACCGGTCGAGGCCACCTCACCACCGCAGCGCCAGCCCGCCGGCCGGGATACCCGGCAGGGCTGGCGCATGCTGGCCTGCTTCGTGATCGCGGAGCTGACCTTCGTGGCAGCGTCGCTGGTGGCGGTGCTGCCCTTCCTGCTGGCCATCCCGCACGGTGGTTCGGGTACGCGGCTGCCCGGTGACGCGTTGGTTGCTGCCCTTGCGTTGCCGCCGGTGGCGGCGGGCCTGGTCGCAGCGCTCGGTGCTGCGCTGCTGGGCCGGGGGCGGTTGCTGGCGCGGTTGCACGATCAGCTGTCGATCCGGTGGCGACCCTCCGATGTGGGTATCGGCCTGGCGCTGGGCGTGGTCGGCCTGATCGTCACGGTGCCCGTCTCAGCGTTGTGGGCGCGCTGGGTCGGCGAGAGCCAGGCGAACTCGGCGGTGGGCGAGGTGTTCCACGGTCAGCGGCTGAGCCTCGGGTGGGGGCTGTTGCTTTTCTTCGGGGTATGGCTGATCGCGCCGTTGTGTGAGGAGCTGCTGTACCGCGGTGTGTTGTGGCGGGCGATGGAGTATTGGCGGTGGAACCGCTGGGTGATCGCCGGACTGACGACCGTCCTGTTCGCCGGGGCACACCCGCTGTTTGCCTGGTCTCACGTAGAGCTGCTACGTAGCCCGCTGGTGTTGGTGATTACGCTGCCGATCGCGCTGGCGCGGCTGCTCACCGGTAACCTGCTCGCCAGCGTCGTCGCCCACCAGGCGAACAACCTGCTCCCCGCGATCGGGCTGCTGCTCATCACGCAAGGCGCCCTACCCGGTTACTAACCCCCTCCCGCGTGTCGCGCCCTCATGCCCGGTGTGTCGGGCTCTCGCGCCCATGCACCAGCCGATGGTGGGCGGGTGATACGGGCAGTCGGGTTGGTCTGGCACAATAGGTCGCTGTTGTTGCGGCAAGTCCTCTCATCACGCCGTGACCACTGACCTCGAGAGCATCGTCGGTCTGTGTCCCCACCATGGGCCGTGCGCGCTCACCGTGAACATTGCGCGTGTGACAGGAGTAGCTCGACCCGTGGCTGTCAAGATCAAGCTCATGCGGCTCGGCAGGATTCGCCAGCCGTACTACCGGATCGTCGTCGCCGACGCCCGCACCCGCCGCAACGGCAAGGCGATCGAAACGATCGGCAAATACCATCCCAAGGAACAACCCAGCCTCATCGAGGTCGACTCGGAACGGGTGCAGTACTGGCTCGGGGTTGGGGCTCAACCCACCGAGCCGGTCCAGCACATTCTGCAGGTCACTGGCGACTGGCAGCGTTTCAAGGGCCTGCCGGGCGCCGAAGGCACGTTGCAGCGCGCCGAGCCCAAGCCGGACAAGGCCGAGCTGTTCAACCGGGCGCTGGCGCAGGCCGGCGAGGCGCCCACCACCGAGGCCACCACGCCACGGAAAAAGGGCACTCGCCAGACCGATTCCGGAGCCGCGGCCCAGAAGGCCACCGACTCAGCACCGGCCACAGCCGATGACCGGGAGGACACTGCGACGTCCGCGGGCGGCCAGGTGTGAGCATGCTGGCGGACGCGCTGGAGCATCTCGTGCGGGGAATCGTTGACAATCCCGACGATGTGCGCGTCCAGCTGGTCACCACGCGGCGCGGCCGAACGCTCGAGGTGCATGTGCATCCCGATGATCTCGGTAAGGTGATCGGTCGTGGCGGGCGCACCGCGACGGCGTTGCGTACCGTGATGGGCGGGATCGGCGGGCGTGGGGTCCGCGTCGACGTCGTCGACACCGACCGCTGAGCGCGGTGGCTGAGACGTCGGCCGTGTCCCAGGAGGCAGACAAGGGCGGGGACAGTACGGGCGCAGACACCCGACGGGTGGTCGGCAGGATCGGCCGGCCACACGGGCTCAATGGCGAGGTCACGGTGCAGGTACACACCGACTTCCCCGCGCAGCGTTTCGCGGTCGGCGCGCAGCTGCGTGATGACGCCGGCCGCGTACACGCTATCGAGACCGTCCGCCCGCACAGGGGAGTGCTGCTCGTCCGATTCGCCGGGATAACCGATCGAGAAGCGGCGGTCGAGCTGCGCGGCCACACGCTCAGCGTCGACGTCGCCGAGCTACCCGACTTGACCGACCCCGACGAGTTCTACGACCACCAGCTCGAAGGTTTGGCGGCAGTGGGACCCGACGGTGCGGCGCTGGGCAGGGTGCGCGAGGTCGTGCACGCTCCCGCCAGTGACCTGCTGGTGCTCGACACCGCTCGCGGCGAGGTGCTGGTGCCCTTTGTGCAGGCTATCGTGCCTGAAGTGGACCTCGCCGGTGGCCGCGTGGTGCTCGACCCACCAGCTGGCTTGCTCGACTGACTAGGCGTGTCCCAGCCGTGCTCATTCAGGTAGTGACGATCTTCCCCGAATACCTGGCCCCGGCCAGGGAGGCGCTGCTCGGTCGGGCCATCGCGCGCGGTCTGATCGCGTTCACGGTGCACGACTTACGGGATTGGGCCCACGATGTGCACCGGTCGGTCGACGATGCGCCCTATGGCGGCGGTCCCGGCATGGTGATGCGCCCCGACGTGTGGGGTGAGGCCCTGGACGAAATGCTGGCCGGGCCGCCGCCGCCCCGGTTGGTGGTGCCCAGCCCCGCCGGGCGGCCGTTCAGCCAGCAGCTGGCCACCGAGCTCGCTGCTCAGCCCCGGCTGGTTTTCGCCTGTGGCCGCTACGAGGGAATCGACCAGCGGGTGATCGACGACGCGGCCGAGCGGGTGGTCGTCGATGAGATCTCCATCGGTGACTACGTGCTCGTCGGGGGTGAGTCCGCCGTCCTGGTGATGATCGAGGCGATCGCCCGCCTGCTGCCCGGGGTGCTCGGCAATCCTGCCTCCGCGCTGCAGGATTCGTTTTCCGACGGCCTGCTGGAGGGCCCCTGCTACACCCGTCCTGAGATCTGGCGTGGCCGGGAGGTCCCGGCCGTGCTGCGCTCGGGCGACCACGCCGCGATCGCCCGCTGGCGCCGGGATCGAGCCGTGGAGCGCACCGCGGCCCGGCGCCCCGACCTGTTGGCCGCCCTGCCGCCCGGCGCGTTGGACGGTGCGGACCGAGCTCTGCTGGAGCGGCTCGCCATCCCGCCCGGCTGATGCCGCCCGGTTTCCTCACATGTGGCGGCGTCTGGCACACTGAACCAGTTACCGCAGCGAAGCGACTCCAGTGAGCTGCCCCCAGGGCACAACTCCCTTACCGTCGCCCAAGCCGCTGTTCGCGCTACCTAGGCGCCCCAGACCGTGCACAGCACTTGAAGACGAGGATGGACTTGGCGATGAACACCCTGGACGCCCTGGACGCGAAGTCGTTGCGGACCGACATCCCCGACTTCCGGCCCGGTGACACGCTCAAGGTGCACGTCCGCGTCATCGAGGGGTCACGCCAGCGGGTACAGATCTTCCAAGGTGCGGTCATCCGCCGGCAGGGCGGGGGAGCGCGGGAAACTTTCACCGTACGCAAGGTGTCCTTCGGCGTGGGTGTGGAGCGCACGTTCCCGGTCCATACCCCGAACATCGCCAAGATAGAGGTGGTCACTCACGGTGATGTCCGGCGCGCCAAGCTGTACTACCTCCGGGATCTCCGAGGTAAGGCAGCGAAGATCAAGGAGAAGCGTGAGACACCGTCCGCGTCCTGATCCCCCGGTATCGGTCGCCTGTCGATAGCCTGAGGACGTGGCCCACCTGGCGCGCTCGACCGAACCCGCTCGCGGCGACGATCCCAGCGATTCGCGCGGACCCACCGCGCACCGGCATCGGTTGTCCAAGCGCAAGAAGGGCTCATTCTGGCGCGAGCTGCCCATCCTGGTGCTCACCGCGCTGGTGCTCACCTTCCTCATTCAGACCTTCCTGGCCAGGGTGTACGTGATCCCTTCAGCGTCGATGGAACCGACTTTGCACGGCTGCCCGGGTTGCACGGACGATCGCGTGCTGGTCGACAAGCTGACCTACCGGTTTCGCAGTCCGGAACCTGGAGACGTGGTGGTGTTCCGCGGCACCGACTCGTGGGGTAGTGAGTTCGCCAGCCAGCGGTCGGACAATGTGCTGGTCCGGGGGCTCCAGCAGGCCGGTTCAGTGATCGGCCTGGCCCCACCGGACGAGCGTGACTTCGTCAAGCGGGTGATCGCGGTCGGCGGTCAGACCGTGCAGTGCTGTGATAAGCAGAACCGGGTCGTGGTGGACGGCAGACCGCTCAACGAACCATACGCGGTGTTCGCCGGGCACGAACCGCAAGAGGAGTTCGGTCCGGTCACGGTGCCGCAGGGCAACTTGTGGATGATGGGGGACAACCGCAACAACAGCGCGGACTCGCGACGGCATGTCGCGGATCAACGTTCGGGTACCGTGCCGGTGAGCAATGTCATAGGCAAGGCTCGCGTGATCGTGCTGCCGTTATCGCGGTGGCAGGGCATCGCGGATCCTGACCCGCAGCCGGCCAAGGCGCTGGGTGCGCCGGTCGCATCGACATCGACTACGCCACTCGGGCCGGTCGACCTGCCGCTGGGCGCTGGCCTACTGCTGAGTTGGCCGGTGTTACGAGGCGGTCGAGCCCTGAGGGAGCGGGTGAGCGCCCGCTGGCGTGGCTGACGAGGAGTGCCAGCCGTGACGCGCATCATCGGCGAGGTCTTGCCGCGACCGCCCAGGGCGGTGGTGCGCAGAGACGGCGGCACCTGGACCCTGCAATCGGTGCTGCACCGTAAGGGCCTGGGCCCGGTCGCCGGGGTGGATGAGGCCGGTCGAGGAGCCTGCGCGGGTCCGCTGGTGGTCGCGGCGTGCGTGCTGCGGCCGGCCGACGCGGATTCGCTTGCCGGGCTCACCGACTCCAAGCTGCTCCCGGCGGCACGCCGGCAGCATTACTACGACCTGATCGTCACCAGGTCGGTATCCTGCAGCGTCGTCGTCATACCACCTGCCGAAGTCGACGCGTTGGGCGTGCATGTGGCCAACTTGGAGGGCATGCGGCGCGCAGTGGCCGGTCTTACCGTGCACCCCGGTTATGTGCTCACCGACGGGTTCCCGGTGCCCGGGCTGACCGCCCCCAACATGGCGGTGATCGGCGGCGACCGGGCCGCTGCCTGTGTGTCGGCCGCTTCCGTGCTGGCCAAGGTGACCCGCGACCGCATCATGGTCGATCTGCACGCGGGGATGCCCTGGTATGGCTTCGAGGAACACAAGGGCTACTGCACGCCAGAGCACAATACGTCCCTGCTGGAGCATGGCCCGTGTAGCGAACACCGGTTCAGCTACGTCAACGTGGTGCTGGCGGCGCGTGCGCACGGTCTGACCGTGTCCCCGCGGCGGCGCACGAGCCTGCTCCCGGCGGGTTCTGGTCCAGAATGGAGAATTGCCGACTACCCGGCGGCACGAGCGGGAGGAGCCAGCACCCGATGAAGCGACCGACGCAGCACTCGATGGGTAACCCCCGATGAGCCAGCCCGCGATGAGTAACCGATGAGCACTGAGGATCTCGAGAAGTACGAGACCGAGATGGAGCTGTCGCTCTACAAGGAGTACCGCGACGTCGTCGGGCAGTTCGCCTATGTCGTGGAGACCGAGCGGCGCTTCTATCTGGCCAACGCGGTCGACGTGCAGGCTCGTAACGCCGAGGGCGAGGTGTACTTCGAGGTGCGGATGTCCGACGCCTGGGTGTGGGATATGTACCGGCCGGCCCGGTTCGTCAAGAACGTCCGGGTGCTCACCTTCAAGGATGTCAATATCGAAGAGGTGGACAAACCGGACTTAAGGCTGCCCGAAGCAGGCCCGTTCGGCGGCTGACGGTCCTGCCGCCCAGCGCCCGCCCGCCAGCACTGCGGCGGGGCGGCCCAGGGCGCCTATATCGCTGAGCGGATCACCATCGACGAGGAGCAGATCGGCGTCATAACCCGCGCGCAGCCGGCCTTTGCGGCTGCCGACACCGCACACCTGCGCCGCGATGGACGTGGCCGCCGCCAGTGCCTGGTCGGCGCAGACACCACTGGCGACGAGCCCCGAGACCGCCGCGTGCAGGATGCCGTGTGGTTTCGCGGTGGCGATCCCCCCATCGGTGCCGGTGACGATCCGGGTGCCGGCCCGATGCATCCGCGCGACATGGGCTTGCGCGGCTTCCGGCGTCAGGCCAAAACGCTGGGTGAAGGCCAATACGGTCGCTGGCGGTCTGACCTCGGTGCTTCTGGCCAGGATGGTGGGGCACACTGCGACGTCCCGCTCGGCCAGACGTTGCAGCAGGCTGTCGTGGATGTGCGCGCCGGCGGGCGTCACGCAGTTGCAGTGCTCGATCCCGTCGACGCCGGCCTCGACTGCCTGCTCAACGGCGGGCAGCCCGTGCGCGTGGGCCGTGACCGGCAATCCGGCTGCGTGCGCTTCATCGACCAGTAGCTGAAGGTCGTCGTCGGAGAATTGGCAGCTCATCACGTCCGTGCCAGCGGTGAGGACGCCGCCGCTGGCCATGACCTTGACAACGTCCACCCGCCGCTCGGCCCGTTCCCGGATGGCTGCGCGCAGGGCGGCCCCGCTCTGCGCCTCGCCTCCCATCTGCCAGCAGTGACCGCGGACGCTGGTGATCGGTGGCCCGGACGCCAAGATGGTCGGGACCGGCGCGCCGACATCGCCGCTGGCCGCGCGGTCCCGCCGCAGCACCACTGACCAGCGGCGATCACCGAGGTCGCGGACCGTTGTCACCCCCGCCGCGAGATGACGGCGCAGCGCCGCATCGATCACCTCAGCCAGTTCGTCGTCGGGGTAGCCGGCCAGGCGACCGAGTGCGCCGTCGCGGCCGTCGCCACCAAGGTGGACGTGGGTATCGATCAGCCCGGGCAAGACGGTGGCGTGCGGGAACTCCGCAACCTCGCAGGCCGGCGGCAGCGGCGCGGCAGCGGGCCGCAGGTCAAGGATCCGTCCTTGATCGATCACCACTGCGGCGCCACCCGCTATCAGGTGCTCTCCGTCGAACGCGCGGCCCGCCTTGATCGCAAACATCCCGCTCCTCACCCCGTCAGCGCAGCACCACCGGCAGCGCGGTCAGCCCATTCATCAGCACGCCCGGCCGTCGGGTCAGCTGCTCGGCGGGAACCGCGAGCCGCAGCTGCGGGAAGCGGGCCAGCAGGGTGCCCAGCGCGATCTGTCCTTCCAGCCGGGCCAGTGGCGCGCCGAGGCAATGGTGGATGCCGTGACCGAAGGCCAGATGCGGGTTGTCTGTCCGGGCGATATCTAGTGTGTCAGGCTGACTGGTGCACGCCTGGGTCTGATTGGCGGCAAGCAAACCGGCGATCACGATTTCTCCCGCCGGGATGGTGACCTCACCGATCTCGATGGGTTCGGTGCTCAGGCGAAAAGTTGCGACCTGGAGCGGGCCATCAAAACGGAGCAACTCTTCGACCGCGGCGCTGAGCAGCTCCGGCTGGGAGCGCAACAGCGCAAGCTGGTCGGGATGGGTGAGCAAGGCCTGCACGCCGTTGCCGATCAGGTTGACCGTCGTCTCGTGGCCGGCGATGATCAGCAACGCGGCCATCGACGTGAGCTCATCCTCAGACAGCCGGTCGTTGCCGTCGCGGGCGGCCACCAGTGCGGAAAGCAGATCATCGGCGCTGGCGGTCCGTTTGGCGTGGACCAGCTCCCGCAAGTAGCCGACCATTCCAGTGACTGCGGCGACGAGTGCATCAGGTCCTGCCAGCATGCCGGTGACGAAGGTCGTGGACCAGTCGTGCAAGTCTGTGCGGCGACTCTCCGGCACGCCAAGCAGCTCGCAGATCACGGCGACCGGTAGCGGCAGCGCGAACGACGTGATCAGATCGGCCTGCGCTGCGGTATCCACGATGTCGAGCAGTTCGTCGGTGATCTGCTGGATGCGCGGTGCGAGTCGCTCGATCCGGCGTCGGGTGAATGCGCTGGTGACCAGCCGGCGAAGCCGGGTGTGGTCCGGCGGGTTGCGGTTGAGCATGTGGCTGGTCATCGCCGTGAAAATCTCCGGCGGGAGCACATCCCGACCGAAGTTGGCCGTCACCGTCTCACTCTTGATTAGGCGCGGATCGTTCAATGCTCGGCGCACTTCGTGGTAGCCCGTGATCACCCAGGCGGGTTCCCCGGTGGGCAGCACGATGCAATGCACCGGGCCGGCCGCCGCGAGCTCGGCGTAGCTGGCTCGGGGCTGCAGCCCGTCGGTGGCGACGAACGGCATCTGCGCCGCGGTCTCGGTCATGGCGTCCTCTCATCGACGAGCGGTGATGGCAACCGGTCAGTGACAAGAGCGACTCGTCAGCCGGTGTGATACCGGCTGCTCGACGCGCGCAATACGTTGGTGAAGTGGCGGTCACAGGATCGAAACGGGGCACGGTCACCATCAACCCACATCAACCAGGCGAAGAGGCCGTACCCGGACCGAGGTCAGCCATGAGCGGATCACCAACGAGCGAGCCTGAGACCACCTCCTCGCAGCACACCGATCGTCCCTGTGCGTGCCGCACCGAGTCATTCCGGTTCTGCCTGTGCTTTTCGACGCGAACCTGGCAGCGCGGAGACCCGACCACGGACTTGCCGGTGGCGCCGGTCTGGCGGCCGTCGCATCCCAAGAATGTGAGCGACGCCGCCTGACTCCTGCTGTGCAGCCTTGTTGTCGAACTCGGCGACGAGAAGGTTCTCCGCGCCCGGGGCCCTACCACACCACCCTGACAGTTCGCCGTGCATGCCTGTACTGGGCTGCCAGTTGTCCACACCTCACCCTGTTGTCCACAGACCGGCCTGCGCTTGGTCGACCGCCGCGTTCCGGCGCGGCAGCCTCATGACCGCCAGATCATCGAGGGCGGGGAGGTCGAGATGAAGGCGGCGCAGGCAGGGAATCTGCGTAGCGGCGAGCTGGGCAAGCGAGGCGAGGAGCTGGCGGCGGAGTACTTGGCCGGCATCGGGCTTGTGGTGCTCTCACGCAACTGGCGTTGCCGGGGTGGTGAGATCGATGTGGTCGCAACAGACGGTGAACGTCTGATCGTCTGCGAGGTCAAGACCCGGTCGGGCACCGGCTACGGGGAACCCGCAGAAGGTGTGACGTCGGCTAAGGCTGCGCGCATCAGACGGGTGGCGGCGGCGTGGCTGCGGACGCATCGGGTGGGGTGGTGCGAGATCCGCTTCGACGTGCTGGCCGTGCTGTGCCCTCCGGATGGGCCGGTCACCGTGGAGCACCTGCGGGGAGCGTTCTGATGTCGCTGGCCAGCGCCTGGGCGGTGGCGCTGCACGGGGTGGACGGTGTTCTGGTGGAGATCGAGGCCCACATCGGTCCCGGCTTGCCGGGCTTGCAGATGGTCGGCCTGCCCGATACCGCCCTGTCCGAGGCCCGGGACCGGGTGCGGGCGGCAGTACTCAACTCGGGCCGGCGGTGGCCGCCGCGCCGGATGACCCTCGCATTGTCGCCGGCGACGTTGCCGAAGGTCGGCAGCAGTTATGATCTTGCTCTCGCCTGCGCATTGCTGGCTGCTGATGGCCGGATCCCTGCTGATCGGCTACGTGGACTGGTCTTGCTGGGGGAGCTCGCGCTGGATGGCCGGTTACGACCGGTCCGGGGGGTGCTACCGGCGGTACTCGCGGCTCGCCGGGTGGGTATCGGCCAGGTGGTCGTGCCGACCGCCTCGCTCGCCGAGGCGGCCTTGGTCGACGGTGTGCAGGTGTACGGGGCGACCTGTCTCAAAGAGGTCCTCCGCTGGTTGCGGGACCCTGGCATTGGGCTGGTTCGACCCGGTGCGCCTCGGCCGGCAGCGTCGCCGGTAATCCCGGATCTCGCCGACGTGCTGGGGCAGGGCGACGCTCGCTGGGCGGTCGAGGTGGCCGCCGCGGGCGGCCACCACCTGCTGCTGACCGGACCACCGGGAACCGGCAAGACCATGCTGGCCCAGCGGATGGTTGGGCTGTTGCCGCCGCTCACCGACACCGAAGCGCTCGAGGTGACTGCGGTGCACTCGGTGGCCGGCCTGCTCGCCACCGATACCCCGCTGATCACGGCACCGCCGTTCGTCGCGCCACACCACACCAGCTCGGTGGCCGCCCTGGTGGGTGGTGGCTCGGGGCTGGCCAAGCCCGGGGCGGTCAGCCGAGCGCATCGGGGGGTGCTGTTCCTCGACGAGGTCGCCGAGTTCGGGCCCCGGTCGCTGGAAGCGCTGCGTACCCCGCTGGAGGACGGCGAGGTCCGGCTGGCCCGCCGGGACGGAGTGGTGCGCTATCCGGCGCGGTGCCAGCTCGTGCTGGCGGCCAACCCGTGCCCCTGCGCTCCGCCTGACGAGCGGGACTGCATCTGTGCCCCGTCGGCCCGTCGGCGCTATCTGGGTCGCCTGTCCGGGCCGCTGCTCGACCGGGTGGACGTGCAGGTGGCGATGCGTCCGGTAAAAGATCTGGGCCGCGCCGACGCCGAGCCGGAGTGCACCGCGGCGGTGCGTGACCGGGTGCTCCTAGCGCGCGCTGCCGCCCGGTCGCGGTGGTCGAACACTGGTTGGAGCACCAACGCGGAGGTTCCTGGTCCGGTGTTGCGCCGGCGCTTCCGGCTGCCCCGCGCGGTGACCGAGCCGATCGAGACGGCACTGCATCGGGGCTTGGTGACCGCGCGCGGAGCAGACCGCACGTTGCGATTGGCCTGGACGTTGGCCGACCTCGCCGGGCGGGACCGCCCGCTGATCGATGACGTGTCCGCCGCGATGGGTCTGCGCCACCGGGGCGCGGCATGACGCCGGGGCAGCGCGAGCTGCGGCGCGCGCGGGCCTACCTCAACCGGGTAGCTGAGCCCCCGGCCCAGGCGCTGTCCGAGCTGATCGAAGACGTCGGCGCGGTGCGGGCGGCTCGGTTGGTGGCCGCCGGGCAGGTGCCGCATCGGGTGGCCGCGGAGACCGGTGCACGCCGAGAGGACGATCGGGCCGACGCCGACCTGTCCGCAATCGCCGCGATCGGGGGCCGGCTGGTGATTCCCGAGGACAGCGAGTGGCCCGCCGGGCCCTTCAACTGCTTCAACACGCCGGCCGCGCATGGTGACGAGCGCTGGCGAGCGCCGGTGGCGTTGTGGGTGCGAGGAAGCCGCTTGGACGAAATCACTGCTCGGGGCGTGGCGGTAGTCGGGGCCAGGGCGGCCACCGGATACGGGGAGCATGTCGCCGCCGAATTCGGCTACGGGCTCGCTGAGCGCGGCCTCGCCGTGGTGTCGGGTGCCGCGCTCGGTATCGACGGTGCCGCGCACCGGGGCGCACTGGCGGCGGAAGGTCTTACCGTCGCGGTGCAGGCCTGCGGGCTGGATCGGACCTACCCGGCGGGCCATCTGGGCCTGCTGGATCGGATCGCCACGGGCGGCGCGGTGATCAGTGAATACCCACCCGGTATCCGGCCGGCGCGACACCGGTTCTTGGTCCGTAACCGCCTGATCGCCGCCTTCGCGGCTGGCACCGTCGTGGTCGAGGCGGGTGTGCGCAGCGGCGCCCGGCGAACCGCCACCGCCGCAGCCGCGCTGGGGCGGGTGGTGATGGCAGTGCCCGGTCCGGTGACCTCGGCGCTGTCTGCCGGCTGCCATCTGCTGGTGCGCGAGGAGCAGGCGGTGCTGGTGACTCGGGTCGAAGAGGTGCTGGAAGCGGTCGGGCGGATCGGCGAAGACCTCGCGCCGCCGCTGACCACGCCTTGCCGGCGAACCGATGGATTGAGCCCGGAGTTGCGCGCGGTGTACGAGGCGCTGCCCGCGCGCGCCTGCCGGCATCCCGAGCAACTGGTGCACGATTCCGGGGTACCGCTGCACCGGGTGCGTTCGGCGTTGCCGTTGCTGGAGCTGCAGGGCTTGGTGACATGCGGAACGAGTGGTTGGCATCGAATCGTTGCCGACGCCAGGCGTGGCGGTGCTTGACGCGGCGCGCTGGGGAGCGCAGCGTGCTGCGGGTGCGCGAGGAGCGACGGGGATCGGACTCGCTGCCCGATGGCCTGGCGGCGTATCGAGAGCGCTTCGTGGCCCACCTGGCATCGGTGCGGGGGCTGTCCATGCACACCGTGCGCGCTTACCGTGGCGATGTCACCGCATTGCTGCGGTATGTGGCCGATTCCGGCCGTAGTGATCTTACGGCTTTGGATGTGCCGTTATTGCGCGGCTGGTTGGGTGCGCAGCACCGAGCCGGACACCGGCGCAGCACGCTGGCGCGGCGCGCGGCGGCAGCCCGCACCTTCACCGCCTGGGCGACGCGAGCCGGTGTGATGGGCAACGACCCGGGTCCGCGGCTGGTTGCGCCACGGGCGCGGCGTGCCCTGCCCGCGGTATTGCATCCGGACCAGGCCGCGGCCGCACTGCACGCCGCGCAACGTGGCGCCGCTGAGGCGGATCCGCTTGCGTTGCGTGATCATGCAGCCGTCGAGTTGTTGTACGCCACCGGGATACGCGTCGCCGAGCTCTGTGGCCTCGACCTCGGAGACCTCGACCAGGAGCGGCGCCTGGTGCGGGTACTCGGCAAGGGCGCCAAGGAGCGGGCAGTGCCCTACGGGGTGCCTGCGCAACGAGCTGTGCTCCGCTGGCTCGATGACGGACGCCCAGCACTCGTGCGTTCCCATTCGGCGGCGGCGTTATTCCTGGGCGCCCGCGGAGGACGGGTCGATCAACGGATCATCCGGACTGTCGTGCACGACGCGGTCGGTGCGGTCCCGGGAGCGCCTGACATCGGTCCGCACGGCCTGCGCCACAGCGCCGCGACTCATCTACTGGAGGGCGGGGCAGACCTTCGCAGCGTTCAGGAGTTACTCGGTCACGCTACGCTCGCTACCACGCAGCTCTACACGCATGTCACCGTTGAGAGGCTGAAAGCGATCCATGACCGGAGCCACCCCCGTTCCTGACTATTCCGGGGGTTGTGACCGCATCCTGACCGCTGTCCCCCCCGCCGATGTGGCGACCCGCAGCTGGACTGCCGACACCAGGGCTGACGAGGTCGAGGCTGGCATCGTCGCGTTGTGGCAGGCCTTCGGGCGACATCGCGACGCTACCCTGCGCGACCGGCTGGTCCTGCACTATGCGCCTTTGGTGAAGTACGTGGCCGGCCGTGTCGGCACCGGGTTGCCGTCCCACGTGGACATCGCCGACCTCGTGCAGTCGGGGGTATTCGGTCTGTGGGACGCCATCGACCGGTTCGAGCCGGAACGGGGCTTGAAGTTCGAGACCTATGCGATGCAACGGATCCGGGGCGCGATCCTGGACGAGTTGCGTGCTCAGGACTGGGTGCCTCGTTCGGTGCGCAGCCGGGCCCGTGAGGTGGAGCGCGCGCTGGAGCGCCTGGAGACCAGATTGCAGCGTTCGGCCTCCGATGCGGAGGTGGCGGCAGAACTCGCCATCAGCGTTGCCGAGCTGCGGGAGCTGTACGCCCAGCTACAGCTGACCAGCGTGGTCGCGTTGGACGAGTTGATGGCAGTAGGCCGCGGCGGTACCTCGATCGCCGAGACGTTGCCCGATGAGACAGCACAAGAACCGGGCGCTTTCCTCGATTCAGTGGAAAGCAGGCGCCTGCTCGCGGAAGCCGTCTCGCAGCTCACCGACCGCGATCGGGTCGTGGTGTCGCTTTACTATTTCGAGAATCTCACGCTCGCCGAGATCGGCCGGGTGCTCGGTGTCACCGAATCCAGAGTCTGCCAGCTGCATACCAGAGCAGTACTCCGGCTTCGGAGCAAGATGCTGGAAGCCTCCGCGGGCTGACTGCGCCGGGCACGAAATCTGTTCGGCAGTCCGTCGATCGGCAGTAGCCGCACCCGCGCCCTGACGATCAGCCGCAGCGGGTCCAGGTACTCCCGCTCGAGGCCGCCTGGGTCCGGGACCCGCGTTGGGCTACGAAAAGCGCCCCAGTGCAGGCACACCGGTACCGGACAGCCGGCATGCCCGGGCTGCACGGTACCGATCTGCGTGCCCCTGGCGACCCATTGGCCGGCGACGACAGTTGCTGACACCGGTTCATAGGTGGTGCGCAGGTGCCCTTCGTGGCTTACCGACACCACACCGTGGCCGGCCACCATTCCAGCGAAGACCACCGTGCCGGCGCCGGCGGCGAGCACCGGCGCGCCGGCTACCGCGGCTAGGTCAACACCGCGATGCCCAGGCCCGTACCGGAATGCCGGCGGTTGGAAGGTGCGCACCACAGTCGGCGAACCGGCCAGCGGCCAGCCGAACTGCTGCCCGGACGGCCGGCTGACATGCGGCCGGGTAGTCGGCCCGGTGATGGCCGGCGATCCCGCGGACAGCATCGCCACGAGCATGCTGCAGATCAGAATCCGAGACACCCCCGCACCCTGCCCCCGCCCACCCCTCCCCACCAAGCACGGGTTCCCGCCCCTGTGCATAACCACTCTCCATGTGCACAACTGCGCCTCTCCCGCAGTCTGGATGCAGACTGCGGTAATTCCGGCCCCCAAAACAGCAGTCTGCATCCAGACTGCGCTGATGGTGGGGGACGTAAGAGAGGGGTGTGGAGGGCGCGTAGAGTGGGGGAGCGGCCCGCGTGCGGGTCGACTTCGCGCGCCAGCGCTGCGCCCTTCCGGGGTTTCGGTGTCCGGCGGTCCCTGTTGCGGTCGTGATCGCACGGGGTCCGGACGTCGGCCTGGTGCCAGGGCGGCGGTCCACCCGGCCCGTCGCGACAACCGCATGAGCGTGCCGGCGGAAACCGGTTCGCCCGACACATCGAGGTGTGCACCGGCTATGGCCGTCGTCACCATGAAGCAGTTGCTCGACTCCGGCGTGCATTTCGGTCACCAGACCCGCCGCTGGAATCCGAAGATGAAACGCTACATCTTCACCGAGCGCAACGGCATCTACATCATCGACTTGCAGCAAACACTGACCTACATCGACCGGGCTTACGAGTTCATCAAGCAGACCGTCGCCCACGGCGGTTCGATCCTGTTCGTCGGCACCAAGAAACAGGCTCAGGAAGCGATCGCGCACCAGGCGCAGCGGGTTGGCATGCCATTCGTGAACCATCGCTGGTTGGGCGGCATGCTCACGAATTTCTCCACCGTGCACAAGCGTCTCCAACGCCTCAAGGAACTTGAGGCCATGGAGCAGACCGGCGGTTTCGCCGGGCTGACCAAAAAAGAGATCTTGATGCGGACGCGGGAGAAGGACAAGCTGGAGAAGACCCTGGGTGGTATTCGCGACATGCAGCGCGTGCCCAGTGCGGTGTGGGTGGTGGACACCAAGAAGGAGCAGATCGCCGTCGGCGAGGCCCGCAAGCTGGGCATCCCGGTCGTCGCCATCCTGGACACCAACTGCGACCCGGACGAGGTCGACTACCCCATCCCCGGCAACGACGACGCGATCCGCTCTGCGGCATTGCTTACCCGGGTGGTGGCGGATGCCACCGCCGACGGCCTGATGTCGCGGGCCGGACGCTCCGCCGGAGCCGACGGAACCGACAAGCCGGCGTCCGGTGTCGGCGTCGACGAGCCGCTGGCCGAGTGGGAGCAGGAGCTGATGGTCGCGGGTGAGCCAGGCACCGGCAACGTTGCTGCCGGCAACGCCCCCGAGCGCGAATCCGTAGCGACGCAAACCGAAACGATGGTCGCCAATAATGGAGTGTCGCATACGTGAACAGATCAGCGGCTCTAGAAGGTCAACAGCGCTGCCACTTTCGATCCGATAAACGAACTCCAGGACGGTAGAGCCACGATGGCGAATTACTCCGCCGCCGATGTCAAGCGAATCCGGGACCTGACCGGTTCCGGCATGATGGCCTGCAAGAAGGCACTGGAAGAATCCGACGGCGACTTCGACCGGGCGGTTGAGTTGCTGCGGATCAAGGGTGCCAAGGACGTCGGCAAACGAGCTGAACGCACCACTGCAAACGGGCTGGTGGCCGCCGAGGGCGGCGTGATGATCGAGCTCAACTGCGAAACCGATTTCGTCGCCAAGGGCGCCGATTTTCAACAGCTCGCCGGCCGGATCGTCGCCGAGGCGGTCCGGATCCGCCCAGCCGACGTCGAGGCGCTCGCCCAGGCACCATTGGGTGACCGCACGGTCGAGGATGTGGTGCAGGAGACATCGGCCAAGATCGGCGAGAAGTTGCAGCTGCGCCGGGTGGTGTCCTTCGATGGCGAGGTGGCCACCTACCTGCACCGCCGCGCCTCCGACCTGCCGCCGGCGGTCGGCGTGCTGGTCGAGTACGAGGGCGGTTCGGCCGAGACGGCGCGCGCGGTAGCGATGCAGGTCGCGGCCATGAAACCGCGCTTCGTCGCCCGCGAGGACGTGCCCGCTGCCGTGCTGGCCGACGAACGGCGCATCGCCGAGGAAACCGCCCGCCAGGAGGGCAAGCCGGAACAGGCGCTGCCGAGAATCGTCGAAGGCCGCCTCAACGGCTTCTTCAAGGACACCGTGTTGCTGGAACAGGCGTCGGTACAGGACTCCAAGAAGACCGTCAAGGCCGTCGTCGACGAGGCAGGTGTGACTGTCCGCCGGTTCGCTCGCTTCGAGGTCGGCCAGGCCTGACCCTCCGATGAACGCCGGCCGGCTGATGGTTCCGGGATACCGCAGAGTGCTACTCAAGCTCGGCGGGGAGATGTTCGGCGGCGGGGGAGTTGGGGTAGACCCCGAAGTGGTCAAGGCTGTCGCTCGGCAGATAGCCGACGTCGTTGCCGGCGGGGTGCAGATGGCGGTGGTGATCGGCGGAGGGAACTTCTTCCGCGGCGAGGAGTTGCAACAGGGCGGCATGGAACGTTCCCGCGCCGACTACATGGGAATGCTCGGCACCGTGATGAACTGCTTGGCGCTCCAGGATTTCCTGGAGCGCGAGCACAAGATTGATACCCGGGTACAGACAGCGATCACGATGGGTCAGGTCGCCGAGCCGTATATCCCCCGCCGGGCTATCCGACACCTCGAGAAGGGCCGCGTGGTGATATTCGGTGCCGGCGTGGGGATGCCGTATTTCTCCACCGACACCACCGGCGCTCAGCGGGCGCTGGAGATCGGTTGTGAAGTTCTGCTGCTGGGTAAGGCGGTCGACGGGGTTTACACCGCCGACCCCAGGACCGATCCATCGGCCACGATGTTCACCCACATCACCCACCGCGAGGTACTCGAGCGGGGGCTCAAGGTGGCAGATGCGACCGCGTTCAGCCTGTGCATGGACAACAAGCTGCCGATCATCGTGTTCAATTTGCTGACCGAGGGCAACATCGCTCGCGCCGTGCGTGGCGAGCCGATAGGAACCCTGGTCAGCAGTGCGGCTAACAGGGCATCAGGCTAGTTACAAGGAGCAGCCGTGATCGACGACACCCTCCTCGATGCGGAGGAGAAGATGGAAAAGGCTGTATTGGTGGCCAAGGAAGATCTCGCCACGGTACGTACCGGCCGCGCCAGCCCGGCGATGTTCTCCAAGATCGTCGTGGATTACTACGGCTCCGCCACCCCATTGATCCAACTGGCCAGCGTGACGGTCCCCGAGGCCCGGATGGCCGTGATCAAGCCCTACGATCCCAGCCAGCTCAAGCCGATGGAGAAGGCGATCCGGGACTCCGACCTCGGTGTCAACCCCACCAACGACGGCCTGATCATCCGGGTGGTCATCCCGCACCTGTCGCAGGAGCGCCGCCGGGACCTGGTCAAGGTCGCGCACGCCAAGGGCGAGGACGCCAAGGTCGCCATCCGCAACGTCCGTCGCAAGGCCAAAGAGCAACTCGGCCGTATCGGTCGTGACGGGCAGGCCGGCGAAGACGACGTGACCCGGGCCGAAAAGGAACTCGACGTCCTCACGCACCGGTACGTGGCGCAGGTGGATGAACTCGTCAAGCACAAGGAATCAGAGTTGCTCGAGGTCTGAGTGTCAGCGAGCAGGATTCCTGAGCAACCCACTTCCCCGGTGGACCCGGTGCAACGCCCCCGCACCCCGCGGGCGGGCCGAAACCTGTGGGCAGCGATCATCGTCGGGCTGTCGATGGGCGCAGCGATCCTGGCGGCCCTCTACACCGTGCGCCAGGTGTTCATCGGCATCGTGGCCGCTACCGTGGCGGTGTCCACCTGGGAGTTGGCCGGAGCCCTGCGCCGGGCCGGGATCAGGGTCTCGCTACCGCCGGTACTCATCGGTGGGCAAGCGATGGTGTGGTTGGCGTGGCCGTTCGGTCGCGACGGCATCCTCATCGCGTTCGTGATCACTGCGCTGCTGTGCTTGCTGTGGCGTTTTCCGAAAGGTGCTGCAGGCTACGTCAGGGACGTCACCGCGTCTGTGTTCAGCGCAGCATACGTCGCTGGATTCGCCGCGTTCGCGACATTGCTGGTGGTTCCAGTCGATGGTGCCGCGCGCGCATCGTGTCTCCTGTTCGCCGGGGTGGCTTCGGACGTGGGAGGCTATGCCACCGGCGTGTTGGGCGGCCGGCACCTGATGGCACCCTCGATCAGTCCCAAGAAGTCGTGGGAAGGCTTCATCGGATCATTGGTGGCCGGGACCGTGGCAGGAGCCCTGTCGGTGACCCTGCTGTTGGGTGGTCAGCTGTGGCAGGGCGTGCTCTTCGGGGCGGCGATCGTGCTGACCGCCACTGGAGGAGATCTGGTGGAGTCCCTCATCAAACGGGATTTGGGTGTCAAGGACATGGGTACTGTGCTGCCCGGCCACGGTGGGTTGATGGACCGGATGGACTCACTGCTGCCGTCGGCGGTGGTGTCGTGGCTGCTGCTGAGCCTGCTCGTGCCGGCCTAGACAGCGCACAATGACTCGGTGGACTGATCGGGCGGTGCTGCCCAGCCCGAATATCTGGAACTGGCCGGAGATCTACGAGCGGGAGAACGAGGCCGTCGACGTCGATGGAGCGCTGTGGGCGGCATTGGCCGACCTGGTGGACTGGGACGGCGCCGACGTCGTCGACGTCGGCTGCGGAGACGGGTTTCACCTGCCTCGATTGGCCCAGCGGGCGCGCAGCGTCGCCGGCGTGGAGCCGCACCCGCCGTTGCTGATCCGGGGCCGCCACCGCATGCGCGGCTACTCGCATGTCCAACTCCTTGCCGGCTGCGCGCAACGGTTGCCGCTACCCGACTCCAGCGCCGATCTCGTGCATGCCCGCATCGCCTACTTCTTCGGCCCGGGCTGCGAACCGGGCCTGGCCGAGGCGCAACGGGTGCTCCGTCCTGGTGGCAGCTTGGTAGTCATCGACCTCGACGGCACCCATGTGCCCTACGGCGAATGGTTGTGCGCGGCGACGCCCGGCTACCGACCGGCTGCAGTCGAGACGTTCTTCGCCGCCCAGGGCTTCGACTGCCGCCGGGTGGACACGGTGTGGCGCTTCAAAGATCGGGGCGACCTGGAGGACGCACTGCGCATCGAGTTTCCCCCCGCGGTGGCGGCTCAGGCGATCACCCAGACCCCGGGCCTGACCATCCCGGTCCGCTACCGCCTGCACAGCCGGCGCGCAGCTCTCGCGTCGCCCGCACCCACCAGCCCCGATATGTCTCCATATCGGGAGCGGGAGCCGGGGACGGGTCTGGGATGGTGGAGGGTGACATGACTGCGCTGCCCTTGGTGTTCGAGGCCCCGAGCCGGGGAAAGCCGCCGCGGCATCTCGCTGATCTCGACCGTGATCAGCGTCGCGCCGCGGTGACTGAGCTGGGCGAGCCGGCCTTTCGAGCTGACCAGTTGGCCCGGCACTATTTCGGGCGGCTGAGCACCGATGCCGCAGCGATGACCGACCTCCCAGCGGCAGCCCGAAACCGGCTCGGGACAGCGCTGCTGCCGCAGCTGGCCACCCCGGTACGGCACGTGAGCTGCGATAACGGCACCACCCGCAAGACTCTGTGGCGGGCCACCGATGGGACTCTCACCGAAAGCGTGCTGATGCGCTATCCGGATCGCGCCACGGTGTGCATCTCCAGCCAGGCCGGCTGCGGGATGGCGTGCCCGTTCTGCGCCACCGGCCAAGGTGGGCTGACCCGCAACCTGTCCACCGCGGAGATCGTCGATCAGGTGCGGGCGGCTGCGGCCGCGATGCGCGATGGCGAACTCAGCGGCGGTCCGGGCCGGCTGTCCAACGTCGTGTTCATGGGCATGGGGGAGCCGCTGGCCAACTACTCGCGAGTGGTCACCGCGGTGCGCCGGATCACCGACCCCGCACCGGAGGGTTTGGGGCTGTCCCAGCGCGCGGTGACGGTGTCCACCGTGGGCCTGGTACCGGCGATCCGGCGGCTGGCCGCCGAAGGGCTGCAAGTCACGCTCGCGGTATCCCTGCATACTCCGGACGACGAATTGCGCGACACCCTGGTGCCGGTGAACCGCCGGTGGAAGGTCGCCGAAGTGCTCGACGCGGCGCGGCACTACGCCCACAGCAGGGGACGACGGGTGTCCATCGAGTACGCGCTGATCCGGGACGTCAACGACCAGCCGTGGCGGGCCGAGCTGCTCGGCCGGCTGCTGCGCGAACGCCTCGGCGCCCTGGCGCATGTCAATCTCATCCCGCTCAACCCGACCCCGGGCAGCGCATGGGACGCCAGCCCGCTGCCCGTGCAGGAACGGTTCGTGAGCCGGGTGCGCGCCGCTGGGGTGGCGTGCACCGTCCGCGACACCCGCGGCCGCGAGATCGCCGCCGCCTGCGGTCAACTCGCGGCGACGACTCCACCACCCGATGTCCCGCATTCAGCGGGCTGAATGCATAGGACGATCATGCGCGTCGCGGTGGTCGGGGCAGGGAATGTGGGTTGTGCGCTGGCTGTCCATCTGAGCTTGGGTGGGCATGAGGTGCGGGTGTGTACCCGGTCTGAGGAACGGCTGCGGCCAATCCGGGAGGCCGGTCGGCTCACGGCTACGGGAGCGATCCAGGGCAGCGCACCGATTGCCCTGCTGACCACCTCGCTACCGGAGGCAGTAGCCGGCGCCGAGGTGATCGCGGTCACCGTGCCCACCCCCGCGCTGCCGTACTACGCGCCAGCGCTCGCAGGAGCCGTTACCGGCGATCAGCTGCTGTGGCTCAATCCAGGGCACAGCGGCGGGGCGCTGTACCTGGCCGCGGAGATCGCCCGGGTCACCGGCCGCAGCGGGCGGCCGATCTGCCAGTTATCCACCGCATCGCACGGCTCGCGGATGACCGGACTGGCCACCGTGAACGTGTTCCGGCTCAGCCCGGCGACCTTGGCCGCCTTACCGGCTCGCCATCTCGACGAGTGCCGCCAGCGCGTCGATGCCCTGTTACCTGGCCAGTTCGGCACCGCCGGCAGTGTCCTGGAGCTCGATCTGTCCAATATCAATGCCGTCATGCACCCGGCGCAGATGATCTGCAACGCCGGCTGGATCGAGGCGACCGGTGGTGACTTCCGTATCTACCGGGAGGGCAGCGGCGTGGCGGTTGCCCGGGTTATCGAGGCCGTCGACAAAGAGCGGCTAGCGCTGGCCGCGCAGCTAGGGGCCCCCACCACCCCATTCGCGGAAATCCTGCACCGCGCGGGATACACCACCGCGCCCGCTGCCCGTACCGGCCGGGTGCACGAGGCGTTGCAGGCCGGTGTGGCGATCCGGTCGGTGAAGGCGCCTCCCACTCTCGATCACCGTTACCTGCATGAGGACGTCGGCTGGGGATTGGTGCCCTGGATCTCCCTGGCCGGACACGCTGGCGTAGCCACCCCGACGATGACCGCACTCACCCAGCTCGCCTCCGTCATGAACGGCCTTGACTATGCCCGTACCGGCCTGACCCTGGACAAGATGGGACTTGCCGGCACGCCTCCCCAGCGCATTCACGAGCACGTCATTGAAGGAGCGCTCTGAAGTCGTAGTGCGGACCTCTGGGCCGTCATTCCAGGCCCGACTCACGCAGCGTGATGTTGAGCCGACCGCCGCGAAGCCCGATGCCCAGATCTTCGGTGGCGGGCAACGTTTTGGGTACACCATGGAAGGCGAACCTCGATGGGCCGCCGAAGACGACGGCATCCCCCGACTCCAGGACGACGTCGCACCATGGCCGGCTGCGTCTTTCTGTGTTGCCGAAGCGGAACACGCAGCTGTCGCCGACGCTGAGCGACACGACGGGCGCCGAGCTGCGCTCGTCGCGGTCCTGATGCATGCCCATCCGGGCGGCCGGGTCATAGTAGTTGATCAGGGCGATGTCCGGGTGATATCGAAGCGCCGCCTCGGCATCGCCGTAAGCATCAGCCACCGCATGCCGTCCGAGATCACCCAGCCAGTCCGGGAATGGTTTCACCTGGGAGCCATCGCCGTCATCCACGGTTCGGGAATACCGGTAGGGATGCCAGTGCCAGCCCAGGCAGACGGTACGCACAGACATCACAGCGCCGCTGGGCAACCGAGTGGCACGCATACCCGCAGGTGGTTGCGCCCATTCACGGCATGCCACGACCAGCCGCCGCTGCTCGTCCGTGCTGAGCCAGCCGGGTAGGTGCACCGCTCCAGGCGCGATCTCGGTGATGGGTCTGCGAACCATGGCCAGGCTGCAACGCTACATCCGTGCTGGCGCTTGGACCCCAGCCACTGGGCTGCCCGCAGGTGACCGGGCGGTCGGCGGCACACTCGAACTCGTGCACCTTCCCGTCATGCCACCCGTCGCGCCGATGCTCGCCAAGCCGGCCGCCGATATCCCTGCGGGCCAGCATTACGAACCGAAGTGGGACGGTTTCCGATCCATCGTCTTCCGCGACGGTGACGAGGTAGAGATCGGCAGCCGCAATGAACGGCCGATGACCCGCTACTTTCCCGACGTCGTTGCAGCCGTGCTGGCCAATTTTCCGCCCCGCGCGGTGATCGACGGCGAGATCGTCATCGCCGACACCGAACGCAACACGCTCGACTTCGAGGCCTTGCAGCAGCGCATCCATCCCGCCGCCAGCCGGGTCAAGCTGCTGTCCGAGCAGACCCCGGCGAGCTTCATCGCCTTCGATCTGCTCGCTCTCGGCGACGACGACCTCACCCAGCAACCGCTGCGCCAACGCTGGGCCGCGCTGCGGCGCGCGCTGGCCGGGGCCACGGCGCCGGTGCACCTCACCCCGGCCACCGAAGATCTCGAGCTGGCCAGGCAGTGGTTCGAGCAGTTCGAGGGTGCGGGGCTGGACGGCCTGATCGCCAAGCACACCGACCTGACCTACCAACCGGACAAGCGGGTGATGACCAAGATCAAGCATGAGCGCACCGCCGACTGTGTCGTCGCCGGCTACCGGTTGCACAAATCCGGACCCGACGCCGTCGGTTCCCTGCTACTCGGCCTGTACGACGATCGGGACATGCTCGCCTCCGTCGGAGTGGTCGGGGCCTTTCCGATGGCGACGCGGAAAAGATTGCTCACCGAGCTCCAGCCGCTGGTCACCACATTCGACGAGCACCCGTGGAACTGGGCGGCTCATGAGCAGGGTGAGCGCACTCCGCGTAAGAACGAGACGAGCCGGTGGAACGCCGGTAAGGACCTGTCATTCATCCCGCTGCGGCCTGAGCGTGTTGTCGAGGTTCGTTACGATTACATGGAAGGTCCGCGGTTTCGTCACACCACTCAATTCGTCCGCTGGCGCCCCGACCGCGACCCGCGTTCCTGTACCTACGACCAGCTCGAGCGCCCCGTCCGCTTCAGCATCGCCGAGATACTCGCCGGTTGACGCCCGCCAGCAAGATACCAGCCCCCGCATCAAACGCGGTCAACATGACGGATGGGGCGCGCAAACCCGCGTAGCGAGGCGACCGGCGATCAGTGCGCGTCTCGGTCGGCCCATTCGAGGAGCGGTTCCAGGGAGAACACGGCGTCGTCGATGCCGGCGTGGACGTCGCCCAGGCGCGCGAACCTTTCGGGCACGGTGGCCAGGGTGAAGTCGCGGGGCTCGGCGTCGGGCACTTCGTCCCACCGCAGCGGAGTGGACACCACCGCTTCGGGCACGCCCCGCACGGAGTAGGCGCTGCGGATCGTGTGGTCCCGGGTGTTCTGGTTCCAATCCACGAAGACGGCGGCGATCCGGTCCCGTTTCCACCATGCGGTGGTGACCAAATCGGGTGCGCGCCGTTCTACTTCGCGGGCGAAGGCACGGGCCGCGCGGCGCACGTCGGCGAAGCTCCAACGCGGCTGGATCCGCACGTAGACGTGCATTCCGCGACCGCCGGAGGTCTTCGGCCACCCCACTGCACCGACCTCGGCCAGCACTTCCTGCACCACCGAGGCCACCTGGCGCGCCTGCGGGAATCCGGTGCCAGGTTGCGGGTCCAGATCGATGCGCCACTCGTCGGGGAGTTCGACGCTCGGGCTGCGGGTATTCCAGGGATGGAATTCCACAGTGCTCATCTGCACTGCCCAAATCACGTCAGCGACGTCGGTGACGCACAGTTCGTCTGCGGAACGCCCGGAGGGAAAATCCACCCGCACGGTCTGCACCCAGGGCGGAGCGCCGGCCGGCAGACGCTTCTGGTGCACCTTGGGCCCGGTGACTCCGCTGGGGAACCGGTGCAGCATGCACGGACGCTGCCGCAGCGCGCGCACGATGCCGTCGCCGACCGACAGGTAGTAGCGGGCAAGATCGATCTTGGTCTCACCTCGAGTGGGGAAGTAGATCCGGTCCGGGTTGGTGATCCGGACCCTCCGGTGGCCGATCTCCAGCTCGACGGCCGGTGAACCGCTCAATCCCGCCAGCGTCTTTTTTGTTTGTAGGCCTTGACGTGGCTTGCGATGAGCATCACCACAAGCACGGTGCCAAGGATGATCAGGTACACGTCCTCGACGTGGCTGGTGTGATTGCCGATGAGCATCGCGAACAGCGCAAAGGCGGTGAACCATCCGGCGGCCTTGCCGGCCCGGGGAAAGCTGCCGTGCCAGCCCCAATCGACGGAGGGCTCCTGTTCGGCATCGTCGAAACTTGAGTGGGTCGAGTGCGCCTCGGTGGAATGTTGGTCTGTCACAGCCACAGCGGCATCATCGCATACCGCCCGGGAGCTGGCGGGACCCGGCAGTACGCCGCTCCCGCCAGCCGAGCACGCTCAGTACCGCCACACTCCTCGTCGCCCAACGGCGAGCCGGTAGATTATCAACAGGATGAGCGATCCGATGATCGCGGCAACCCAGGTCTGGAGATTCCAAAACGTCTCCAGTCCTCGGCCGAAAATGGCCTTGCCGATGAAGCCACCAATGACGGCCCCGATGATGCCCAACAGTATCGTGACGATGAATCCGCCGGGGTCATTACCCGGCATGATCAACTTTGCGATGGCTCCGGCCACCAGCCCGAGAACAATCCAACCGAGAATGCCCATGCCCGACTCCCTCCGTGAGCGGTCACGATCAGTGTGATCGGTGTGAGGTCACCTCGCACGCATAAACATGCTGCGGTCGGGAACAATGACCTAGATGGACCTGTCTGATCCTCCTCGCACGGTGCTGCTACTGGGCAGCACCGGATCGATCGGCGTCCAGGCGCTGGACGTGATGCGGCGCAATCCGCACCGTTTCCGGGTGGTCGGGCTGGCTGCGGGCGGCGCTGATCCGCAGGCGCTGGCCGCACAGGTACTGCAGACCGGCGCGCCCGCGGTGGCCGTGGCGCGGGGCCGGGCCGCGCAGGATCTGCAGCTGGCGATCTTCGCCGAGGCGCAACGGTGCGGGTACAACCAGGGTGGCTACCGGATGCCGCGGATCCTGGTCGGCCCCGATGCGGTGGTGGAGCTCGTCGCGACCCAGCCGGCCGATGTGGTGCTCAACGGTGTGACCGGTTCCCGCGGCCTGGCCCCGACGCTAGCCGCGCTGCGCAGCGGCGCCACCCTGGCCCTGGCCAACAAGGAGTCCCTGGTGGCAGGTGGCACCCTGGTCACCCGCGCGGCTGCACCCGGCCAGGTCGTGCCGGTGGATTCCGAGCACTCCGCACTCGCCCAGTGCCTGCGCGCCGGCAGCCGCGCTGAGGTGGCACGGCTGGTGTTGACCGCGTCGGGAGGCCCTTTTCGCGGCCGCCGCCGTGCGGAACTCGATGGGGTCACCGCGGAGCAGGCACTGGCGCATCCAACCTGGCGGATGGGCCCGGTGGTCACGGTGAACTCGGCGACCCTGGTGAACAAAGGGCTCGAACTGATCGAGACGCACCTGCTGTTCGACATCCCCTACGACCGCATCGACGTGGTGGTGCATCCGCAGTCGGTGATTCACTCGATGGTCACCTTCACCGACGGTTCGACGATCGCCCAAGCCAGCCCACCGGACATGCGGTTGCCGATCGCGCTGGCACTGGGTTGGCCGGACCGGGTTGCCGACGCCGCCCCGGCGTGTGACTTCGCCAGCCCGACGAGCTGGACGTTCGAACCGGTGGACGCCGAGACCTTCCCCGCCATCGAGCTGGCCAAAGCGGCCGGTGCCGCAGGCGGCTGCGTGCCGGCGGTGTTCAATGCGGCCAACGAGGAGGCGGTGGCCGCCTTCTTGGCCGGCCGCATCCCGTTTCATGGCATCGTCGACGCGGTATCAGCTGTGTTGGATGAGTCGTCAGGGTGGCAAGCCGACCCCACTACGGTGGACGACGTGCTGGCCGCCGAGGACTGGGCTCGGAGCAGGGCCACCGAGTTGCTCGGTGGCCGCCTCGCGAGCGGAGTAGGGGGCCTGCATGAGGAGCCCTGAGTGAGGAGGAGCCCTACATGAGGAGGAGCACAGCGTGACGTTCGTGCTGGGGGTAGTGCTGTTCGCGGTCGGCATCGGGATCTCCATCGCCTTGCACGAGGCCGGCCACCTGGGCAGCGCGAAAGCCTTCGGGATGAAGGTGCGTCGCTACTTCATCGGCTTCGGTCCCACGTTATTTTCGTTCCGGCGGGGCGAGACCGAGTACGGGCTGAAATTGATCCCGGCCGGTGGTTTCTGTGACATCGCCGGCATGACCGCGCTGGAGGAGCTGTCCGACCCGGATGACCGCAGGCGCGCGTTCATCCGGTTCCCCGCCTGGCAGCGGGTGGTGGTGTTATCCGCGGGCGCGCTGACCCATTTCGTTCTGGGCGTCGTGCTGATCTACGCGATGGCGGTGTCGACCGGCCTGCCCAATCTCAATCCGGCGCCGACGCCTGCGGTGGTGTCCGCGGTCAGCCCGTGCATCGCGATGCGGACCGATGGTTCCTGCCAGCCGGGCTCCCCGGCGCCGGCCCGGGATGCGGGGTTGCAGCCGGGCGATCGGGTGCTGGCGGTGGCCGGCACCCCGGTGCGCGACTTCGATGATCTCGTTGCCGCCATCCACAGCCGTTCCGGCCCTACCGAGGTGCGGTTCCAGCGTGAAGGCCAGCAACGCACTGTGGTGATCGATGTCGCCCGGGTCCCGATATCGGCGTTGGGTGGCAAGGGTGATGAGGTTGTCGGGGCGATCGGGGTATCGCCGCCGCGCCAGCCCGCCGTGACACCGCGCTACGGCCCGGTGGACGCGGTCGGCAAGACCGTCAGTTTCACCGGCACCATGTTCGCCAATACCTGGCAGGGCGTGAAGCAGTTCCCGCAGCGGGTTCCCGCGCTGCTGGACCGGATCGCCGGGCAGGACCGGCCGGATACCCCGTTCAGCGTGGTCGGAGCCAGCGTGCTCGGTGGCGACGCCGCAGGTTTCGGTGCGTGGTGGTTCTTCCTGTTCCTGCTGGTGGCGATGAATTTGTTCCTCGGGGTGTTCAACCTGTTGCCGCTGCTTCCGCTGGATGGCGGGCACATCGCGGTCAATGTCTACGAAGCCATCCGCAATGCCATCCGGCGGGCCACCGGGCGCGCGAATGGACCCCCGGTCGACTACAACCGGCTGATGCCGCTGACCTACGCGGTCGTGCTCGTGTTCATCGGCGTGAGCCTGTTGACCATCACCGCAGACATCGTCAACCCGATCCGCCTACATCGATAAGGCTCGCCGCGATGACTCCCATGACGATAGGTATGCCCGCCGTCCCGCCGGTGCTCGCCCAGCGCCGCAAGACCCGCCAGCTGCAGGTGGGAACCGTGGGGGTGGGCAGCGACCACCCGGTGTCGGTGCAGTCGATGACCACCACGCTGACTGCCGACATCAACGCCACCTTGCAGCAGATCGCCGAACTGACTGCAGCGGGCTGCGACATCGTGCGGGTGGCCGTGCCCAGCGCCGACGACGCCGAGGCGCTGCCGGCCATCGCACGCAAGTCCCGCATCCCGGTGATCGCCGATATTCACTTCCAGCCCAAGTACGTTTTCGCCGCTATCGATGCCGGGTGCGCGGCGGTCAGGGTCAACCCCGGCAATATCAAGAAGTTCGACGACCGGGTCGCCGAGATCGCCAAGGCCGCGAAGGACGCCGGTATCCCGATCCGGATCGGCGTCAACGCCGGCTCGCTGGATCCCAAGATCTTGGCCAAGCACGGCAAGGCGACCCCGGAGGCGCTCGTCGAATCCGCGCTGTGGGAGGCGAGCCTGTTCGCCGAGCACGACTTCCACGACATCAAGATCTCGGTGAAACACCACGACCCGGTCGTCATGGTGCGGGCCTACCAGCAGCTCGCGGCGCGATGCGACTACCCGTTGCACCTCGGCGTCACCGAAGCCGGCCCGGCCTTCCAGGGCACCATCAAGTCAGCCACCGCGTTCGGGGCGTTGCTCAGCCAGGGCATCGGCGACACCATCCGGGTCTCGCTGTCCGCGCCGCCGGTCGAGGAGGTCAAGGTCGGTCTCCAGATCCTGGAATCACTGAACCTGCGGACCCGCCGGTTGGAGATCGTGTCGTGCCCGTCGTGCGGGCGAGCCCAGGTGGATGTCTACAAGCTCGCCGAGGAGGTGACCGCTGGCCTGCAGGGCATGGAGGTGCCGCTGCGGGTGGCGGTGATGGGCTGCGTGGTCAACGGGCCGGGAGAGGCCCGCGAAGCCGATCTCGGAGTGGCCTCGGGCAACGGCAAGGGTCAGATCTTCGTCCGCGGTGAAGTGATCAAGACCGTGCCCGAGGCGCAGATCGTCGAAACCCTCATCGAGGAAGCCTTCCGGTTGGCCGAGGAAAGTTCACCGGAGGGTTCCTGATCCGGCCGGTGACTGTTCTGGCAGGCTATGCGGGTGCTCAAGCACGCGAGCGCGCACCTGCTGGACGACCGCCATGCACGCAGTGTCCGTGCGGTGCTGGCCACGGATCCGGTGATGTCCTGCATGGTCGCAGCGCGGATCGAAAACGGTGGCCTGGATCCTTGGCGGCTCGGCGGTGAGCTGTGGGGTTTCACCAGTGATCCGGAACGGGGGCGCGACGCGCAGTTAACTGGGCTGTGCTTCTCCGGGGCCAACTTCGTGCCGCTGTGCGGGGGACGTTCGGCGATGCGCGCCTTCGCTGATCGGGCGGCCTGCCGGGCCAGGTGCTGTTCGTCGATGGTGGGACCGGCCGACCAGGTGCTCGCGCTGTGGTCGCGCCTCGGTGAGTGCTGGGGGCCGGCCCGCGAGGAGCGACCGGACCAGCCGCTGCTGGTGCTCGCCGGACCGCCCATGGTGCCGGCCGATCCGCTGGTGCGGGCGGTGCGTCCGAACGAGTTGGACCGGTACCTGCCGGCCGCCGTGGCGATGTTCACCGAGGAGGTGGGGATCGATCCCCGGCTTCCCGACGGGGGCGCCGGGTACCGGACCCGGGTCGCGGAGTTGATCGCGGCGGGCCGGGCATTCGCCCGGTTCGAGTCCGGTGAGGTGGTGTTCAAGGCGGAGATCGGGGCGATGTCGTCCACAGTCGGTCAAATACAGGGCGTCTGGGTGCATCCCGACCGGCGTGGGCAGGGATTGGCGGCAGCCGCGACCGCGGCCGTGGTGCTGCGCCTTCAGCGGCTGGGCCGGGTCGCCAGCCTCTACGTCAATGCCTACAACCAGCCGGCCCGCGCCGCGTACCGGCGGGTCGGTTTCACCCAGGTGGGTTGCTTCGCCACGGTGCTGTTTTGACAACTGTCGCTCACCGTCGCTGGAGCGAACCGGCTAGAGGCATACTCGCGGCCGTGCGCCGACAACGTCCGGTAACCGCCGTGCTGGCGGCCCTGACGGTGACGCTCACCCTGATAGCGTCGCTGCTGGCCGGTTGCGGGATTTTCGGGTCCGATCCGCGTGACGCCGCATCCGCGTTCCTGGAGGCGCTGGCCCGGGGTGACGCCGCCGGAGCTGGACGGCTCACCGACGATCCGGCTGCCGCAACCGCCGTGATCCGGCAGGTCCGTGACGAACTGAAGCCGCAGAGCGTGCAGTTCGCCGTGGGTGATACCCGTGCCGGCGACCAGATTGCCTCGGCGTCGTTCTCCGCGGTCTGGAATCTGGGTCGCAACCGGGTATGGCGATACGGGGGCGGTTTCGATCTCGTCCCGGCGCCGACGGCCGAAGGCTGGGCTGTGCGGTGGAGTCCAGCGGTGCTGCACCCGCGCTTGGCCGCGCAGCAGCGGTTGGCGCTGCGCGACATCCCGGTGGACCCGCCCACCGTCGTCGACCGGGCTGGGGCGCCGCTGTTCAGCTGGCAAACCGTGGTCACCGTCGCGCTGGACCGCAGCAAGACTCCGGATCTGGCCGCGGTTGCCGCCCCGTTGGCGGCTGCCCTGGGGCAATTCGATCCCATGATCACCGAGCAGTCGATCATCGCGGGCGCCAACGCGGCCCCGGCCGGACAGCCCAGTGCGGTGGCGGTGCTGAGGGAGAGCGATTACCAATCGGTGCGGGATCGCATCCACGACCTGCCCGGGCTGAGTTTTCCCACCCAACGGCAGCTACTGGGGCCCGACCGTGGTTTCGCCACCCAGCTGGTGCCCGGCATTCGTGCGGTAGTCGCGCGGCAACTCGACAACGCCGCCGGGTGGCGCATCGTCACGGTGAACCCGATGGGCGAGGAGGTCGAAACCCTGGCCTCCCAGCAGCCACATGCGGTACCGACCATGACCACCACGGTCGATCGTGGCGTACAGACCGCCGCAGAACGTGCTGTCGACACGGTGTCCAACGCCGCGGTGATCGTGGCACTCCAGCCGTCCAGCGGGGAAATCCTCGGGGTGGCGCAGAACGGCGCGGCCGACGCCCAGGGTCCGCTGGCGCTGACCGGGCGCTACCCACCCGGCTCCACTTTCAAGATTGTCACGGCGGTGGCGGCGCTGGAGGCCAAGCAGGTCACGGTGGATTCGCCGGTGGCCTGCCCGGCGACCACCATCGTCGGCGAGCGGGTAGTGCCCAATGACCACTTGTTCGACCTGGGCACGGTGCCCCTGCACACCGCGTTCGCCCGCTCCTGCAACACCACCTTCGCGCAGCTGGCGGCCCGTCTGGGAGCTGGTGCGTTGACCGATGCGGCAAGCCAGATGGGCATCGGCATGGACTACGACATCGCCGGCATCACCACCGTCACCGGTCAGGTCCCACCCTCGGAGTCGATGGTGCGGCGCGCGGAGAACGGCTTCGGGCAGGGACGGGTACTCGCCAGCCCGTTCGGGATGGCGCTGGTCGCCTCGACCGTGGCGGCCGGCGGCAAACTCCCCACCCCGGTTCTGATCAGAGGCATACCGACCCACGTGGCGCTGGGGCCGGTGGCCCCGATGCCGCGCGCGGTCGCCGATGCGCTGCGCGTGATGATGCGAGAGGTGGTCACCCAGGGCACCGCGCAGTCCCTGGCGGGCCAGGGTCAGCTCTACGGCAAGACCGGCACCGCGGAAGACAACCCAACCGACGCGCACGGCTGGTTCGTCGGGTTCCGTGGCGACCTCGCCTTCGCGACCCTGGTCGTCGGCGCGGGTTCATCCGGTCCAGCGCTGGACGTCTCCGGACACTTCCTGTCCGCACTGCCTTCGCCGTGACCGCCGAGGTCGGGCTTAGAGTGGGGGTATGCCCGTGAGAACGCCCTTGCGCCCTGGCGTGCAGACACCGATGCGTCCGGTACCGCCGGAGATCCGACGGCCGGAGTACGTCGGTAAGGCTGCGCCCAGACCCTGCACCGAATCGTCGATCCAGCCGTCCGAGGTGATCGAGGCGATGCGGGTAGCGGGCAAGATCGCCGCGCAAGCACTCGCGGAGGGCGGGCGGATGGTGGCTCCCGGCGTCACTACCGACGAGGTGGACCGGGTAGTGCATGAGTTTCTCGTCGACCACCGCGCTTATCCCTCGACGCTGGGCTACAAGGGCTTCCCCAAGTCGTGCTGCACCTCGCTGAACGAGGTGATCTGCCACGGCATCCCGGACTCGACCGTGATCGAGGACGGCGACATCGTCAACATCGACGTCACCGCCTTCATCGGTGGCGTGCACGGCGACACCAACGCCACCTTCCTCGCCGGTGACGTCGCTGAAGAGGACCGGTTGCTGGTCGAGCGCACCCACGAGGCGATGATGCGTGGGATCCGGGCGGTGCGCCCCGGCCGGCAGCTCAACGTGATCGGGCGGGTCATCGAGGCCTACGCCAAGCGCTTCGGCTACGGCGTCGTTCGCGACTTCACCGGCCACGGGATCGGCCGCTCCTTCCACGGCAAGCTGGTCGTGCTGCACTACGACGAGCCCGCCGTGGACACCGTGCTGGCGGAGGGCATGACGTTCACCATCGAGCCGATGATCACGTTGGGCACCATCGACTACGACGTGTGGCCCGACCGCTGGACGGTGACCACCAAGGACAAGCAGCGCACCGCCCAGTTCGAGCACACTCTGGTCGTCACGGCGGATGGGGCGCAGATCCTGACGCTGCCCTAGACACCACATTCATGCGTGGCGCGTTGCTGGTCGCCGGCACCACCTCGGATGCGGGTAAGAGCGTGCTGGTGGCCGGAATCTGCCGGTGGCTGGCCCGCCGCGGCGTGGCGGTGGCGCCGTTCAAGGCCCAGAACATGTCCAACAACTCGGTGGTCACGCCCGACGGTGGGGAGATCGGCCGGGCCCAGGCGATGCAGGCCGCAGCCTGCGGCATCGAGCCCGGGGTGCGGCTCAACCCGGTCTTGCTCAAACCGGGTTCCGACCGGTGCGCTCAGGTGGTGGTGCTCGGACGGGCGTACGGCACGGTGTCGGCTTCGTCCTACCGCCACCGTAAGGCTGAGCTCCTCGACGTAGCGCTGAGCGCGCTGGCGGCGTTACGGGCCGAGCACGAGGTGGTGATCTGCGAGGGCGCCGGATCCCCCACTGAGATCAACCTGCGGGCCACCGACATCGCCAACATGGGCTTGGCCCGCGCTGCCGAGCTGCCGGTGGTGGTAGTGGGGGATATCGACCGCGGCGGTGTGCTCGCGCACCTGTTCGGCACCGTGGCGTTGCTGTCGGCCGCCGATCAGGCATTGGTGGCCGGATTCGTGATCAACAAGTTCCGCGGTGATCCGGATCTGCTCGCCCCTGGTGTGGCGCAGTTGCAGGCATTGACCGGCCGGCCCAGCTACGGGGTGTTGCCGTTCTCCGATGAACTGTGGCTGGATGCCGAGGACTCGCTGGCCTACCCGACCGATGGTGTGGTCGGTCGGCCGGCCCCGCCGGTGGGTGCGCAGTGGTTGCGGGTGGCCGCCGTGCGGTTACCGCGCATTTCCAACGGTACCGACGTCGACGCGCTGGCCTGTGAGCCGGGAGTGGCCGTGCGGTACGTCACCGAGCCCTCCCGGTTGGCTGACGCCGACCTGGTGGTGCTGCCCGGCTCCAAGTCCACAGTGGCAGATCTGGCCTGGTTACATCGAACCGGGCTGGCCGCCGCCGTGGCGGCCCATGCCAAGGCGGGACGGCCGGTACTGGGCATCTGCGGCGGCTACCAGATGCTCGGCCGCGTCATCGTCGATGACGTCGAATGTTGCGCCGGCCAGGTCGCCGGCCTGGGGTTGCTGGATCTCGAGGTGGTCTTCGACCCCGTCAAACATCTGGGGCGCCCGTCGGGCACCGCGTTAGGCGAGCCGGTCAGCGGCTACGAGATCCACCACGGCCGGGTGGTGCATCGGGGCGAGCCTGCCCTGGTGACCGATGCGGACGAGGGTTCCGACGGTGGTCATGTGCTGGGCACCCACTGGCACGGCTTGCTGGACAACGACGCGTTTCGCCGCGCCCTACTGCGCCGGGTAGCCCAGCGTGCTGGCCGACCCGACTTCCGCCCTGCGCCCGGCACCGACGTCGCCGCGATGCGCGATGCCCAACTGGATCTGCTCGGCGATCTGGTGTCAGCACACCTGGACACCACTGCATTGGCCGATCTGATCGACCACGGCCCCCCGCCCGGCCTGCCGTTCATCCCCCCAGGCGCCGCCGATGGCTGAACCCGTGTTCGGAGTGCGGGCACGCGGCTCCACACTCGGTCGTGAGCTGCGCGGTGGTCTGGTCACCTTCGTCACGATGTCCTACATCGTGGTGCTCAACCCGTTGATCCTGGGCAGCTTCGATGCCGCCGGCCTGGGTGCCAAGCGGGACGTGCTGGGGGCAGTGCTGCCGGTGGCGCAGGTTGCTGCGGTCACCGCGCTGGTGGCCGGGGTGATGACGCTGCTGTTCGGGGCGATCGCCAACTATCCGTTCGCGATCGCCACCGGATTGGGCATCAACACCCTGGTCGCGGTCAGCATCGCGCCGCAGGTCAGCTGGCCCGAGGCGATGGGCCTGGTGGTGGTCGACGGGCTGATCATCATGCTGCTGGCGGCCACCGGGTTCCGGACGGCGGTGTTCAACGCGGTGCCGGCTGAGCTGAAGGCCGCGATCGCGGTCGGCATCGGATTGTTCATCAGCTTCATCGGGCTGGTCGACGCCGGGTTCGTCCGCCGGATCCCGGACGCGGCGCACACCACGGTGCCAGTCACTCTGGGCATCGGCGGTTCGATCGCGTCCTGGCCGACGCTGGTGTTCGTGGTCGGGCTGGTGCTCACCGGGGTGCTGGTAGCCCGCCGGGTACGGGCGGCAATCCTCATCGGCGTGCTGGCCAGCACCGTGCTCGCAACCGTGATCGAGGCCATCGCCAGGGTCGGACCGTCCAACGGCACCAACCCCAAGGGCTGGAACCTGGGATACCCGGCGCTGCCCAGGCGAGTGGTCGGGCTGCCGGACCTCTCCCTCGTCGGTGACGTTTCCCTGGGCGCCTTCACTCGCCTGCCGGTGCTCACGGTCAGCCTGCTGGTGTTCACCCTGGTGCTGGCCAACTTCTTCGACGCGATGGGCACCATGACCGGGCTCGGTCGGCAAGCCGGGTTGCTGCGCCCGGACGGCCAGCTGCCCCGGGTGGGCCGGGCGCTGCTGGTCGAGGGTTTGGGCGCGGTGGCCGGCGGGGCGGCGTCGGCCTCGTCGAACACCGTTTACGTCGAATCTGCATCCGGGATCGCCGAGGGCGCCCGAACCGGCCTGGCCAACCTGGTCACCGGCCTGCTGTTTCTGGCCGCGATGTTCTTCACCCCGCTCTACGAGGTGGTGCCGATCGAAGCGGCCGCACCGGCGCTGGTGGTGGTCGGCGCGCTGATGGTGCGGCAGGTCCGGGATATCGACTTCACCGACTTCTCGATGGCGCTGCCGGCGTTTCTGACCATCGTGGTGATGCCGTTTACCTACTCGATCGCCAACGGGATCGGCGCCGGCTTCGTCAGCTACGTGCTGCTGCGAACCGCGACCGGCCGGGGTGGGCAGGTGCACCCGCTGATGTGGGGGGTGGCGGTGGCTTTCCTCGGGTATTTCGCAGTCGAACCCATCCAGGCGCTTTTGGTCTAGTTGACCTGACTAGACCAAGTAAATATCGTGACATGATGACGAAGCAGGTGAACGTCTACGAGGCCAAGACGCAACTGTCCAAGTTGCTGGAGCAGGTCGAGGCCGGCGAAGAGATCGTCATCGCGCGCCACGGCAGGCCGGTAGCGCGGCTAGTGCCTCTCCAGCGGACCCCTGTGCACCGAGTGCCCGGAGGGTGGAAGGGCAAGGTGTGGATGTCGCCTGACTTTGATGAGCCAGACCCGGAACTGGAGGACTTGTTCTACAACAGTCCGATCTTTCCTGCGGAAAGCGATCGTTTGTGAGCCTGCTGCTCGACACGAACGTATTGATCTGGTGGCTGGAGGAGTCGCTGCGGCTGGGTCAGCAGGCTCGCGAGATGATCGCGGTGGAGCCCGAGGTCGTCGTATCAGCGGTCAGCGCACTGGAGGTTGCAGCCAAGGCGGCGATCGGCAAACTACGGGTGCCCGGTGACCTCGTTGAGCAGATCGCCGAACAGAGGATGATCGAACTGCCGGTGACGGTGCGGCACGGCTTGGCTGTGGGGCAGCTGCCGCTACACCACCGTGACCCGTTCGACCGGTTGCTCATCGCGCAGGCTCGATGCGAAGGGCTCACGATCGTCACCGCGGATCGCGCATTCGCCGCCTACGACGTGCCGATCATGGCGGCCGGTCTTTAGCCCCGCAGAACGCGGTGAGCTAGCCGGAACCAGGAACGCCCTTGGACGTCTGTTTCGGTGCGCGGGCTTTGGAGGCATCATGGGCGCAATCATCAAAGGGATATTCGCCAATCTTGTTCTCGCCGCCACGGTGATCATGGCCGGTGCGGTACCGGCCCAGTCGGCGGTGCCGGACATTCCCGTACTCACCAGCATTCGCACCGGAACGCACCCCACCTTTGACCGGGTCGTGCTCGACTTGTCCGGGCCACGACCGCAGGCCGGCTCCCGGTTTGTCGACGAGCTGATCCGGGACGGTTCCGGCGAGGTTGAATGGCTCACCGGCGCGGCATTCGCCGAGGTGCATGCCACGCCTTCGCAGGCGCATGATGACGCCGGCCATCCCAGCTATCCGGGGCCGAAAAAATTTCGCACCCCCAACCTCGGGAACGTCATGGCCGTTGCGATCACCGGAGATTACGAGGGCGTGCTGTCGCTGGGGATCGGGATGCGCAAGCAGACCTGGCTCAACGTCTTCACGTTGAGCAACCCGACTCGGGTGGTCATCGACGTCGGTCGGTGAGGCTAGCCTCACTCGGATGCGGATCCTGCTGCTGTCCACCGCGGACACCGACCTGCTCGCCGCCCGGGCCTGCAGCGCCGAGTACCGGCTTGCCAACCCGGCCCGGATCGAGCCCACCGAACTCCTCACGTTGCTCGACGGCGTGGATGTGGTGCTGCTGCGGTTGCTCGGCGGTCGGCGGGCCTGGGAGTCCGGGCTTGACGAGCTGCGGCGCGCTGGCGTGCCGATGGTGTGCGTCGGTGGCGAGGCTACCCCCGATGCGGAATTGATGGCGCTGTCCACGGTCCCCGCCGGGGTGGTCGCTGAGGCACTGCGTTACCTGGTTGCCGGTGGACCGGCGAACCTCGCCCAGCTGGCCCGGTTTTTGTCCGACACGGTGCTGCTCACCGGAGAGGGCTTCGAGCCGCCGGCACCTACCCCGGACTACGGCGTCCACGATGCGCGCGAGCCTGAACCGCGACGCCCCACCGTCGGCATCGTGTTCTACCGGGCGCACGCACTGGCCGGCAACACCAGCTTTGTCGACGTCCTGGCCGCCGCCCTGCGCGCGGCCGGAGCCAACGCGCTGCCGGTGTTCTGCGGCTCGCTGCGGGGCTTGGACGACACCCACGCCAGCGGGTTACGGGCCCTGCTTGGCCGCTGCGACGCGGTGGTGACCACGGTGCTCGCCGCCGGCGGCAGCGCCGGCAGTGACGGTACCGGCGACTGGGATTCCGGCGCGCTGGCCGCACTGGACGTGCCCGTCGTGCAGGGCCTGTGCCTGACCTCGTCACGGGCAGCCTGGCAGGCCAGCGGTGCGGCGCTGTCCCCGCTGGATGCGGCTATGCAGGTCGCGATCCCGGAGTTCGACGGCCGCTTGGTTTCGGTGCCGTTCTCATTCAAGGAACCGGGTCCCGACGGGATCCCGGTCTACGTCGCCGACCCCGAGCGGGTCGCCCGGGTCGCCGGCACCGCAGTCGCGCTGGCCCGGTTGCGGCATGTCCCGGCGGCAAGCAAGCGGCTGGGGATCGTGCTGTCGGCTTACCCGACCAAGCATGCCCGGATCGGCAACGCGGTGGGGTTGGACACCCCGGCATCGGCTGTGGTGCTGCTGCGGGCGCTGGCCGAGGCCGGTTACGACCTCGGTGGGCTGGATGTCGAAGCGCTCGACGGTGACACCCTGATTCACCGGCTGATCGCCGCCGGCGGGCACGACGTCGAATGGCTCACCGAGGAGCAGATGGCCGGCGCCGCCATCCGGGTGCCCGCCGCACAGTACGCCGAGTGGTTCGCCGAGTTGCCCACCCCGTTGCAGGAGTCGGTGGTGGCAGCATGGGGCCGGCCGCCCGGGCAGCTGTACGTGTCGGACGGCGCGATCTATGTCGGCTCGCTGCGGTTCGGCAACGTGGTGCTGCTGATCCAGCCGCCGCGCGGATTCGGCGAGAACCCGGTGGCGATCTATCACGATCCCGAGCTGCCGCCGTCGCACCAGTACCTGGCTGCCTACCGGTGGCTGGAGCAGTCGTTCAACGCGCACGCGCTGATCCACCTGGGCAAGCACGGCAACCTGGAGTGGCTGCCCGGCAAGGGGCTGGGGCTGGCCGCGCCGGACGCTCCGGACGCGGTGCTGGGCAACCTGCCGCTGGTGTACCCGTTCATCGTCAACGACCCCGGCGAGGGCACCCAGGCCAAGCGCCGGGCGCACGCCACCATCGTCGACCACCTGATCCCGCCGATGGCGCGCGCCGACAGCTACGGTGACCTGGCCCGCCTGGAGCAGCTGCTCGACGAGTACGCCACCATGGCGGCGCTGGACCCGGACAAGCTGCCCACCCTGCGCGGGCAGATCTGGACGCTGATCCAGAGCGCCCAGCTGCACCACGACCTAGGCGCCGAGGCGCCGCCGGGGGAGGCTGATTTCGACGAGTTCGTGCTGCACCTCGACGGCTACCTGTGCGAGATCAAAGATGTGCAGATCCGCGACGGGCTGCACGTGCTGGGACGCGCACCCGAGGGTGATGAGCTGGTCAACGACGTGCTCGCGGTACTGCGCGCCCGCCAGGTGTTCGGCTCCGGAGCGTCGCTACCCGGCTTGCGCGCGGCCATCGCCGGATACCTCGGGTTGGACGAGCAGGGCGCGCTGGCTCACGTCGACCGATTGGAATCGCTGGCGCGCACGCTCGTGGAGGCCACCCAGGCGGCCGGTTGGGGCGCGGCGAAGGTGCCCACCGTGGTCGCCGACGTCCTCGGCGAGCCGGACGCCGTAGTGGTGTCGGTGTTGCGCTTCGGGTGCACCGAGCTGGTGCCCCGGCTGGCCGGCACCCCCGCAGAGATCACCAATGTGCTACGCGCACTGGAGGGTCGCTTCATCGAGCCCGGGCCGTCCGGGTCACCGACCCGCGGGCTGATCTCGGTGCTGCCGACCGGGCGCAACTTCTACTCGGTGGATCCCAAGTCCATCCCGACTCGCAACGCCTTCGACGTCGGCGCCGCGCTGGCTGACTCGCTGCTGGAACGCCACCGCGCCGACACCGGAACGTGGCCCGACTCGGTGGGTCTCACCGTCTGGGGCACGTCGGCGATGCGCACTCAAGGCGACGACATCGGCGAGGTGCTGGCCCTGCTCGGGGTCCGCCCGGTGTGGGATGACGCCTCCCGCCGCGTCACCGGCGTCGAGGTGATGTCGTTGCCGGAGCTCGGCCGGCCGCGCATCGATGTGGTGGTGCGGATCTCCGGCTTCTTCCGGGACGCCTTCCCCCACGTGGTTACGTTGCTTGACGATGCCATAGCCGCTATTGCCATGTTGGACGAGCCGGCGGAGCACAACTACGTCGCCGCCCATTACCGGGCCGATCTCGCCGCACACGGTGACGACCGGCGCGCCCGGACCCGGATCTTCGGTTCCAAGCCCGGCGCTTACGGCGCCGGACTGCTACCGCTGATCGACAGCCGGCAGTGGCGCACCGACGCCGACCTCGCCGAGGTCTACGCCACCTGGGGCGGTTACGCCTATGGACGCGGGCTCGACGGGGCGGCCGCTCGCCAGGACATGGAACACGCCTTCCGGCGTATCACGGTAGCGGCTAAGAACGTCGACACCCGCGAGCACGACATCGCCGATTCCGACGACTATTTCCAGTACCACGGCGGGATGGTGGCCATGGTGCGGTCCCTCACGGGACACAGTCCGGGCGCCTACATCGGTGACTCCGCGGTGCCGCACGCCGTCAAGACCCGTTCACTGGCCGAAGAGACCCGCCGGGTGTTCCGGTCCCGGGTGGTCAACCCGCGCTGGATCGCCGCCATGCAGCGCCACGGCTACAAGGGCGCATTCGAACTGGCCGCCACGGTTGACTGCCTGTTCGGTTTCGACGCCACCGCGGGTGTGGTCGAGGACTGGATGTACCACCAGCTCGCCGAGTCCTACATCTTCGATTCCGGCGTGCAGCAGTTCCTGCGGCGGTCCAACCCCTGGGCTTTGCGCGGGATGACCGAACGGCTGCTCGAGGCTGCTGACCGGGGTTTGTGGGCCCAGCCCGATCCGGCGGACCTCGACGCGTTGCGAGCGGTTTATCTGGATCTGGAGGGTGACCTGGAAGGGCCGTGACAGCCGTTCAATGCCGGATCAGTGCCCGTCGGTGCTGAAGTGCGCGAAGTTCACCGGCCCCGGCCAGCGTCCACCCCATTTCCACCCGGCTGCGTCGAATGCACGCACCACCGGGCCGCCGTCGAGAATCATGCCGGAGCGCACCCGGTTGCGACTGAGGTAGGAGGAGGCCAGCTCAGGCACCACCAGGTCACCGCTGACGTACGGGTTGTGGAACGGGTTGAGGTCGATGGCCAGCCCGAAGGCCTGCGCCGGCCACTGGGCCTGACCACGCTTCGGACGGCAGATGAATCCCTCGGTGTTGTTACGGTCCCCGGTTGGCGGCAGGTTCAGCTCGGCTCCCGGAGAGATTCGCATCTCCTCGATGGGAAAGCCGGCAGCGAACAGCTTCTTGAACACCTCGACCACGGTTTGCGCGACGGCGGCACTGACCAGCATCTCGCCGGTGTGTGCGCGGGCGTCGAAGCCTCGAAACGACATGGTGAGGTAGCGCAGTTGCTCCGGTCTCACCGGGCAAGCTGGGGTCCAACTGCTGCGGGCCAGCACCTCGGGGGACACCGGACCGATCGCGGACACAAAGGCCTTGGTGGGGGGCGGAGGCAGCCGGTCGATGGTGGGCAGCCGCCGGTCCACCAGCGCGGGGGGCGTCGATCGCACCACGCCGTAGCCGTCTCGACGCCGTGGCAGCGGAGTCGCGCCCAGGATCCACGGCTGCACCGGGCCGGCCGCGGTGTTCGGCTGCCCGGCCGGCATCCGGAAGGCTGCCGCGGGTGTCTGCTGCACAGCAGGAACCTGGTGGTAGGCAGCAGCGCCGTGACCGCCCACCAGGAGAGCACCTGCGAGCACCCCGCTCAGGTACCTCCTGACGATGAGCCGCTGGGCCCGGTGCTGCGCCACCGCCCCACGATGTCAGATGGTCTGGTAGGCAGGAGCGGTGGACCACACTGTGCTACACCGCAGGCTCGCTGCTGACCTGTCTACTGCGATGATCTATGCCCTGTTGCGGTTGCGAGTCGAGGTCTTCGTCGTCGAGCAGAACTGCCCGTATCAGGAGCTCGACGGCCATGACCTGGACCGGACGACCCGGCACTACTGGCTCGCGCCGCCGGACGCGATCGAGGACCCGCAGGCCACCCTACGGCTGCTGGAGCCCGTCGACGGTCAGTTCCGCATCGGCCGGTTGTGCACGGCCCGGCAGGCTCGGGGCCAAGGGGGGGTCCGGCGGCTGCTCGAAGCTGCGTTGGGCGAGGTCGGCGATGCCCCCTGTGTGGTCGACGTACCGCTCGACTGCGTCGAGTTGTTCGGCGCATTCGGCTTCGTGGTGGATGGCGCGCAGACCGCCGAAGGCGGCGTCGGGCAGGTGCCGATGCACCGCGATGCGTCGGCGCGGATGCGCTGAGCATGAGTACTGCCCGCTACCCGTTCTCGGCGATCGTCGGGCACGATGAGCTCCGGCTGGCCTTGCTGCTGACCGCCGTACACCCGGGGATCGGTGGGGTGCTCATCCGCGGGGAGAAGGGCACCGCGAAATCGACCGTGGTTCGGGCGCTGGCCGCGCTGCTGCCCACGGTGACCGCGGTATCGGGATGCCGGTTCGGTTGCGACCCGCTGTCCCCGGATCTGTTGTGCCCGGACGGCCCGCACGCCGCGGCAACCGGACGGGACATCCGCCCGGCGAAGCTGGTTGAGCTGCCCGTTGGCGCCACCGAGGACCGCCTGGTGGGCTCGCTGGACCTGCAACGCGCGCTGACCGAGGGCGTCTCGGCCTACCAACCGGGGTTGCTCGTCGCGGCGCACCGTGGCGTGCTGTATGTCGATGAGGTCAACCTGCTGGCCGACCACCTCGTCGATGTGCTGCTCGATGCCGCCGCGATGGGCCGCGCGCATGTCGAACGCGATGGCGTGTCGGTCTCCCATGCCGCGTCGTTCCTGCTGGTCGGCACCATGAATCCGGAGGAAGGCGAGCTGCGCCCGCAACTGCTGGACCGCTTCGGGCTGGCCGTGGAGGTAGCGGCCTCCCGCGATATCGAGACGCGGGCCGAGGTGATCCGCCGCCGGCTGAGCTATGAGGCGGACCCGGCCGGTTTCGCGGCGAACTGGCGAGGCCACGACGTTGCGCTGGCCGAGCAGATCGTGGCGGCCCGCTGCGCACTGCCGCGGGTGGTACTGCCGGATGGCGAGCTGCGCCGGATCGCCGCGGTGTGCGCCGCGTTCGAGGTCGACGGGATGCGTGCGGATCTGGTACTGGCCCGGACCGCGCTGGCGCACGCGGCCTGGCGGGGCGCCGACACGGTAGCTGAGGACGACATACGCGTCGCCGCCATGCTGGCGTTGCCGCACCGCCGCCGTCGCGACCCGTTCGACCAACCCGGTCTGGACCACGACCAACTGGAAGACGCCCTCCGCGCCCCCGACCCCCCGCCCGACGACCCCCCCGACGACCCACCCCCCAGTGGTTCCCACCCCGACATGGAGACATATCGGGGTTCTTCGGCCGCCGAGAACCCCGATATGTCTCCATGTCGGGCGGATGAGCCGGGCAGGGCGTTCCGGGCGCGGGTGATGGTGGTGCCCGGGGTGGGTGCGGGGACTCCGGGGCGGCGGTCGGTGGGTCGGACCAGCACCGGGCGCACAGTGCGGGCGGCGACGTCGGAGGGTAGTGGGTTGCACCTGCTGGGCACCTTGGCTGCCGCCGCGCCGCACCAGCGTGCCCGGGGGCGTCGCGGCCCGGGGTTGGTGCTGCGCCGAGGTGATGTCCGCTTGGCGGTCCGCAAGGGTAGGGAATCCAACCTGGTGCTGTTCGCTGTCGACGCGTCCGGCTCGATGGCCGCCCGGTCCCGGATGTCGGCGGTCAGCGGCGCGGTGCTGTCCTTGCTGCTGGATGCCTACCAGCGCCGGGACAAGGTCGGTCTGATCAGTTTCCGGGGTGCCGAGGCGCAGGTGGTGCTGCCACCGACGTCGGCGGTGGATGCCGCGGTCGCCCGGCTGCGCTGCCTGGGCACCGGCGGGCGCACCCCGCTGGCGGCGGGCCTGCTGTGCGCGGCGCGGGTGCTGGCCGCGGAGCGGTTGCGCGATCCCGCCCGCCGGGCGCTGCTCGTGGTGCTCACCGACGGTCGGGCCACCTCCTCCGGCGGGATGGAGGCCGGGCTGGCCGCGGCGGGACTGCTGCGCCGCGACGGGGTGGCCTCGATCGTGGTGGACTGCGAGTCCGGGCCGATCCGGCTGGGCCTACCCGACCGGATCGCGATCGCGATGGGCGGTGGCTGCGTCCGCTTGGAACAGCTGTCCGCCGACGCGGTGGCTGGAGTGGTCCGCGCTGCCCGGGGGGCTGCCTAGGGCTGTCAAGGCGAAACGGACGGCCCTAGTGTCGAACTCGGCGACGCCTGCCCATTCTTCAGGGAGTCCAGATGCCCCAAGGTGTACCGGTCCGGGTGCCCGACGATGGGTTGTCCACCCGGCAGCGGCGTAACCGGCCGCTGCTGATCGTCCACACCGGGGTGATGAAGGGCAAGTCCACGGCTGCCTTCGGGCTGGCGTTGCGCGGCTGGAGCGCGGGCTGGTCGATCGGGGTGTTCCAGTTCGTCAAGTCCGCGAAGTGGAAGGTGGGGGAGGAGGCCGCGTTCCGGGCGCTGGACGAGGTCCACCAGCGGACCGGGCAGGGCGGGCCGGTCGAGTGGCACAAGATGGGTGACGGCTGGTCCTGGACCCGCAAGCAGGGCACGCCAGAAGACCATGCCGCCGCCGCCGTACAGGGCTGGGCGGAGATCGCCCGCCGGCTGGCCGCGCAGGCCCACGACCTGTACGTGCTCGACGAGTTCAGCTACCCGCTGCACTGGGGATGGGTGAACACCGCCGAGGTGCTGGCCGCGCTGAGCGCCAGGCCCGGCCGGCAACACGTCGTGATCACCGGGCGGAACGCGCCGCCGGCGCTGCTCGACGCCGCCGACCTGGTGGTGGAGATGACCAAGGTCAAGCACCCGATGGACGCCGGTCAGAAGGGCCAGCGGGGGATCGAGTGGTGAACCTCGTGGTCGTTGCCGCGCCCGCCTCGGGAACCGGCAAGACCACCGTCGCCACCGGGTTGATGGCCGCGCTGCGCCGGCGGGACACCACCGTGGCCGCGTTCAAGGTCGGCCCGGACTACGTCGACCCGGGCTATCACGCGCTGGCCACCGGGCGTCCGGGCCGCAATCTCGACCCGGTGCTGGTGGGCGAGCAGCGTATCGCGCCGCTGGTCGCCCATGGTGCGGCCGGTGCGCAGGTCGCCGTGGTAGAGGGTGTGATGGGCCTGTTCGACGGCCGCGCCGGCACAACCGGCCACGGATCGACCGCCCAGGTAGCGGCCCTGCTGGAGGCACCGGTGCTGCTGGTCGTCGACGTGCGCGGGCAGGGCCGCAGCCTCGCGGCGCTACTGCACGGGTTTCGCTCGTTCGATGCCACTGTCCGCATTGCCGGGGTGGTGCTCAACCAGGTCGGCTCGGCACGTCACGAGCAAGTCTGCCGCGACGCATGCGCCGAGA
>Ga0134126_10000526_pt1 | contig 48880 bp, 45 predicted proteins | sample KB31752_FD_96881 | JGI IMG/M metagenome (GOLD analysis project Ga0134126, IMG submission 96881) | Terrestrial soil microbial communities with excess Nitrogen fertilizer from Kellogg Biological Station, Michigan, USA - KB3-175-2 | ecosystem: Environmental > Terrestrial > Soil > Unclassified ...
GGAATCAGCGAGCCCGATTGCCCGGGCCGCGACGCTCCGGTCGATCGTGAGCGAATCCCCTGACGAGGCTTCACCCCGGGTTCGAAGGGGCGATCTGCAAGGCGCAACGGGCAGCGAATCCCCCGACGAGGCTTCACCCCGGGTTCGAAGGGGCGATCTGCAAAGCCGCGAGCCGGCAGGGCAGGCGCTCGGATTGCATTGGGTCCAATGCAATCGATCGGCGCCACGCAAGGAAAACCTTGTAAGCTTGCGACGTTCGCCGATCGGGAAGGAGAAGGCATGACTCCGCTTCGCGTCGCAGTGATCGTGGTGCTGCTCGCCATCGTCGCGTTCGCCGCGTACTGGTTCTGGCCGTACACGCAGCCCCCGGCCATCCCGCCCTCGCAGCCGCGCATCGAAGCGCCGCCCGCGCCGACACCGCCGCCCGCCGCGCAGGGGCCGCAGAACCCGCTGCCGCAGGCCGCGCAGCCGCAGCCGCTGCCGACCGTGAAGCAGAGCGACCCGGCGATGCGCGACGCGATCTCGGGAGTCATCGGCAAGGACGCGTTCGAGCGTTACTTCATCCCCGAGCAGATCGTGCATCGCATCGTCGCCACCATCGACAACCTTCCGCGCAAGAGCTACGCGCAACGCCTGAGCCCGGTGAAGAGCCCGGGCGGCGCGTTCCAGGTGACCGGCAAGGACGACACGCTCGCGATCGCGCCGGAGAATGCCGAGCGCTATGCGCCGTATGTCAAGGTGCTGGACGCGATCGACGCCTCGAAGCTGGTCGCGGCGTACCTGCATTTTTATCCGCTCTTCCAGCAGGCGTACGTCGACCTGGGCTATCCGAACGGCTACTTCAACGACCGGTTGGTCGAGGTGATCGACAACCTGCTCGCCGCGCCCGAGGTGACGGGACCCGTGAAGCTCACCGTGCCGCACGTCCTCTATGAATACGCCGATCCGGACCTGCAGGCCCGTTCCGCGGGGCAGAAGCTGTTGCTGCGCATGGGAGCGCAGAACGCGGCGAAGGTGAAGGCGAAGCTGCGCGAGATCCGCGCGAAGGTCGCGAAGCAGCGTCCCTGAAAGCCGGAGTGCCGGGAACGCGGCGCCATCGCGCTGCATCGAATTCCCTCGCGCCGGCAGCTCGATTTCTCCGGTTCCGCGCGATCGCACGAAGCGCGGAACGCGCCGCATTCGTCCTACATCGAATGCGTCGCCAACCAACCGGAGAACGATAATGGCTCACCTCGTTCACATCGCGCGCCTTTGCGCGGGCGCCGCCGCGCTCGCCGCGCTCGCTTCGTGCAGCAGCCACTCCTCGCCGCCCGACCTCACGCAGGACCCGGCCGCGGTCGAGCAGGGCAAGCAGACCTTCCGCTTCGATACCTTCGGCGACGAGACCTTCTGGACCGACACGCTGCACATGAACGAGGTCGTGGGCAGCGCCGTCGACCCGAAGACCGCGCTCGCGGTCGGGCTCAAGGTGGATTCCGACGCGCTGCCGCCCGCCGTGGTGCAGGGCATCCAGAACGGCAGCATCAGCCTCACCGATCCCGCCACGACGGTCGCGCTGCTCAAGCTCAACGCGGTCGTCGGCCTCAAGGGCACGGTCGAGAACGTGAACGGCAAGGACACGCTCACGCACCTCGGCATCACGTGCGCGCTGTGCCACTCGACCGTCGACAACTCGTTCGCCCCGGGCATCGGCAAGCGTCTCGACGGTTGGCCGAACGACGACCTCAATCCCGGAGCGATCATCGCGCTCTCGCCGGTGCTCACCGCGCAGCAGAAGGCCATCTACAACTCGTGGGGCAAGGGCAAGTACGACCCGCGCTTCAACCTCGACGGCAAGGTCGGCCCGACGGTGATCCCGCCCGCCTACGGGCTCAAGGACATCCACAAGATCACGGTGACCGGCGACGGCGACGACATCCAGTACTGGAACCGCTACGTCGCGGTGACGCAGATGGGCGGCCACGGCTCGTTCTCCGAGCCGCGTACCGGCGTGAACGTCACCAACGGCACGGACGACCTGGTGAGCTCGAAGCTGCCGGACCTCGAGGCCTACCAGCTCACGATCGACGCGCCCGCGCCGCCCGCCGGAAGCTTCGACCCGGCCGCCGCCGCGCGCGGCAAGGCGCTCTTCGAGGGCGCCGCGCACTGCTCGACCTGCCACAGCGGCGACAAGCTCACGGATGCCAACGAACGCCTGCACGCGCCTTCGGAAGTGGTGAGCGAGCCGGAGCCGAACGGCGAGCCGAGCTACGCCTCGCGGAGCGCGACGAAGATGTACCGCACCGCGCCGCTGCACGGCGTGTGGCAACATCCGCCGTATTTCCACAACGGCACCGCCGCGACGCTCGAGGACGTGGTGAACACGTACAACACGCGCCAGTCGCTCGGGCTCACCAGCGACCAGGTCGCGGACCTCGTGCAGTACCTGAAGTCGCTCTGATGCGCGGCGCATAGGCCGGATGGCGGAGATCTCCGCCCATCCGGCCGACGCGTGCCGCGTCCATCATCGGAGGAATGAAGGCACGAATCGCGCTCGTCGCGCTGGCGGCGTCGCTCGCCACGAGCGGCGCGCTCGCCCAGGCGCCCGCCGCGCCGCAAGCGATCGGCGAGCCGCGCCCCGTGCAGGGGTTGCGCAGCGCCTCCGAGGTGAACGCGATGCTCGCCTGGACGACGCTCGCCTCGGGAGCGCGACTCGCGGCGCTGCGGATCGATTCACCCGGCGCGGCGGCGCTGCGCGTCGCGATCCGCGTCGGCGCGCTGCCCGCCTCGGCGACGTTGCGCTTCTCGCCGCAGGGCGACGCCGCTCCCGTGCAGGTCGCGGGCGCGCGCATCCTGGAGGCGCTCGCGCGGAACCGCGCCGCCGGCGAGGACGGTCCGCAGGCGCGCACCTGGTGGTCCCCGGTCGTTCCGGGCGATGCGCTGGTGCTCGAGATCGAGCTTGCCGCCGACAGCGATCCGCGCGAGCTCGCGCTCGCCGTTCCGCTCGTGTCGCACATTCGCCGTTGGCCGCTCGCGGATGCGAGCGATGCCACCGGTGCGACCGCGATCGTGACGATCGCCGGATCGAGCTACGCCTGTTCCGGCTTCCTGGTTTCGGGCAGGGACGGGCACGTGGCGGCGCCGTACTTCCTCACCGCCGCGGGCTGCGTCGCCTCGCAGTCGGGCGCTTCCTCGTTGCAGGCGTTCTGGGCGCGCACCGCATCCGGCGTAGGAGCGCGGCTGCTGTATGCGTCGGCCGATACGCAGGTCGCGTTCGTGTCGCTCGATGAGCCGCCCGCCGCGAGCGCGGGGCTCGCGCGCACGGCCGACGCGAAGGCCGACCCCGCGCTCGAACAGTGGCTGGGCGCGGGAGTTGCCTCATCCGGTGGAATTTCTCGCACCTTCAGCTTTCCTTAAGTCCCGGGGCGTAGCTTGATGCAGTGCGGCACCCGCCGCCGGAGCATTCGCTTCATGGTTCGCCCTGGATCACGCCGTTCGCGCGTCCTGCTCGCATGCACGGCCGAAGGCGCTTCGACCCTGCGCCACGCGCTCGCCGGCCTCGACGCCGAGATCAGCTGCGCCTACTCGAAGGAAGAGGCCCTGGCTTCGGTCGACGACGTCGACGTCGTCGTCTGCGGCCTGCGCTTCGACGAGTCGCGCATGCTCGACCTGGTCGCCCAGCTCGCGCGCGAGCGCCCGCATCTTCCGCTCGTCTGCTGCCACGTGGTCGAGTCCGACCTCCCCGAGCCGTCCCTCGACGCCGCGTTCACCGTCGCCGACCACCTGGGCGCCGTGGCGGTGCTCGACATGACGGAGCTCGCGCGGCGCCTGGGAACGGCGCGCGCCGAGGAGAGCCTGCGCGCCGCGGTCGTCTCGCACCTTCACGACGTAGGCCACGCTTCGATGTCGTAATGCGTCCAGAGCTCGGTGAGGAGCTCGGCCATCACCAGGTGGCAGCCGTGCTCGCACAGCGCCGGCGTGCCGAAGCGCCAGTTCGCGGAAACCTCGTCGGGCGAGCCGCTCCAGTACGGCAGCGGCACGCGGCAGGTGTTGCAGGCTCCCGGCCGCCGCTTGCGGAACTCGCGTTCCAGGACCGCGTAGAGCTTCGCCGCCGGCAATCGGTCCCGGGCCATCTTCGTGCGCCTCGAGCAGCTTGTGTATGGAGCCGAGGCTAGCCCAACGCCGCAGCGACGGCTACCGAATATTCGGCAATTCCGCGTCGTGCCGTGCGCCTCTGGCCGCGCGCCTCCTTTGCCCGTATTCTTCCCGCGTGTCCGGCCATCGCGTGGGAACGTGAGCAAGCTCTACGACCAGCTCAAGAAGGCGGCGCGCGAACGCCGCGCCCTGCTCGAGAAGCGCGAGCGCGAGGACGGCGCGCCGAGCCTGCTCGAGCGCAGCCTCGCCGCGCGCAACGCGGTGGCACCGCACGAGGAAGCCCCCACCGCCGGCGCGCGCCCGGATTCGCCGCGGCGTGAGAGTGGGCCGGGCGACGACGCACCGATCGCGGCCGAGGAAGCCGCGCGCGTGGAAGCGTTCGCGCGCGCCGAAGCCGAGGGAAGCGCGCGCGCGCAGTGGGAGCGCGCCGCGCGCGCCGATCGCGAGCTCGCGAAGGCCGCGGCGCAGCGCGCGGCGGCCGAGGCCCTGGCGGCCAACGCGGCGTCGCAGGCGCAGGAAGCGGCGCAGGACGCGCTGCGGGCGCTCGCCGGACGACGCGAGGCGGAGGATCGCGCCGCCTCCGCGGCGCACGAGCGTGCCGAGGCGGAACGCGGCGCCGCGCGGCTCGCGGCGAGCCGGGCGCAAGCGCAGCTCGAGGCGCGTGCCGCCGAGGAGCGCCGCGAAGCGCAGGAGGCCGCGCTTGCCTGCGCCGCCGAGGAGCGCAAGCGCGAGGAAGAGCGCAGCGCGCAAGCGTTGCGCGAACGCGTCGCCGCCGAGCGCCGTGCCGAGGCCGCATCGGCGGCTCGCGTGGAGTCCGAACGCGAGGCCGAACAGGCCGCGCTTGCCCGCGTCGAAGCGGAGCGCGCGCTCGCCGAAGCCGCCGCATCGCGCGCCCGCATGGAGGCCGAAGAGCGTGCCGCGCAGGAGCGGCGTACGCAAGCCGAGGAGAGCGCGCGCCAAGCGGCCGAGGAACGCGCCCGCGCCGAGGCGGAAGCGCAAGCGCGCGCGATCGAGAGCGCCCGGGCCGAGGCCGAAGCGCAAGCGCGCGCGATGGAGCGCATCCGCGCGGAGGGCGAAGCGGCGGCGCGCGCGAAGGAGCGCGCGGATGCGGATCGCCGCGCGGCCGAAGCGATGCGCGCTCGCGTGGAATCCGAACGGCGCGCGCAAGAGGCGGCGGCTTCGCAGGTCGAATCCGAACGCGAGGCCGAGCAGGCCGAGCTCGCCCGCGCCGAGGCCGAGCGCGAAGCGGCGCATGCGGCCCGCGCCCGATCCGAGGCCGAAACGCAGCAACGCGTCGCGACCGAGCGACGCATGCAAGCCGAAGCGCAGGCGCTCGCGGCGGCGGACGAGCGCGCGGCGGCCGAAGCGATCGGCGCTTCGCATGCGGTGGAACGCGCCGCGCTGGAAGAGCGCGCGGCCGCCCAGGCGCGCGCATGCAACGAGGCGGAGCGGCGGCAGGAAGCGAGCGCGGCCGCGCGGATCGCGGCAGCGGAGCGCGCCATCGCGCAGCTTCGCGCCCGCGAGGAAGAAGAGAAGGCGGCGATCGCCTCGGCGCGTTCGCGCGCGGCCTCGGAAGCGCGCGCGGAGACGCTCGAGCGCGAGCGCGCCCAGCGCGAAGCGGCGGCCCTCGAGCTCGCGCTGGAGCTCGAGCGCGCGGAGGCGAGCGCACGCGAGAACGCGCTGCACGCCGGCGAAGCGGCGTCCCAGGCGCGCGAGCGCAGGGCGCAGCGCAGCGACGCCGAGCGCCGGCTCGCGCGTGCGCGCCTGCAGGCGGGACTTCGGCCGCTGCTGCGCAACGGCGGCATCGCGGCCGGCGTGCTCGCGGTGGTCGTGGCCGCGTGGCTGCTCGCGCGCATTCCCGGATCCGTCCCGGTGTCGCAATCGAGCGCCGCCGCGCCGCAGCTTCGCCTCGACCAGCAGCTCGACCTTTCGCGACTCGCGAAGCACCCTTCCTGAGGTCGATCCTCCCCGTCCGGGTGGTAGCCGCCACGGAACGCCGGGCATAGGCTGGTCTCCAACGGCGCAGTGCCGCTCGTCGCGAGGAGGACGCCATGGCTGCAGCTTCCCGCCGCAAGGTCGTCGAAGGCAGCGAGCGCGAGCCGCTCGCCGCCGCGCGCCCGATCGGTCCCGTCGCGCGGGACGAACGCTTCGAGGTCACGGTGCGCGTGCGCCGCCGCGCGCCCGCGGCGGGGCTCGCCGAGCGTGGCCTGCTGGGCGAGAACCTCCCCGCCGCGCGCCGCTACGTGACACGCGCGGAATACGCCAGGAGCCACGGCGCCGATCCCGCGGATGTCGCGAAGATCGAGGCGTTCGCGCGCGAGCATGGCCTCGCCGTCGTGGGCGCGAGCGCCCCGCGCTGCAGCGTGTTCCTCTCGGGAACGGCGGCGCAGTTCGAGGCGGCTTTCGGCACGCGCATCGAGCACTACGAGAGCCGCGGCCGCACCTATCGCGGCCGAAGCGGACCCATCACGGTGCCGGAGGAAATCGCCGACCTCGTCGAGGGCGTGTTCGGCATCGACGACCGCCCCGCGGCGCAGCCGCACTTCCAGCGGCGCCCGGAACCGGCGGGCAACGTGCGCGCCGTGCCACGCAACGGCGCGTTCACGCCGCCGCAGCTCGCCAAGCTCTACGGCTTCCCGCCCGATGCGGACGGCTCCGGCGAGTGCATCGGCATCGTCGAGCTGGGCGGCGGCTATCGTGCCGCCGACATCCACGCGTACTTCGAATCGATCGGGCTACCGACCCCGCGTGTCACGACGGTGCGCGTCGACAGCGCGACCAACCACCCGACCAACGCGCAGAGCGCGGATGGCGAAGTGATGCTCGACATCGAGGTCGCGGCCGGCGTCGCGCCGGCGGCGCACATCGCCGTGTACTTCGCACCCAACACCGACAAGGGATTCCTCGACGCGATCACCTATGCGATCCACGACGCGGAGAACAAGCCGTCCGTGATCTCGATCAGTTGGGGCAACGCGGAGAAGGATTGGACGCGCCAGGCGATGGCGAGCTTCGACGGCGAATTCCAGGCCGCCGCGGCGCTGTGGGTCACCGTGTGCTGCGCGGCGGGCGATGCCGGCTCCGGCGACGAGAATCCGGATGGCGGCGCGGAGCCCGATGGCCTCGCGCACGCGGATTTTCCCGGATCGAGCCCGCACGTGTTGTGCTGCGGCGGAACGCGGCTCACGACCCACGGCGGGAAGATCGCATCGGAAAAGGTGTGGAACGAGGATCCGCAGAGGAGCGCCACGGGCGGCGGCGTGAGCGACGTCTTCCCGTTGCCGTCGTACCAGCGCGCGGCGGGCGTGCCGGCGTCGGCCAATCCCGGCAAGCATCGCGGCCGCGGCGTGCCGGACGTGGCGGGCGTCGCCGATCCGCAAACCGGGTATCGCGTGCGCGTGGACGGCGAGGAAGGCGTCATCGGCGGGACCAGCGCCGTTGCGCCGCTGTGGGCCGGCCTCATCGCGCTCTGCAACCAGAAGGTGGGCGCGCCGGCCGGGTTCATCCATCCGCTCATCTACGGCTCGCATGGCGGGAAATCGGTGTTCCGCGACATCACCGAGGGCGGCAACGGCGCGTATCGCGCGAAGGCGGGATGGGATGCCTGCACCGGATGGGGCTCCCCGGACGGCGCGAAGCTCCTGAAGCTGCTGCAAACCGGCGGCACGCGCTCGCAGGCGGCCGCGACGAGCGAGGCGGCCGGGGAATAGTCCGGCCGCGCGTTCTGTTGCGGCGGCGCGCTTGCAACCCGGGCGGCGCCATGTTGTCGTAGTGCTCCATGAACGCCGGCGCCGCGCGTAACGCACTCCTCGCCCTCGCGGGCCTCGCGCTCGCCGGCTCCTGCGCCACGAGCGAGACCGACGCGATCGCCAGGCTCGAAGCGGCGCCGCCTCCGACCTCGTTCTCTCCGGCGCTCGTGGAGCGCGGCGCGCGGCTCACCGCGCTCGGCGATTGCCAGGGCTGCCACACCGCCGAGGATGGCCGTGCGTTCGCCGGCGGCCGACCGGTCGAGACGCCGTTCGGCACCATCTATTCGACCAACATCACGCCCGAGCCGCGGACCGGCATCGGCCTGTGGTCGGAGCAAGCGTTCCGCCGTGCGCTGCGCGAGGGCCTGGATCGCGGCGGCCGCCATCTCTATCCCGCGTTTCCCTACGATCGCTTCACGCTCGCGAGCGACGAGGACATCCGCGCGATCTACGCCTTCCTCATGACGCGTCCGCCGGTTTCGGCGCCGCCTCCGCGCAACCGCATTCCCTTTCCCTTCAACGTGCGCTCGTTCCTCGCGGTGTGGAACGCGCTCTATCTTCATCCCGGACCGTGGAAGAACGATCCCGCCCACGACGCGCGCTGGAACCGCGGAGGCGAGCTCGCCGAGGGACTCGGCCATTGCAGCTCGTGCCATACGCCGCGCAACGCACTCGGCGCGGAGCGCGGCGACCGGCATTTCGAGGGCGGGGATACGGAAGGCTGGCACGCTTACGCGATCGGCGCGACGTCGCAATCGCCGGTCGGATGGACCGAGCCGGCGATGCGCAAATACCTGCGCGACGGCTGGGAGGCGCAGCACGGCGTCGCGCGCGGTCCCATGGCGGCCGTCTCGCGCGGGCTGGTCCATGCCGACGAGGGCGATCTCGCCGCCATCGCGCACTACATCGTCTCCGGGATGGGACACGCCGGGGGCGGTGGCGCCCGCAAGGAAAGTGCGGCGTCCGCGAACGCGCAGGGCGAACGCCTGTACCGCGACGCGTGCGCGCAGTGCCACGAGGGCGACGAGTCGCTGCCGTTCGGCGGGCTGGTGCTCGCGCAAAGCATCGGCGTCGCCGGCGAGAGCCCGCGCAACCTCGTGAACATGATCCTGTACGGCCTGCCCGCCGCGGGCGACGGCACCGCGCCGATCATGCCCGGCTTCGCGGGCGCGATGAGCGACGCGCAGGTCGTGGCGCTCTCGAGCTACCTGCGCGCGCGCTTCACGAACCGGCCGCCGTGGCCCGACCTCGAGTCGGTCGTGGCGAAGGCACGCAAGGAAGGCGAGCGCGTCGCGAAGACGCCGGCGGGCGGAGCGGGACTGGATCCGGCACGATGGGGAGGAACGTGATGAGCGGACGCATCGAGCTCAACGGCGAATGGCGCGAGGTGCGTTCCGAGGGCGACACGCCGCTCCTCTACGTGCTGCGCGACGAGCTCGGCCTCAATGGCGCCAAGTACGGCTGCGGGTTGGGGCAATGCGGCGCCTGCACGGTGCTGGTCGACGACGAAGCGGTCTTCTCCTGCGTGACGCCGCTCTCCATGGTGGACGGCAAGCGCGTCACGACGGTCGAGGGGCTCGGCACGGTGGAGCACCCCGGGCCGCTGCAGCGCGCGTTCGTGGAGGAGCAGGCGGCGCAATGCGGCTTCTGCATTCCGGGCATGATGATGCGCGCGGCGGCGCTGCTCCGCGCGGAGCCGCATGCCGACGAGAAACGCATCCGCGAGGCGCTGCAGCCCAACCTGTGCCGCTGCGGCACGCACATGCGCATCCTGCGCGCGGTGAAGAAGGCGGCGCAGGCGTGAACGCGCGCCGCGAGTTCCTTCGCCGCTCGGGCGGGCTCGTCGTGGCGTTCTCGCTCGCGCCGTACGCGCACGGGCAGGGCGCGGCGAAGGCGGGCAAGCCCAGGCTTCCGGGCAGCCTCGCCAAGGATCCGTACCTCGATGCCTGGATCCGCGTGGATGCGAGCGGCGCGGTGACGGTCTTCACCGGAAAGGCCGAGCTCGGACAGGGCATCAAGACCGCGATCCTGCAGGTCGCCGCCGAAGAGCTCGACGTGGCGATGGACCGCATCGCGCTCGTCACGGCGGACACCGCACGCACGCCCAACGAGGGATTCACCGCCGGCAGTCACTCGCTGCAGGACAGCGGCACGGCGATCCGCAATGCCGCGGCGCAGGTGCGCGCGCTGCTGGTGCAGGAAGCGGCACGGCGCTGGAACGCCGAGGCGCGCGCCCTCACGACCGCCAACGGCATCGTCTCCGCGCCCGATGGACGGCGTGCGCGATACGGGGAGCTCGCGGCGGCGCTCGACCTCCACGTGGACGCGCGTCCGGATGCGCCGTTGAAGGAGGCTTCCGACTTCCGCGTGATGGATCGCCCGGTTCCACGCGTGGACATTCCCGCCAAGGTGACCGGCGGCGCCGCGTATGTGCACGACCTGCGCCTGCCCGGGATGCTGCATGCGCGCGTGGTACGCCCGCCGAGCTACGGCGCGACGCTCGCGGCGTTCGATCCGCGTTCGGTCGAGCAGCGCCCCGGCGTGGTGAAGGTGGTGCGCGACGGCAGCTTCGTCGCGGTCGTCGCCGAGCGCGAATGGACGGCGATCCAGGCGATGGCGGAGCTCGCGCGCGCCTGCCGGTGGAACGAGAGCGCGCGCCTGCCCGACGAAGGAAAGCTCGGCGCGTTCCTCGCCTCGCTCCCCTCGAAGGACGACGTGATCCTCGATCGCGGCGGCGCTTCCGCTGCCCCCGCGCGCACGCTCGAGGCGTCGTACTCGCGGCCCTATCTCGCGCACGGCTCGATCGGTCCTTCCTGCGCCGTGGCGCATCTCGCCGACGGCCGGCTCACGGTGTGGTCGCATACGCAAGGCGTGTATCCCGATCGCAAGGCGATCGCGGAGATGCTCGGCATGCCCGAGGAGAAGATCCGCCTGGTCCACGCCGAGGGCGCCGGATGCTACGGCCACAACGGCGCCGACGACGCCGCCGCCGATGCCGCGCTCATCGCGACGCACGTTTCCGGGCGTCCGGTGCGCGTGCAGTGGATGCGCGAGCAGGAGCTCGCCTGGGAGCCCTTCGGAGCGGCGATGCTCGTGCGCGTGCGCGCCGCGCTCGATTCACGCGGACGCATCGCGGACTGGGAGTACGCGGTGTGGAGCAACACCCATTCGACGCGCCCCGGGACCGGGGGATCGCTCCTCGCCGGGCAATCCGCCAGGGGATTGCGCCTGCCGCCGCCGCGCGCCATTCCGCAGCCCGAGGGCGGAGGCGACCGCAATGCGATCCCGCTCTACGTGTTGCCGCGCGCGCGCGTGACGAGCCGTTTCCTGGAGGACATGCCGGTCCGGGTTTCGGCGCTGCGCTCGCTGGGGGCGTACATGAACGTGTTCGCGGTGGAGAGCTTCATGGACGAGCTCGCCGACGCGGCGGGCGCCGATCCGGTGGACTTTCGCCTCGCGCACCTCGACGATCCGCGCGCGCGCGACGTGGTGCGCACGGCCGCGGAACGATTCGGCTGGAAGAAGGGGGCCGCCGCGGGAAGCGGCGTCGGCCAGGGCTTCGCGTTCGCACGCTACAAGAACCTCGCGGCGTATTGCGCCATCGCCTGCGAGGCCGAGGTGGATCTCGAGACCGGCAAGCCGCGCCTCAAGCGGGTGGTCGCCGCGGTGGACAGCGGACAGGTCGTGAATCCCGACGGGCTGCGCAACCAGATCGAAGGGGCGATCGTGCAGTCGTCGAGCTGGACGCTCTACGAGCGCGTCGCCTTCGACGCGCGCCGCATCCGCTCCATCGACTGGCAGACCTATCCGATCCTGCGCTTCGATTCCGTGCCCGAATCCGTGGAAGTGCACGTCGTCGACCGGCCGGGCGCGCCCTTCCTCGGCAGCGGCGAGGCGGGACAGGGGCCGATGGCGGCCGCGCTCGCGAACGCGATCGCGCACGCGAGCCGGCGCCGCCTTCGCGACCTGCCGCTCGCCCGCCGCGAGCTCTCCTAGGAGCGCTCGCGGATCTCGACACGCGCTCGCCGCGGGCGTCCCGCGCTATCGTCCGCGCCGGGCGAGGATCGCCTCGATCTGGTCCATGATCGAGTTCATGCGCGCGACGAGCGCCTGGTACGGCGCGGGCGTCGCGAGGTCCACCCCGGCGCGCTTCACCAGCTCGTAGGGATAGTCCGAGCCGCCCGCCTTGAGGAGGCCGAGATAGCGCTCGCGGGCGCCGGGCTTGCCCTCGAGGATCGCCTCGGCGAAGAGCGAGCTCGCCGCGATCGAGGTGGCGTACTGGTAGACGTAGAACGAGTTGTAGAAGTGCGGGATGTACGCCCATTCGACCGCGTACTTGTCGTCGATCTTCATCACGCCCTGCGCGTCGCCCGAATAGTCCTTGAGGATCCGGTCGTAGATCTGCGTGATCTTCTCGCCGGTGAGCGACTCGCCGCGATCGACGCGGGCGTGCACGTCGCGCTCGAACTCCGCGAACATCGCCTGTCGGAAGAACGTGCCGCGCAAGCCCTCGAGCGCCGAGCCGAGGTAGTACAGGCGCTCGTCGTCGTCCTTGGCGATCTTGAGCATGTGGTCGAGCAGCAGCGCCTCGTTCAGCGTGGAGGCGATCTCGGCGACGAAGATCGGGTAGCGGGAGGTCGGAAAGGGTTGCGCGCGATCGGCGAGATACGTGTGCATCGCATGGCCCCATTCGTGCGCGATGGTCGAGACCGACTCGTAGTTGCCGGTGTAGTTGATGAGGAGGTACGGGTGCACGTCGTAGGCGGAGCCTGCCATGTGCGCACCGGAGAGCTTGCGCGGGCGCGGATACACGTCCATCCAGCGGTGCTCGAGGCCTTCGCGCATCGCCTTCACGTAGTCCGCGCCCAGCGGCTTCACCGCGTCGAGCATCAGCTTCTCGCCTTCCTCGATCGGGTATTCGCGCTCCCCCTTCACGAGCGGCGGGTAGATGTCGTAGTAGCGCATCTCCTTCACGCCCAGCATTCGCGCGCGCAGGCGGAAGTAGCGGTAGAGCGTCGGCAGGTTCGCGCGCGTCTGCGCGATGAGCGTGTCGTACACCGCTTCGGGCACGTTGTTGCGGTCGAGGGCCCGATGGAGCGAATCCGGATAGTGGCGCACCTTCGCGTGGACCGTGTCCTCCTTGAGGTTCGAATAGAACGTCACGCCGAACGTGCGCTCGAACTCGTGGAAGGCGCCCCAGAACGCGTCGAACACCTTCTTGCGGTCCGCGCGGTTCGCGACCTCGCGGTACCTGGTGTAGCCCGCCTGGTCGAGCTTCGCCTTCGTGCCGTCGGAGAGCGTGATGGTGGGCCATGGCATGTCGGCGTTGGAGAGGATCTCGTAGGCCTCGCCGCCCGCCCCCGAGGAGAGGTCGAAGGCGGCGATCAGGTTCTCGCCCTCGGTATCGAGCGTGTGCGGCGCGGCGCGCAGGATGTCGTCCATCGGATGCCGGTAGATCGCGAGCTTCGGATCCTCCGCGAAGAACGCGTCGATCTTCGCCTTGCCGAGTTGCAGGATCTCGGGGCGCACGAAGGCGGTCGCTTCGCCGAGCTTCGTGCCGAGCACCTGGACCCGCTGCGAGAGCTCGAGCCCGAGCGTCGCGCCGGTATCCTCGTCGTGGAGCTGGCTCGCGTACACCACGAGGCGCAGCAAGCGCTTTGTGGTGTCCGACTGCAGGTCGAGGCAGGACTCCAGGCGCGCGGCGGTCTCGCCCAGATGGCCCCGGCAGCCGGAGAGCTCGGGGAGTGCGTCCTCCACCTTCTTCGCGTCGGCGTTCCACGCCGCGGTGTCGGCATAGAGGTCGGCGAGGTTCAAGCGGTAGCGCGGATCTTCCTGGTCGGCGGCGGCGTGCGCGGTGCCGGCCACGGCGAGAAGCGCCGTGAAGGCGAACGACAGGGCGTGCGAGGTTTTCATGGCGTCCACGGCGGGAAGGAAAGGCGCAAGGGTACCAAAGCTTCGACCCGCGCCGAATTTCCGCGCCCTGCCCATCGGGTACGATGGTATCGACACGATAGACGAGGAAATACCCATGGTGGTCGTGATTTTCGAGGTGTGGCCGGCGCCCGGCCGCAAGCCCGAGTACCTGGACATCGCCGCGCGCCTCAAGCCCGAGCTCGAAGGCGTCGACGGGTTCATCTCGGTGGAGCGCTTCCAGAGCCTCACGGACGAGGGGAAGATCCTCTCGATCTCGTTCTGGCGCGACGAGCAGGCGGTCCAGGCTTGGCGCAACGCCGAGGATCACCGCCGCGCGCAGGCGCAGGGGCGGCGAGCCACCTTCTCCGACTACCGGATTCGCGTCGCATCCGTCGTGCGCGACTACGGCATGCGCAGCCGCGAGGAGGTGCCGCAGGACAGCCGCGCGGTGCACGAGTGACGGAGCGGGAGAGGCGTCTCGCGCGTTCATTCTACGATCGCGACACCGTCGAGGTCGCGCACGAGCTGCTCGGCAAGCACCTCGTCCACGTGGTGGCGGGCGTCGAGCGCGTCGGGCGCATCGTCGAGGTGGAGGCGTATCTCGGCCCGCACGACCTCGCGGCGCATTCCGCGCGCGGCCTCACCGGGAGGACGCGCGTGATGTTCGGGCCGCCCGGACACGCGTACGTGTACCTCATCTACGGCATGCACTGGTGCATGAACGTCGTGACGCAGGCTGAAGGCATCGCGTCCGCCGTGCTGCTGCGCGCGCTCGAGCCGGTGAAGAACCTCGAGGGCCGCACGCAGGGGCCGGGCCTGCTGTGCAAGGCGCTGGGCATCGACGGGCGTTACCACGGCCACGACTTGCTGAGCGACGATCTCTTCGTCTCGCGCCCCGTCGAGGAGCCTTCGATCCGCATCGTGAAGTGCCCGCGCATCGGCGTCGACTACGCCGGGCACTGGGCGCGCCGCCTGCTGCGCTTCTACATCCGCGGCAATGCGCTCGTCTCGCGTCGGTAGCGGCGCTCGACTAGAATCGCTGCACCGTGCGTCCCGCCATCCTCCTCGCCACCGCTTTCTTCCTGGGATCCTGCGCCATGCCCGACGTCTCTCCTTCCCTCGTCCACGAGTTCGCGCCGAGCGGGACGCTGCGCATCGGCGTGAACTACGGCAACCCGGTGATCGCGCAGAAGGATGCCGCCGGGGGCGCGCCGCGCGGCGTGGGTCCCGAGCTCGGCCGCGAGCTCGCGCGCCGACTCGGGGTGCCGGTCGCCTACGTGGGATACGACACGGCGGGAAAGATGGCCGACGGCGTCCGCAACGATGCCTGGGACGTGGCGTTCCTCGCCAACGATCCGGCGCGCGCCGAGGAGATCGCGTTCTCGCGGCCCTACGTGCAGATCGAGGGCACGTACATGGTGCGCAGCGACTCGCCGCTGCGGACCATCGCCGACCTGGACCGCAAGGCGACGCGCATCGCGGTGGGCGACAAGACCGCCTACGACCTCTTCCTCAGCCGGCACTTGCAGCACGCGACGCTCGTCAAGGCGCCGACCTCGAAGGCGGCGATCGCGCTCTTCCTCTCCGAGAGGCTCGATGCGGTCGCGGGCGTGAAGAATCCCCTCGTCGCCGCCGCCGCGCGCGACCCGGCATTGCGCGTGATCGAGGGCAACTTCATGGTGATCGGCCAGGCGGCGGGCGTGCCGCGTCCGCGCCAGAACGCGGCGCGCTACCTCGCGCACTTCATCGAGGAATCGAAGAAGTCCGGCTTCGTCGCCGCGGCGCTGCGCGAGAGCGGCGTCACCGACGCGACGGTCGCTCCCTGATTTTCGCGCTGCGCTTTTCTTCCGGCTCTAATCCCTCGAGCGAAGCGGAAGGTTGGCGTCGATCAGCGCGCGCGAGATCGACTGGCGCGGGGAGAGCTCGGGCAGCGCGTCGCCCGGGCCGAACCAGCGCGCCTCGGCGATCTCCGTGCGGTCCGGCGCGAGCTCGCCGCCCGCATGCTCCGCGGTGAAGGCGAGCATCAACGAGCCGGGGAACGGCCAGGACTGGCTCGCGAAGTAGCGCAAGTCCTTCACGGCGATGCCCACTTCCTCGCGCACCTCGCGGTGGATCGCGTCCTCGACCGATTCGCCGGGCTCGAGGAAGCCGGCGAGCGCGCTCATGCGCCCGGGGGGTGCGGCGACGTTCCGCGCGAGGAGGATCGCCTCGCCTCGCTTCACGAGCACCATCATCGCGGGCGAGATGCGCGGGTAGGCGAGGTGACCGCACTCGCACTTCATCGCGCGCTCGCCGGGGGCGCGCTGCATGGGCCTGCCGCACACGCCGCAGTAACGATGCGTGCGGGCCCAGTCGGCGATCTGGAATGCGCGTCCCGCGACCGCGAGGAGCGCCTCGTCGACGCGCCCGAAGAGCGAGCGCAGGCCGCGAAAGGCATAGCCGGCGGGCGGCTCGGCCTCCTTCTCGAGCCACGCCGCCTCGCAGTAGGCGCCGTCGTAGAGGCCGACGGGAAGGACGCGCGACTCGTCGATCGCGAGCGAGGCGCGGATCGAGGAGACGGGAACCTCGAGCGCCGGCTCGGCGAGCAGCAGCTCGTTGCCGCGGAACGCGAAGGTGCGCGCGTTCGCGTCCTGCGCGGGCGCATGGGTGAGCGGCGTGAAGGAGGGCGGCGTCGCGATCAAGCCGCGATTCTATAACGCGGGCGTCGCCTCCCGCGGCACGTAGCAGGCCTCCGGCACGTACAGGTCGGACCAGGGCAGCGCCTGCGCGCCGTCCACGAAGTCCTTGATGACGAGCCCCGCGATGGTGCCGCGGGTGAGCGCCGTGCCCCAATCGCTGGTCGCGACGTACACGCTCTCCGAATCGCACTCGCCGCGCGTCGCGAGGGCGAACACGTCGGCCGCCTGCACGATCTGTCCGGTGAAGCGCTGCACGATCTCGCCCGCGGACGGGAAACGATCGCGGGCCCATTCCTCGAGCGCGAGATAGCGATAGGCGGTGTGGTCGTCGTCGCCCGGCGGGTCCTCGGCGGCGACGAGCAGCACCTCGCCCGCGCCGGTGCCCTGCGAGCGCAGCCGCATCCAGCGCGCCGGCTCCGCGCTTTCCCAGTAAAGGGCGTGCGGCACGGAGCCGCGCGGGATGCGAAGCCCGAGCATGTGCGCCATGCGCGGCGCGGCCGCAGCGAGGAAGCCGCCGTCGCGCGTGAGCGGGCGCGATCCGACCACCGTATCCGCCTCGATGCGATGGCCGCCGCCGGTCACGACCAGCGCGGGCTTTCCGGCCTCGATCGACTTGCAGCGCACGCCGCAGTGGACGCGTCCGCCGTCGCGCTGGATCGCACGGACGAGCCCGGCGAGGAACCGCGCCGGATGGAAATGCGCCTGCCCCGGGTAGCGCACGCACGGTCCCCAACGCGCGCCCTCGATCGGCGGCGCGTCGAGCAGCTCCACGCCGGCAACGCCCGCGCGGCGCGCGGCCTCGAATTCGCGCTCGATCGATGCGGCGGGCACGCGCGGCCCGGCGATGAGGTATCCGTCGACGCGCTCGAACTCGCACGCGATGCGTTCGCGCAAGGCGATCGCCTCGAGCGCGTCGATCGCCGCCGCGCTCGCCTGCGCCGCGACGCGCGCCGCCGAGCGCCCCTGGTGCGCCTCGATCGCCGCGTAGGGCCTCTCGACCACGCTGGCGAGGTGCGCCGCCTCGAACCCGCCCTGCAGCCCCCCGATCGGCCCTTCGTCCAGCACCATCACGCGTCGTCCGCCGCGCGCGAGCAGGTAGGCCGCGATCATGCCGGCAAGGCCGGCACCGACGATGCACACGTCCACCCGAGCGCCGCTGCTCAGCGGGTGCAACGCGGGCAGGGTGGAGGGCCTGCGCAGGGATTGGGAGTCGGCGTTGACCATCATGGAAAGCGGTCCTTCCTTGCGCGAGGGGAATCCAAGCCATACGCAACCTCCATGCCGCGTGTCGGACGAACGGAAATCCGTTGTCGGTCAAGGCCTGGCGCGTTTTTGCGCAAAGCGGTGCGTCGGCAAACGGGAACGTTCTTCCGCGCCGCGATGGAAATCCTTCCGCTTGCCTCGCCGTACCCGAGCGCACAGAATCGGCCCCCATGCCCCGCGTCTCCTCGCACTGAGCAATGGCCGGCGCGGATTCGGCGCGCGCGGTGTTCTTCGCCCTCGGGGCGAACGCCGCCATCGCCGCCGCCAAGTACGCGGCGGCGGGCATCACCGGCTCCGGATCGATGATGGCCGAAGCGGTGCACTCAACCGCCGACTGCGGCAACCAGCTGCTGCTCCTCCTCGGCCTCAGGCGCTCGCGCCGGCCGCCCGATCGCGAGCATCCGCTCGGCTTCGGCAAGGAGACCTACTTCTGGTCGTTCATCGTCGCGATCATGCTCTTCAGCATGGGCGGCCTCTTTTCGATCTACGAGGGCGCGCACAAGCTCGCGCTGCTCGAGCCGCTCTCGCATCCGCTCGTGGCGCTCGGCGTGCTCGCGTTCTCGATCGCGATGGAGAGCGCGTCGATGGCCGGGGCGATGCGCGAGGTGAACAAGATGCGCGGCGGGGCGAGCCTGCGCTCGTGGTTCCACGCGACGCGCAACTCCGAGCTCGCGGTGGTCTTCGCCGAGGACCTCGCGGCGCTCGTCGGGCTCGTGCTCGCCTTCCTCGCGGTGCTTGCCGCCTGGCTGCTCGACAACCCGCTCTACGACGCGCTCGGAAGCCTCGCGATCGGTGCGCTGCTCGTGGTGGTCGCCATCATCGTCGGCGTGCAGGTGAAGCAGCTCCTCGTCGGCCAGGGGGTCGAGCCCGGGGTGCGCCAGGCGATGGTCGAGCACTTCGAGGCCGATCCCGGCGTCGAGGCGGTGCTGGAGCTTCTCACGCTGCACATGGGTGCGGAAGTCATGGTGGCGGTGAAGGCGAGGATGCGCGAGCATTCGAGCCAGGCGGCCCTCATCGAGGCGATCAACGACGCGGAGGCCTCCTTCAAGGCGCGTTTCCCGCAGGCGCGCTGGATCTTCTTCGAGCCCGACGTGCGCGATTGAGGCGCGCCGCGAGGAATCGCTCGCCGGCATGCGCCGGCGCGATTCGATTACCATCGGGGTGAAGCGGTCGACCTGGGAATCCTGCAATCGATCCTGTCGCTCAAGGAAACGAACGAATCGCGCCGCGCGCGGCATCGAGGCCGGACGCGGCCGCGATTCACGCCGCCGCAGCCCGCATCGCGCCGCACGTGCGGCGTACGCCCGTGATGGAAGCGGAGGGCGCGGACTTCGGGCTCGACGGCGTGAAGCTCGTCTTCAAGCTCGAGTACCTGCAGCACGCCGGATCGTTCAAGACGCGCGGCGCGTTCAACAGCCTGCTCTCGCGCAGCCTGCCGAAGGCGGGCGTCGTCGCGGCATCGGGCGGCAACCACGGCGCGGCGGTCGCGTATGCGGCGATGAAGCTCGGCGTGCGCGCCACGATTTTCGTTCCCGTGGTCGCCTCGCCCGCGAAGATCGAGCAGATCCGCGGCTACGGCGCCCACCTCGAGATCGGCGGCGAGCGCTATGCCGATGCGCTCGAGGCGAGCGAGCGCTTCGTCGAGCGCTCCGGCGCCGCGCCGATCCACGCCTACGACCAGTATCCGACGCTCGAGGGGCAGGGCACGGTCGGCCTCGAGCTCGAGTCGCAGGCGCCGAAGCTCGATGCATTGCTGGTCGCGGTCGGCGGCGGTGGCCTCCTGGGCGGCATCGCGGCGTGGTACGCGGGGCGGTTGTCGGTGATCGGCGTGGAGCCCGAATCCGCGCCTACGCTCACGCGCGCGCTCGAGGCCGGCGCGCCGGTCGACGCGCCCGCGGGCGGGATCGCCGCCGATTCGCTCGCGCCGCGCCGCGTGGGCGAGCTCATGTTCCCCATCGCCCGGCGCTACGCGCCGCGCACCGTGCTGGTGACCGACGAGGCGATCCGCGCCGCGCAACTGGCGCTCTGGAAATCGCTGCGCATCGTCGCGGAGCCGGGCGGCGCGGCCGCGTTCGCTTCGCTCCTGTCGCATCGCTTCGCGGCCGATCGGGGAAGCACGATCGGCGTGCTCCTCTGCGGCGCGAACACCGCGGCCGTGAAGTTCGACTAGCGGCCCGGGTGCTTGGAGCGGCCGTTGGGGTGACGGCCGTCGTGATTGCGTCCCTGCCGTGGCTGCCGCTTCCCCGCGAGGTCCGGCACGTCCGTGTCCGTGTCGCCGCGCTGCAACGCGAGGCGCGCGCGCTCGGCGAGCTGGAGGTAGTTCTCGCGCATCTTCAGCAGGTCCTGCTCGTCCAGCTCCTCGAGGTCGAGCATCGCGTTATGCGCGCCCTGGAGCGAGCGGATGATCTCGTCCAGCTTGAGCTGGATCGCCGCGGAGTCGCGGTTCTGCGTGGCCTGGATCAGGAACACCATGAGGAAGGTGAGGATCGTGGTGCCGGTGTTGATCGTGAGCTGCCACGAGTCGCTGTAGTGGAAGTACGGGCCGGCGAGCGCCCAGAGCACGACCAGGCCGCACATGACGACGAACGTCGCGGCCCGCCCGGCGAGGCGCGCGGTGACGTTCGCGATGCGGGTGAAGAGGGGGAGCGTCCGGTGTCCGGGGGATTTGTCCGCCATATGCCGGGGCAGACAACGATGAGGCCCGCGTCGTTCCCCCGCGCGCTTGCGCCGACGGCGGGCCTTCCGCGATTCCGACGCGCGCCTCAGCCGAACGCGAGGCGCACGCCGTTCGCGAGGTAGATCGCGCCGAGCGTGAGTACGGTCCAGCGCGTCCAGCGGCGGAAGGAGACGTCGTTCATGCGCTCGAGCACGCTGCGCGAGAGCGAGGTGCCGACCAGCGCGAAGGCGACCATCATCGCGGCGAGCCAGGGCCGCACGCCCCCGCCCTGCAGCGAGATCACCGCGCCGAAGTAGAAGATCTTGAGGAGGTGCGTGAAGCTCTGCGTGAGCGCCTTGGTGGCGACCACCGCATGACGCCGCATCTGGGTGCGCACGAAGAAGATGTCGAGGACCGGCCCGGAGACGCCCGCGGTGAGCGCCACCGACGCGCACAGCACGCCGCAGACGACCGCCTGCCCGCGCCGCTGCGCATTGAGGTGCAACCCTTCGGGCAGCCACAGCGTCGCGAACGGCGTGAGGCCCATCGCGAGGAGCGCCACGGGCTTGCTCACCACGAGGCGCACCAGCATGAAGAGCGCGAGCGCCACGAGCGCGCCGAGCACGTAGCCGCGGAAGACGCGCCAGTCGACCTCGGAGCGCAGGAGGATCGCGCGCCACCCGTTCGCGGCGAGCTGCGTGATGCCGTGGAGCATCATCGCCGCGGGCAGCGGCAGGAGCGCGAGCAGCACGCCCATGAGGATCATGCCGCCCGCCATCCCGAGGATTCCCGAGACGAACGAGGTGACGAGGGACGAGAGCGCGAGGATCGCGAGGACCAGGACGTACGGCATGCGGCCCGAATTCTAGCGCGTCACGCGCAGCGGATCGCGCCTTCCTTCGCGAGCGCCTCGATGCGCGCGTCGTCGTAGCCCAGGCCCTTCAGCACCTCGCGCGTGTGTTGGCCGAGGAGCGGCGCGGGGCGCGTCGATCGGGCGCGCGTTTCGGAGAACTTCACGGGGTGCCCGATCGCCTTCACGCGGCCGGCCTTCGGGTGGTCCACCTCGATCACCATCTCGCGCGCCTTCACCTGCGCGTCGGACGCCATGTCCGAGGTCTGGTTGACCGGGCCCACCGGAACGCCTTGCGCCTCGAAGAGGGAGATCCAGTGCGCGGAGGGCTTCGCCTTCAACGCGTCGCCCAGGATCGGCACGAGCTGCGCGAGGTTCCTCATGCGGTCGCTGTTGGTGGCGAAGCGCGAATCGGCTCCCAGCTCCGGCATGCCGATCGCCTTCACGATGCGCTCCCAGTTGGACTGGTTCGCGCCGCCCAGGTTGATCCATCCGTCCGCGGTGGGAAACGCCTGGTAGGGCGCGGTGAGGATGTGCGCCGAGCCCGACGGTCCCGGGTTCACGCCGGTCGCGAAGTAGATCGCGGCCTGCCAGTACATCTGCTGGATGCCCGCCTCCATGAGCGAGGTCTCGACGAATTGCCCGCGTCCGGTGGTCGCGCGCGCGAGGAGCGCCGAGACGATGCCGAGCGCGGCGAAGATGCCGGCGTTGATGTCGGCGATCGGCGTGCCCGATTTCACGGGCGGGCCGCCCGGCTCGCCGGTGACGCTCATGAGGCCCGCGAAGCCCTGCGCGATGAGATCGAAGCCGCCCTTGTCCGCATAGGGCCCGGTGCGCCCGTATCCCGAGATCGCGCAGTAGACGAGGCGCGGGTTGAGCTTCTGCAGCACGTCGTATCCCAGCCCGAGCTTCTCGAGCGTTCCCTTGCGGTAGTTCTCGGTCACGACGTCGGCATCGGCGAGAAGCTTCTTCACCACCTCGAGGCCGCCGGGCGTCTTGAGGTTCACGGCGATGCCGCGCTTGTTGCGATTGAGGATCATGAACGCCGCGGATTCGCCGTTCACCTGCGGCTCCGAATAGCTCCGCGTGTCGTCGCCGCCCGGCAGCTTCTCGACCTTGATCACGTCCGCGCCCATGTCGGCGAGGAGCATTCCGCAGGTCGGGCCCGCCATGATCTGCGCGAGCTCGACCACCTTGACGCCTTGCAGCGGTCCCTTCACTTCGACTCTTTCGGTTCAGTGATAGAAGAGGTGCACCAGGCCCAGTCCGAAGCCGGTCCAGTACGTGCACAGCATGAGGATGACGAAGAGGACCGCGATGAAGTAGATGTTCACGCGCGTGACCTCCCACACCGACGACTTCGCGAGCGAGCAGGCGACCATCAGCACGGAGGCGACCGGCGGCGTCTGCTGCCCGATTCCCAGGTTCACGGTGACGATCAGGCCGAAATGGATCGGGTCGATGCCGACCGCCTGCACGAGCGGCATCACCACCGGAACCACCAGGATGATCGCCGCGGCCGAGTGCAGGAACATGCCGAGGATGAGGAACAGCACGTTGAGCAGCGCGAGCACCAGCCACTTGTTGTGCGTGATGCTCGCCACCACCTGCGCGAGGTGCTGCGGCGCCTGCACTTCCGAGAGATAGGTGCCGAGGAGCGCGGAGGCGGCGACGAGCAGCATCACCACCGCCGTCTGCACCGCGCCCTCGATCAACGCATGCTTGAGCTGCTTGAGGTCGAGCTCGCGATAGATGACGAGGCCGATGAAGAGCGAGGCGACGACGGCCATCGCCGCACCCTCGGTCGCGGTGACGATGCCGCCGAAGATCGCGCCCAGGATGATGACGGGCAGGAGGAACGCCCAGAACGCCTCGCGAAAGGTCTTCCTCACGCGCGCCCACTGGAACTTCTCCTCGATGGGCAGGTTGTAGCGCCGGGCGAACCAGTAGGCCATGCCCATGAGGCCGAGCCCGCCCACCACGCCCGGAACGATGCCAGCCACGAACAGCTGCACGACCGAGGTTCCCGCCATCACCGCGTAGAGGATCATCGGGATCGAGGGCGGGATGATCACCGCGAGCGTCGCCGAGGACGAGAGGATCGCCGCGGCGAGCGGGGCGGGATAGCCCTTGCTCTTCATCGCCGGGATGAGGATCGAGCCCAGCGCGGAGATGTCGGCCACGGCCGAGCCGGAGATCTCCGCGAAGAAGAGCGAGGCGCCGATCGAGACCATGGCGAGGCCGCCGCGGATGAAGCCCAGCACGGCGCTCGCGAACGCGATGAGGCGCTGCGAGATTCCCGAGGCGTTCATGATCGCGCCGGCGAGGATGAAGAGCGGGATCGCGATCAGCGGGAAGTTGAGCGCGCCGTTGTAGAGCGCGATCGGCACGTTCGGCAACGAGTCGACGCCGTGCGACCAGAGCATGGCGCCCACCGCGACGATGCCGAGCGAGACCGCGATCGGCACGTCGATCAGCACGAGGAGCAGCACGAAGCCGAAGACGATGAGGATGCTCACTGCGATGCCGCTCCGGTGATGGCGGGCGGCTTGAGCGTCTTCTTCAGCACCCCGGGGAGCGTGAGCAGCTCGGCGGCGACGATCAGCACCGCGCTGATCGGCACCACCGACTGCACCCACGCGACCGGCACCTCCGGCAGGCTCACGAGGCTGTCGCTTTCGAGCACGCCGAGGACCTTATATCCGGTCCACCCCATGAGGATGAAGAAGCCGATCGTGAAGATCTCCGCCACCACGCGGAAGGCGAGCTTCGCGTGCGGCGGCATGAGCGCCATCACCTCCGGGCAGCCGATGTGCGCGCGCTTCACCGAAGCGAGCGCCGATCCGTAGAACGTGAGCCATGCGAGCAGGATCGACGCCACCTCGTCGTACCACACGAGGGACTCCCCGAACGTACGGAAGACCACGCCCAGGGTGACCTCGAGGAACAGCACTCCCATCAGGACGATGCACAGCCACTCCAGGCCCTTTTCGTAGGCCCCGCGCATCCGTTCGATCGTCATGGACTACTTGCCGAGCTCGATGCAGCGGTCGATCACTTCCTTCGCACCCGGCACTTCCCTCGAGAACTCGTCGTACACGGGCTTCGACGCCTTGATGAACGCCTCCTTGTCGGCCTCGTTCACCTGGATGCCGGCCTTCTTCATCATCTCGAGGAGCTTCTGGTCGTCCTCGGCGCCTTTCTGGTAGACGAAGGCCTGCGTCTCCTTCGCCGCCTCCTCGAGCGTCCTGCGAACGTCCGGGGGCAGCTTGTTCCAGCGCGAGGTGGCGACCACGAGGTAGGCCGGCGTGTAGACGTGGCCCGTCATGGAGAGGTACTTCTGCACCTCGTAGAACTTGGCGCTCGCGATCTGCGAGAGCGGGTTCTCCTGGCCATCCATGACGCCGGTCTGCAGCGCCGTGAACACCTCCGAGAACTTCATCGGCGAGGGATTCGCGCCGTAGGCCTGGAACATCTTCACGCGCCACTTGCCCTCCGGCACGCGCAGCTTGATGCCCTCGAGATCCGACGGCTTCACGATCGGATGCTTGTTGTTGGTGATCTGGCGAAAGCCGTTCTCCCACACCGCGAGGACCTTGTAGCCCTTCTTCTCCGCCGCCGGCTCGATCTTCGACCAGAAGACCTCCTTCTCGATCTTCTTCATGTGGTCGCGGCTCTTCACCAGGTAGGGCATCTCGAAGACGCCGAACATGTCCGCGATCGACGACATCACCGTGGAGGGCTCCACGAAGTCGATGGTGCCGAGCTTGAGCTTCTGCATCATCTCCTTGTCGCCGCCGAGCTGGCTCGAGCCATAGGTGATGACCTTGTACTTGCCGCCGAGCTTCGCATTGGCGAGCTGCGCGAAATGGTCGGCTGCCGCCCCGATGAGCGAGCCGGGTTCGCCGACGTGGCCGAGCTTGAGCTCGGTCTGCGCCGCGGCGAGGCCGGACGACCCGGCGAACGCGATGGCGCAAGCGACTGTGAATGCCTTCCACGGCTTGTGACGCAGCATGGTGGTGTCTCCTCGGGAATTTTTTGGGATCTCGACCTGTTTTCATCAGATCGACTTGCGGAGGCGTAGTGTAAAACGACCGACACCGCGCCGTCGATTGATTGCCGTCAAGCCGGACTGCGCGGCAATGTCGGATCAGGTTTCGAGGCTTCGCGCGACGGCGGCGAGCGCCGCATCCACCGAAGCCGAGGCCACTCCCGGGCCGTCCACCAGCGCTGCGCTCCCCGTGCGGCGGCTTTCCGCGAACTCGGCGAACCCCACCGCGAACGAGCGGTTGCGCTCCAGATCCTTGAAGACGCACACCCCCTGCACCGGGCTCATCCAGCTCAGGCGGCAGCGGCGGGCCGAGCCGTCCGGCTGCCTGAACTCGAACCAACTGCCGCGCCCGAAGCCGAGCTCCGCCGAGCTGGTCGAGCTGTGCAGCGTCGCGGTGTAATCGTCCGCGGCGAGGGGTCCGCCGCCGGACTGGCGAGCGGCGTGCGCGGCCGCCGCCGGAGCGCGCACCACGCCGTCGAGCATCGTGCGCAGGCGCTCGATGCGCCCGGCCGCGAGCGCCGGATCGATTTCCCCGCGCAGGAACGCGAGCTTCATGCGGAAGATGAGGGCGGGCAGCAGCGTCGCGAGCCGCGAGCGCTCCCCGGCTCCCGAGCGCGGGATCAGCACCCACAGCATGTCGTCGACGAGCCGCAGGTCCTGCGCCCATTCCTCCGAGGCCTCGCCCATCTCGACGTAGTCGCGCACCATCACGTCGCGCCAGCACTCGTACAGGAACGCGGTGGCCGCATCCGAGGCCTGCACGGCGCCCGCCCGATGCGCGATCGCGAGGCTCGCTTCGCGCAGCGCGGCGAAGCGCTTCTCGCGCTCGCGCAGCGCCTGCACCTCGGGGTCGGCCGCGAGCGAGGCCTCGTGGTGCCGCTCGATCGCACCGGCGAGACGCTCGACCTCGCGGATGAGAGCGTCGGGGTCGTCGTCGCCCGCGTCGACGACGTTCTGCACCGAGGCGGCGATCCATTCCTCCGGCGTGCAGTCGTCGACCAGCACGGCGGGATCGCAGGCTCCGAGCTCGGCGATGACGTCGATCAGGTGGCGGATCGCGTGCGCGGGTTCGGTGAAGAACGAGTGGTCGCGCAGGATCGCCTTGAGGACCGGGACCTGCAGCCGTCCTACCTGCGCCTTGGCCGCATCCGAGAGGCGCGCGTCCGCGAACAGCCGGTCGAAGAGCGCGGCCACCACGTCGGCGACGATCGCATCGTGCGGCGTCAGCGTTTCGCCCAGGGCGCGCTTGGCGCGATGGATCTCCTCGGACGGCGGGAAGATGCCGGATCGCTCGAGGTCTTCCACCGACATCGCCGGCAGGCGCGCTTCGAGCGTGCGGAGCGCCGCGAGGAGCTCGGGACGCACCTGCACGGTGACCATCCCGGGAGCGGGAGCGGGCGCGGCCGATGGCGGCGCGGCGCGCGCAGCGACCGCCTCGCACGATCCGGCCGCGGCGAACAAGCGCTCGAGCGGCGAAGGCGCGGCGGCGCCGCCGGCCGCTGGCGCGATGGCGACGCCCGCGACGGAGCTTCCCGCGCGCAGGCCGTGAATCCCGCGCGCGGCGACCGCGCTCGCGCCCGCGGCCGGCGAGCCCCTCATCGGCGCGTGCGTCACGACGCCGTAGGTGCGCTTGAAATCCGGCAGCACGCCGCGTCCGATGAGCAGCCGGTTCGCGCGCTGGTAGACCCCGCGGATGAGGTCGAGCATCGTAGGGCCGAATGCGGCGAAGGCGGCGAGCCTCGTCGAGGCGTCCGCCTCGAGCGCGGCGAATGCATCGTAGAGCCCGCGCGCGAAGATGCGCGGGAAGGCGGGATTGCGCTCGTCCGAAAGCGTCTCGACGTGCATCAGCGAGGCGAGCCGCTGGGTGAGCGTGAAGAGCTCCTCGCCCAGCTGGTCGCGCAGGCGCTTCGTCGCGTTGCCGATGGCGATCTCCTCGGCCACCTGGTCGTCGGCCACCAGCGACAGCGTATCGAGCGAGAAACGCGCCGTCTTGCCGAACACGTCCTCGCCCGGCACGAGCTTCGCATCGTAGCGCCTGGCCACCTCGCGCGCGACGACGGGAGCGAGCGTCGCGCGGGCGGCGTTCAGCATCGCGATGGCGCCCCGCAGCGGCGCCGATTGCTCGCGCTGCCGGGTGCCCGCGAGCTGCTGCTCGAGGACCTCGACCACCTGCGGCACCCGCTCCGCGATCTCGTCGGCGAAGGGGCCGGCGAGGGCGTCCCGGACCTCGGTGAGGATCGTCGGGCCGGCGGAGGAGATCATGGTTTCGCTCATGGGCGCTTCGGGGGCGGCTATCAGTTTAGGGCAATATATCGGCCGCGTCCTCGCATCGAACCGACCTTGTCCAGCGCCTCCGCCACCGCCCCTGCCGCCTTTCGCCGCGACGCCACCGTCATCTCGCTCGTCGGATTCGCCCACGGCACCTCGCACTTCTTCCACTTCGTGCTGCCGCCGCTCTTCCCGTGGCTCATGCGCGATTTCGGCCTCTCGTTCACCGAGGTCGGATCGGCGATGACCGTGTTCTTCGTCGTGTCGGGCGTGGGCCAGGCGCTCGCCGGCTTCGTCGTGGATCGATTCGGCGCCCTGCGCGTGCTGTGCGGCGGCGTGGCGCTGCTGAGCGCCGGCGGCCTCGCGCTCGCGCTCGCGCGGAGCTTCCCGATGGTGCTCGCCGCCGCCGCGATCGCGGGGCTCGGGAATTGCGTGTTCCATCCGGCCGACTACACGATCCTCAACCGCCGCGTCTCGGCGGCGCGGCTGGGCCACGCGTTCTCGGTGCATGGGCTCACCGGGAGCCTCGGATGGGCGCTGGCGCCGGTCTACGTGGTGGCGCTCGCGCAGGCGTTCGGCTGGCGCGCGGGGGCCGTGGGCGCCGCGGTGGTGGGCGTGCTCGCGCTCGGCTTTCTCTTCGCGAACCGTGCGCTCCTCGACGACACGGAGCTCCACGCGCCCGCGCCGCCCCGGCGCGGCGGCGGCTCCTTCGGCTTCCTCGGCGTGGGCATCGTCTGGATGTGCTTCGCGTTCTTCCTCGTCTCGGTGATGGCGTTCGGGGGGCTGCAGAACTTCGCGCCGCCGGTGCTCGCCCGTGCCTACGGCGTTTCGTTCCCGGTCGCGACCTCGGGACTCACCGCCTACCTTTTCGGCAGCGCCGCCGGCATCGGCGCGGGCGGCTTCTTCGCGTCGAAGGGCGAGCACCAGGAGCGCCTCATCGCGGCGGCCCTGTGCGCCGCGGCGCTCTGCTCGATCGCGCTCGCCTCGGGTGCGGTGCCGCGCTGGAGCCTCATCGCGCTGATGGGCATGATGGGCTTCGGCGTGGGCTTCTCCGGCCCGTCGCGCGACATCCTCGTGCGCCGCGCCGCGACCGGCTCCTTCGGCTCGGCGGCGTATGGGCGCGTCTACGGCTTCGTCTACTCGGGCGTCGACACCGGCCTCGCCGTCGCGCCGCTCGTGTTCGGCGTGTTCATGGATGCCGGACGCTACACCGCCGTGCTGTGGGGCGTGGCGGCGCTGCAGTGCCTCGCGATCTTCGCCGCCCTGGGCGTGGGCTTGCGCTCACGGAAGTAGCTCTCCCTCGCCCTTGGAAGAGGGCACGCGAGAGGCCCGGACGACGGCTTCCGTCGCGATCGCCGTGGGAGCCGCTCTCCGCGAGGGCGATGCGGCGAATCTTCCCTCGAGGAACGGCCGCTCCACATAACGCCACGAGATCCAGGCGACGGCGAACGCCGCGGCGAGATAGGCCGGCAACGCGAGCCAGCCACGCACGCCGCGCGCGTACGCGTCCCAGGCGAGCAGCAGCGGCAGGTGGTAGAGATACATCGAGTAGCTCCACCGCCCGGTCACGGCGAGCGGCCCCGCGCCGAGGATGCGCTGGAGGACTCCGCGTTTCCCGCCGACCGCGGCCCGGAGCAGCATCGCGAGCGCGAGCATCGGCACCATGCGGCCGTGTTCCGCGCCGGGAATCGGAATGTGTCCGGTGATCGCGAGCGCCAGCACGGCGAGGGCGAGGAGCGCGAGCCCGTCTCCTGCGCTCGCCGTGGCTCGCTGCGAATCGCGCCGCCGCATCCACGCCCCCGCCAACGCGATGCCGAGGCCGAGGTGGCCGGCGAAGGCCGGCAGCTGGATCGCGAGCACCTCGCGCACCGTGGCCTCGCTCCAGCCCCAATGCGCGCCCCACGCGAGCTCCGCGGCGACCCACGGCCGCAGGTCGTGCGCGGCGGCCCACTGCCAGGCGAGCGCGAGCCCGAACGCCGCGGCGAGCGATCGCCATGGGGCACGCACGAAGCACGGCATCACGAGCGGCAGGACGAGGTAGAACTGCGCTTCCACCGCAAGGGTCCAGAGCGCACCGTTGGCGCCGAGGGAGCCGCTGGTGAGCGGCGAGCTGTTCTGCAGGAAGAGCGCATGCGCCGCCGCGTTCCACAGGTCCACGTAGACGTCGCTGCGCCAGTACTTGCGCCCGTGCAGGAGCGGCAGCACCAGGGCGAAGAGGAATACGAGCTGCAGGTAGTACGCGGGCACGATGCGGCGCACGCGGCGCGCGTAGAAGCGCGGCACCGAGGGCGGCGCGATGCCGGCGCGCGCATGGACGAACCACGGCGCGGCGAGCAGAAAGCCCGAGATGAGGAAGAAGAGGTCCACTCCGAGGTAGCCGCTGCGCGCGAGCGTATCCACCAGCGGGGCGCGCGCGAGCGCCTCGATCCAGGGATCGCGAATGCCGGCGAGCGAGCGGACGACGACGTAGTGGAACGCGACGACCCAGAGCACCGCGACGCCGCGCAATCCGTCGATCGCCGGGATGGTGCCGATCTCCGTGCGCACGCCCTCGCGCATCAGAACGGCACCCGCGCGTCGTAGCCGGTGAGCTCGAGGTAGCCGCGCCCGCCGGACGCTCCCTCGCCCGCGATGCGCACCGCGCCTTCCCAATACAGCGTGCCGGTGCTTTCGCGCGCGTCGAGCTCCTGGTCGTCCATCAGGGGATCGAGGGTCCAGCGCCGCTCGCCCACCTGCACCGTCATCGCGACGGGATAGTCGATCCCGGTGCGCGGCGATTTCCAGCTTCGCCGCGGAATGAAGCGCACGGCGTCGCCGCCATAGGAGACCGGCGCGCCGCCCTTCGCGCGCCACGTGGCCTGGGACCATACGACGGAGCCGTCCTTGCCGCGCATGCGAAACGCCATGAGCGCGGAGCCGTCGTCGAGGTTCGCGCCGAGCCAGTCCCATCCCACCGCTTCAGGCGCCAGGTACTCGCTCGACCATTCGTGATCGAGCCATGCGATGCCGGTCACCGACCACGCGCCCGAGCCGGTGCGCACCGTGCCGGTCACGCGAAGCTGCGGCTCGCTGTAGTAGTAGCTCGCCTGCGAGGCGAGCGGCCCCTTGCGGCTGAAGCCGCGGTCGCCTTCGAGCAGCACCGGCTCGCTCGGGCGCGCTTCCAGGTCGAGCGCGAAGTCCTCGCCGGCGATGCGCGTCCGGTACACGCTCGATTGCCGCGTGAGCGACCAATCGTCGATGCGCACGTCGGTGTCGGCGAGCCGCGCGAACACGAGATCGTCGTAGGCGCGTGCGGAGCGCTGGTCGTGCAGCAGCCGCCCGCGCGCGGGATCGGCGAGGGCCGCGTGGGCGAAGAGGAGCTGCGCCGGGCTGAAGCGGCTGGGATTGCCCTCGGCCTCGGGATTGCGCACGCGGAAGAACGTCACCTGGAAGCCGAGCGGCCCCTGGTCGCTCTCGAGGTTGCCGGTGAGATACCACCACTCGATGCGGTACCCCGGGTGCGAGCCGAAGTCGCGCGGGAACGCGAGCATCGTTCCGCGCAGCACCGGATCGAACGTGGCGGCCGACGCGGCCGACGCGGCCGACGCGGCCATCGCGACGAGGGCGAGGAGGGCCGCCACGCGCCTACGCATCGTCCTTCACCGCGGCGACCGCCTCGCGCCGCACCGCCGCGGCGCCGCTCGCACGCGCGCCGGCCGCGCAGAGGAGCACGATCGCCGCCATGAGGGCCGCGAGCGCTCCCCACGGCCAGTGCAGCTCGACTCTCCAGTGGAACGACTGGCGATTGACGACGCGCACCAGCACGAAGCTGATGAGGATGCCAGAAGCGAGCCCGATGGCGGCACCCAGCGCGCCCGCCGCGGCACCCTCGAGCGCGAGGAGCCGCAGGATCTCGCGCCGGGTGAGGCCGAGGAAGCGCAGCACGCCGAACTCGCGCCGGCGCGACCAGGCGAGCGCGGCGAAGCTCGAGGTGACCCCGGCGAGCCCGATCGCCACGGCGATCGCCTCGAGCGCATAGGTGACGGCGAACGTGCGGTCGAAGGTCTCGAGCGAGCGGCGGCGGAGATTGCTCGCATCCTCGAAGGCGAGGCCGCGCGCCGCCGGAAGCGCCGCGCGGATCGCCGCTTCCGCCCGCTCCACGTCCACTCCCGGTGCCAGGTGCAGCGCGAGGTCGTTCGCCTTCGTATCGCCGGTGATGCGCCGGTAGTCGTCGAGCGGGATCACCACCGCGCCCCAGGTGCGGGCGTAATCGCGGATCACCGCCGCGACGCGCAGCGCCGTCGCATGCCCCGCGATCGCGAGCACGATGCGATCGCCGGGCTTCCAGCCTTCGAGGTCGCGTGCGGCTTCCGAGATCCACACCGGCGGCTCGGCTCCGGGCGGCGGCATCGCGCGCGGCTCGGCCTGGTAGCCGGCGAGGATGGGCGCGTCGATCGGCCGCGCGATGAGCGAGAGCGGCTCGCGCGCGGGATCGAGCACCAGGCGGTCGTAGCGCAGCGCTTCGGCGCTCTTCACCTCCGGCAGCCGCTCGATGCGGCGTTGCTCGTCGAGCGTCAGGTAGCCGGTGTCGCCGCCCGCGGCGGTGCGCACGTAGAGATCGGCGCCGATGATCCCGCCGAGCCAGTCCTCGAGGGATACGCGAAACGAGAACACCAGGATCGCCATCGCGACGCACAGCGAGGCGCTCACGACGATCCCCGCCACGCTCGCCGCGAGATGGCCCGGAAGGTCGCGCACCTGCGCGAGCGCGAGCGCGGCGAGCGGCGACTTTTCCGGCGCGGCGTGACGCAGCACCGCGCGGCAGATCGGCGCCACCGCCAGCACGGCCGCCGCGAGCCATGCGCCGATCGCGGCGTATCCACCGAGCGGCAATCCTTCGAGCGCAGGCGCGAGGAGGAGCGGCACGCCGACGATCGCGCACGCGGCGGCAAGGCGGATCGAGCCGGGCGCGACCGAGACGTCGATCGCGCGATCGCGCAGCGCATCGGCCACCGGGATGCGTCCCACCGCGGAGGCGACGCGCAGCGCCGCAGCCACGCAGAGCGCGACCGCGAGGAGCGCGATGGCACCGAGCGCGCGCGCGTCCGGGGCGAACGGCACGCCAGCGCCGCTGAAGTAGCCCGCGCCCAGGTCCGCGCCGATGCGGGCAAGCAGGAAGCGGCTCGCCGCGATGCCGATGGCGGTGCCGAGCGCCGCGCCGGCCGCGCCGAGGAGCGCGCCCTCCACGGCGAGCTCGGCGGCGAGACCGCGCCGCGTCACGCCGAGGGCGCGCAGCAGCGCGAATTCCTGGCGCCGGCGCGCGGCCTGCAGCGCGAGCGTGGAGAACACGAGGAAGGCGCCGGTGGCGAGCGCCACCAGCGCGAGCGCGTCGAGGTTCACGCGATACGCGCGTGAGATCGCCGCCGCGCGGCGCGAGGGCGAATCGGGCTCGGCCGCCACCACCCCGGGCGGAAGGATCGCGCCGAGCTCGCGGCGCACGTCCGCCACGCTCGCATCGCGCCTGAGCCTCAGGTCGATGCGCGAGAGGCGCCCCACGCGCGCGAACGCCTGCTGCGCGGCCGCGATGTCGATCACGGCAAGGTCGCCGGCCTGGCGCAATCCCTCGAGGATTCCGGCCACGCGGAAGTCGTGCTCGCGGCTTCCCGCGACCAGGCCGAGCTTCGCGCCCTTGCCGAGCCCGAGGCGCGCGGCGGCGGCGGGCGAAAGCCAGGCGCTGCGCTCGTCGAGCAGCGCGGCCGCCTCCGGAAGCGCCGCGGCCTCGTTGCGCGCGACGAACGCGGGCTGCAGCCGCATCTCGCGCAGCGGATCGATGCCGAGCACGCGCACCGACTCGTCGCCGCTCCCGGCGATCGGCGCCTGCACCTCGACGACGGGGCTCGCCACCGCGATGCCGGGAAGCTTCGCGACGCGCGCGAAGATGCGTTCGTCGAAGCCGTCGAGCGGCCCGCGCACCTCGAGGTCGGCGGCCCCGGCGAGCGCGCGCGTGGAGCGGTCCACCTCGGCGAGCGCGGAGGTGTGCACGGTATGCACCGCCCCCGCGAGCGCGACGCCGAGCGCGATGGAGAGGATCGTCAGGGCGAGGCGCACGCGGTTCGCGGCGAGCGTGCCCCGCAGGAGCATCGCCATCGTGAGCGGATTCACGCTACACGCTCCAGGCACCCGTGCGACAGCCGCAGCACGCGATCGGCGCGCGCGGCGGCGACCGCGGAGTGCGTGACCATCAACGCCGCCGCGCCCGATCGCCGCACCGCATCGCCCAGGCATGCGAGGACCGCTTCGGCATTCGCCTCGTCGAGGTTGCCGGTGGGCTCGTCGGCGAGGACCAGCGCGGGACGGTGCACGAGCGCGCGCGCGATCGCCGCGCGCTGCATCTCGCCGCCGGAGAGCGAGCCGGGCCGCCGCGGCTCCATGCCCGCGAGCCCGACCGCGGCGAGCGCCCCGGCGACGCGCGCATCGCGTTCGCGCGCGGGAACGCCGAGGAGCGCGAGCGGAAGCCCGACGTTCCCCGCGACGCTGAGATAGGGCAGGAGGTGGAAGGCCTGGAAGACGAAGCCCACGGCGCGGCGGCGCCACAGGGCGAGCGACTCGTCGTCGCCGTAATCGAGCGGCTTCGAATCGACGCGCACCTCGCCGGCGTCGGGGCGGTCGAGGCCGGCCACGATGTTGAGGAGCGTGGACTTGCCCGAGCCCGACTCGCCCACGATCGCGCACCACTCGCCCGGCGCGATCGCGAGGCTCACGCCGGCGAGGAGCGGCGCTCCCGGGCCGAAGCGCTTCTCGAGCGCGCGCACCTCGAGCATGCGCGGCGCCGGCTCAGAGCCAGGCGACGACCCCGAGGACGGCGCCGGCGAACGCGCTCACCGCTGCGCCCCCCAGCAGCCAGCGCTTCTGCGTGAGCACGGTGATGGAGGCGAGCGCGATCGCGATCTGCAGCAGCGTCATCGAGATCGAGAGGTAGTGGTGCGGATGCAGGGCCTGCTCGCTCCTCTCGTTGAACTGCTTCGCCTGCGCCTCCAGGGAGCGCGCTTCCTTCTCGATCTCCTTCTTTTCGCCGGCGTAGCGCTGCGCTTCCTTGCGATAGGCGTCCGCCTTCGCCGGGTCGGCGCTCAACGAGACGGCCAGCTCGGCGAGGTTCTGCTTCATGCTCTTCGCCTGGTAGTAGTTCCACTGGTCGGAGGCCTCGGCGCGCTTGAGCACCGCCTCGTTCTTGTAGAGCATCGCCTTGTTCTGCGTGTCGCCGCCGAAGAAGCTCACGATCGCGCCGACCGTGGCGAGGACCGCCGTGAAGATCGCGATCTGCTGCGCGAGCCCGCCCTGGTGCGCCGCGTGCTCCACGGCGTGATCGTGCGCGCCGTGCACGTGGATTCCGTGACCCGACATTCTGGATGTGTCTCCGTTGTCTGCCGTTTGGTTGCCGATGCGCATGGTGTTGAGCGGCGGCTTCGCCGTGCGCTCCAACACCGTTCCCGCTGCTCGCTACCGCGCTACTGCCCGCTGATGTAGTGCTCCAGCTGCTCGATGGTGAAATCCTGGTCGGCGATGATGTCGCTCACGATGTCGCGGATCGACACCATCCCGATCACGCGCCCTTCCTCGACCACCGGCAGGTGGCGGATCTGCTTTTCCACCATGAGCGCCATGCACTCGCGCTCCTTGGTGCGCGGGCTCACGCACACCACGTTCGGCGTCATGATCTCCTCGACCCGCGTGGTGTTCGACGCCCGTCCCTGCAGGATCACCTTGCGCGTGTAGTCGCGCTCGGAGAGGATGCCGACCAGGCGGCTGCCGGTCATCACGATCGCCGCGCCCACGTCCTCGCGGGCGAGCACCTTGATCGCTTCGAGCACCGTCATCTCGGGCGGCACGGAAACGACGCGGGCGGGCTTGGCCTTCAGCAGCTCGGCTACGGTCTTCATGGCGAGCCTCCTTCACGGGTCACATGTTGGGGTAGTCGGGGCCTCCGCCGCCTTCCGGCACCACCCATTCGATGTTCTGCGTCGGATCCTTGATGTCGCAGGTCTTGCAGTGGACGCAATTCGCCGCGTTGATCTGCAACCGCGTCGCGCCCGCTTCGTTCACGAATTCGTACACCCCTGCGGGACAGTAGCGCGACTCGGGCCCTGCGTAAACGGGAAGGTTCACCGTGGTCGGGATGGCGGTGTCCTTCAGGCGCAGGTGCACCGGCTGGTCCTCCTCGTGGTGGGTGTTCGAGACGAACACCGAGGAGAGCCGGTCGAAGGTGAGCACGCCGTCGGGCTTCGGATAGTCGATCGGCACGGCGCGTTCCTTCGACACCAAAGTTTCGTGGTCGGCGTGCGCGTGGTGAAGCGTCCACGGTGCGCGCCCGCGGAACACGACCTGGTCGATGCCGACCATGAGCGAGCCCGTGTAGAGCCCCTTCGACATCCACGGCTTGAAGTTGCGCGCGCGATGCAGCTCCTCGTGCAGCCAGCTCGCCTCGAAGGCCTGCGGGTAGGCGGCGAGCTCGTCGTGCTCGCGCCCCGCGCCGAGCGCCTCGAACGTCGCCTGCGCGGCGAGCATGCCCGACTTGATCGCGGCGTGCGTTCCCTTGATGCGCGAGGCGTTGAGGAAGCCCGCATCGTCGCCCACCAGGGCGCCCCCGGGGAACACCAGCCTGGGGAGCGATTGCAGGCCGCCCGCGGCGATCGCGCGCGCGCCGTACGAGATGCGCCTTGCGCCCTCGAAGGAGCCGCGGATCGCCGGATGCGTCTTGTAGCGCTGGAATTCGTCGAACGGGCTCAGGTACGGATTCGAGTAGCCGAGTCCCACGACGAATCCGACCGCGACCTGGCGCGCCTCCATGTGGTAGAGGAACGACCCGCCGTAGGTTTCGGAATCGAGCGGCCAGCCCGCGGTGTGGATGACGAGGCCCGGCACGTGCTTCTCCGGCGCCACTTCCCACAGCTCCTTCACGCCGATGCCGTAGACCTGCGGATCGCGTCCCTCGCGCAACCGGTAGCGCGCCTGCAGGCGCTTGCCGAGGTGCCCGCGCGCGCCCTCGGCGAACAGCGTGTACTTCGCGTGCAGCTCGATGCCGGGCTGGTAGCGCGCGGTGCGCTCGCCGTTGCGGCCGATGCCCATGTCGCCGGTCGCCACGCCGCGAACCTTGCCGTCCTCGGTGAACAGGACCTCCGCCGCGGCGAAGCCCGCGTAGATCTCGACGCCGAGCGCCTCGGCCTGCTGCCCGAGCCAGCGGCATACATTGCCGAGGCTCGCGATGTAGTTGCCCTCGTTGCGGAAGCATGCGGGCAACAGCGCATGCGGCACCTTCCAGGCACCGTCCTGCGTGAGGAAGAGGAAGCGGTCCTCGGTGACCGGCTGGTTGAGCGGCGCGCCGTGCGATTTCCAATCCGGGAAGAGCTCGGCGAGCGCGATGGGATCGATCACCGCGCCCGACAGGATGTGCGCTCCGACCTCCGAGCCCTTCTCGAGCACGCAAACCGACGCTTCTTTCCCGGAAGCCGCGGCGAGCTGCTTCAGCCGGATCGCGGCGGCGAGGCCGGAGGGACCGGCGCCCACGACGACCACGTCGTAGGCCATCGATTCGCGTTCGGGCATGGGGCGGGAAGTTTCGCCGGGCGGCGAGGGGTCGCAGTCGGTCGAGGAATGATAGCAAAGCGAAGTCCGATTCCCGGCAGGTCGCCTGTCCCCATTGTGACGCCACCCGTTGCGTCGCGCCCGAGTGCGCCGGATCCAGTCGAATGCCTAACGGTCGCCTTCGAGGATCGCGAATTGCGCGGGTACCCGCGCATAGAACATGCGTACCTTCGCGGCGGCGATCATGCCGAGCAATGTTTCCGCTTCGGCGTCCGTCACGATGAACTCGACCTCCACCGTGAGGTCGCCCGCCAGCTCGAAGAACTTGGCCTCGTGCATCACGCCGTGGCGGCCGAAACCGGCCATCGCCTTGAATGCGGTGCCGCCGTGGATGCCGAGCTTCTTCGCCTCCCCGAGGAGCCACTCGTACAGCAGGATGCCGTTCACCCTTTGCTTCTCGTGCGTGTAGAAGCGCAGGAATTGTCCGTTCATGGGATCCTCCCGCCGAACGCGACCTGCGCGAGCGCGAAGCCGGCGAGCGTGAGGGCGACCGAGCCGATCACGTGCGCCGCCACGATCGCCGCGGACCAGGCGAGCTCGCCGCGCGTGAGCAGGATCGCCGTCTCGGCCGAGAACGTCGAGAACGTGGTGAGGCCGCCGAGGAAACCGGTCGCCACGAAGAGCCGGAACTCCGGCGCCAACGCCTGGTAGTGGTCGAACATCGCCATCGCGACGCCCATCACGAAGCCGCCGAGCAGGTTGGCGGCCAGCGTGCCGAGCGGCAGCGTGGGGAAGATCGGATTGAGGAGGGCGCCCAGCGCCCATCGCAGCCACGCGCCGAGCGCCGCTCCCACTCCCACCGCCGCGAACGATTGCGTCGTCATCGCTTCTCCGCTGACTGCATCGACCAACGATTCAACACCGCGCGCGCCTCGAGGGCGATCTCCCCGGCGATGAGGCCCGCCGGACCCACGCCGCGCGCGACGCAGGCATCGGCCGCCGCGCCGTGCAGGCAGACGCCATATTGCAGGGCGTGGGTCGCTTCCAGGCCCTGCGCGAGCAAGGCGCCGATGATACCGGCGAGCACGTCGCCGCTTCCGGCGGTCGCGAGGCCGGGGTTCCCGGTCGTGTTCACCGACCAGGTGCCGTCGGGAAACGCGCAGAGGCTGCCCGCGCCCTTGAGCACCACGCACGCACGGAAGCGTCGGGCGATCCCGAGCGCGGCCGCGAGGCGATCCTGCTGCACGCTCGCGGTGTCGCTCGCGAGGAGGCGCGCGGCCTCGGCGGGATGGGGCGTGAGGATCGTGGGCGCCTTGCGCTCTTCGCGCAGCGCGCGTTGCAGCGTCTCGTTTCCCGCGATCGCGTTGAGCGCATCCGCGTCGAGCACCAGCGGCTTCGGGAGCGCGATGAGCGTGGGCAGGATCGTGCGCTCGAATTCCGATGGCGCATCGGGCGCGCGCGAGCGCCCCGCGCCGGGACCGGCGACGAACACGTCCGCGCCGAGCGTATCCGCGTAGCCGCGCAGCATCAGCTCCGGATGCACGATGTCCACGGTCGGCGCGTCCGAGCCGAGCAGCGCGACGAAGACGCGGCCGGCACCGGCGAGGAGGCCGGCACGCCCGGCGAGGAGCGCCGCGCCCACCATGCCGCGATCGCCGCCGATCACGGCGAGCGTGCCGAAATCGCCCTTGTGCGAAGCGAGCCGGCGGCGCGGGAGCCAGGGAGCCGCGTCGCGCGGCCCCAGCAGCACGCCGTGCGCGGCACGCGCGGCCTCCTCGCCGCAGCCGAGCGGGTCGAGCTCGATCGCGCCGCAGTGGTCGGGGCCTTCGAGCGTGTGCAGCCCGAGCTTGTGCGCGATGAAGGTGAGGGTGGAGGTCGCGTTCACCGCCGCACCGCGCACGCGCCCGGTCGCGCTGTCCAGGCCGCTCGGAACGTCGATCGCGAGGATCGGCGCCCGGCATCCGTTCATGCGATCGATGAGCGCGCGCAAGTCGCCTTCGACCTCGCGCCCGAGACCGACGCCGAGCAGGCCGTCCACCACCAACGCGAGCCTCGAGGGGGCGGGCCAATCGCGCACGACCGTGCCGCCATTCGACTCGAAGCGTTCGCGGGCCTCGCGCGCCTCGCTCGCCCTGGGCGGCGCGCTCGCCGCGTCCAGCACGACGATGCGATGGAATCCTTCGCGCAGCGCTTCGGCCGCGACCCACGCGTCGCCGCCGTTGTTGCCCGGGCCGGCGACGACCAGGATCGTGTCGCCGGTGTCCGAGGCGAGGCGCCGCGCGGCTTCGGCCACTGCGTGGCCGGCGAGCCGCATGAGGCTCGGCATTCCGGCGCGCGCGTGGCTCGCCTCGATGGCGCGCAGCTCTTCCAGCGCGAGGATCGGGGCGGGCCCCACGGCGCGCGCTCAGGCCCAGGCGGCCGCGGCCGCGCTGCTCGCCGTCGCGTCGGGCGCGAGCACCGTGTCGACCGCCTCGGGAAGCGTGCCCGGATAGTCACGGCTGTAGTGCAGCCCGCGGCTTTCGTGGCGCGCGAGCGCGGAGCGCACGATGAGCTCCGCGGTGAGGACGAGGTTGCGCAGCTCGATGAGGTCGTTGGAGACGCGGAAGTTCGCGTAGAACTCGTGGATCTCCTCCTGCAGGAGCTGGATGCGGTGGCGCGCGCGCTCGAGGCGCTTGGTGGTGCGCACGATGCCGACGTAGTTCCACATCGTGCGGCGCAACTCGTCCCAGTTGTGCGAGATCACCACCTCCTCGTCCGCGTCCGTGACACGGCTCTCGTCCCATGCGGGGAGCGCCGGGACGGCGGCGACGGGTTGCGCGAGGATGTCCGCCGCGGCCGACTCGGAGAACACGAGGCATTCGAGCAGCGAGTTCGAAGCGAGCCGGTTCGCGCCGTGCAGCCCGGTGCACGCCACTTCGCCGAGCGCATAGAGATGCGCGACGCTGGTGCGGCCGCGAAGGTCCGTCACCAGCCCGCCGCACGTGTAGTGGGCCGCGGGCACGACCGGGATCGGCTCCTTGGTCATGTCGATGCCGTACTCGAGGCAGCGCGCGTAGATGTTGGGGAAATGCGCCTGGATGAACGCCGCTCCCTTGTGGGTGATGTCGAGGTAGACGCAGTCGATGCCGTGCTTCTTGATCTCGAAGTCGATCGCGCGGGCGACGATGTCGCGCGGTGCGAGCTCCGCGCGCGGGTCGTGGCGCGGCATGAAGCGCTCGCCGTCGGGAAGCTGGAGGATGCCGCCCTCGCCGCGCACCGCCTCGGAGATGAGGAACGATTTCGCGTGCGGATGGTAGAGGCAGGTGGGATGGAACTGGATGAACTCCATGTTCGCCACGGTCGCGCCGGCGCGCCATCCCATCGCGAGCCCGTCGCCGGTTGCGGTGTCCGGGTTGGTCGTATAGAGATAGACCTTTCCGGTGCCGCCGGTGCCGAGGATGGTGAAGCGCGCCCCGAACGTCTCGACATGGCCGGAGCGGATGTCGAGCACGTAGGCGCCGAGCACGCGGTTCGCGCCGGGAATGCCGAGCTTGCGGGAGGGGACGAGGTCGACCGCGATGTGCCACTCGAGCACGTCGATGTTGGGGTGCGTCTTCACCTGTCCCACCAGCGTCTTCTGCACCGCGCGGCCGGTCGCGTCCGCCGCGTGGACGATGCGCCGGTGGCTGTGGCCGCCCTCGCGCGTGAGGTGCAGCTCCTCGCGCCTTTGGTCGTCGCGCGTGAACGGCACGCCCTGGGTGACGAGCCACTCGACCGAGCGGCGGCCGCGCTCCACCACGAAGCGCACCGCATCCTCGTGGCAGAGCCCCGCGCCGGCGACGACCGTGTCGCGGATGTGGTCCTCCACCGAGTCGGAATTTTCCATCACGGCGGCGATCCCGCCCTGCGCCCAGGCCGAGGCACCGTCGAGCAGCTCGTGCTTGGTGACGAGGGCGACCTTGCAGCGCTCGGCGAGCCGGAGGGCGGCGGACATGCCGGCCAGACCACTGCCGATCACCAGGACGTCGTAGTTTTTCAACGCGGGGAGGTCAGAATGGGGGGGTCGGGGTTCGCGCTTTTTGTGGGGAAAAGCCCTACAAGCTCAGGAACTATTTTCCTACGCCCCTGTCTTGAGACCAATGTCCCGGAAATGCGCGCCAAAGGAATGAAAAATTTGAGCTTTATAATACCCCAGGAGGTGAAGAAGCCCTTCGTGGCGCCGCTTCCGCAATCGGGTCTTGCGGGCGGGGCCGCTCCCGCGAGAACAACCACACCAGGCCGAATGAGCGACAGGGAAGTCGACCAGCAGCTGGTCGAGCGCGCGCAAAGAGGGGAAAAGCAGGCCTTCGAGCTCCTGGTGCTCAAGTACCAGCGCAAGCTCGAGCGGCTGCTCTCCCGCGTGATCCGCGATCCGGCCGAGATCGAGGACGTCGCGCAGGAAGCGTTCATCAAGGCCTATCGCGCGCTTCCCAACTTCCGCGGCGACAGCGCTTTCTATACCTGGCTCTACCGCATCGGCATCAACACCGCGAAGAACTACCTCATCGCGCTGGGGCGCCGCGCGCCCACGTCGACCGAGTTCGACAGCGAGGAGGCGGAAGGCTTCGAGGATGCGGCGGGGCTGAGGGACATCAACACGCCGGAGAGCGAGCTCGCGAGCAAGCAGATCGCGCAGACGGTGAACGACGCGATCGGCGCGCTTCCCGAGGAGCTGCGCACCGCGATCACGCTGCGCGAGCTGGACGGCCTCTCCTACGAGGAGATCGCGCAGATCATGAATTGCCCGATCGGAACCGTCCGGTCGAGGATCTTCCGGGCGCGCGAGGCGGTGGCGGAGAAGCTGCGGCCGCAGCTCGGGACGAGCAAGGACAAACGCTGGTAATAACGATATACCCGGGGCAGCAACCCCAAGAGCGGATCAGGCCTGCACCGAAGAGTGAGGCCCTAGTGAACAGGAGCAGGAAATGACACAGGATATCTCCTCGCTGATGGATGGCGAGCTGGAAGGCCGCGAGGCCGACGCCGCGCTGCGGGCTTGTTGCGGCGACGAGGACCGGAAGCGCACCTGGTACCTCTACCACGCGATCGGGGCAGCGATGCGCGGGCAGGCGCCCGCCACGCTCGACATGCCGGCGAACGTGTTCGAGAAGCTGCGCGCCCAGCCCACGGTGCTCGCGCCGCGCACGCGCGTGCGCGCGGCCACGGTCACGCGCGTCGCGCTCGCGGCCGCCGCTTCGGTGGCGACCGTGGGCGTGGTCGGGTGGCTCGGCTCGCAGGGCGGCAATCCCGAACCGGTGCCGGTTCCGATCGTCGCCTCGAAGACGCCGGAGCAATCGATCCAGCCCGTCGCGAGCACGACGACCATCGTGCCCGCCCCGGCGGTGAGCGTGCAGGAGTACCTCGTCGCGCACCGCCAGGTTCCGTCGCCCGACCTCTATCGTCCCGTCACCAATACCGCGCCGGCCGCCGTGGCGCGATGAGGAAGGGTTCGGTCCTCGCAGGCGGGCGGCGCTGGCTGCCCGTCCTCGTGCTGGGCGCCGCTTGCGGCGCCCACGCGGGACCGCCTTCGGACGCGCTCGGCTGGCTGCAGCGGGCGATGGAGGCCGCGCGCAAGGCCTCGTATTCGGGCACGTTCGTGCACACGAACGGCGACCGCATCTCGACCATCCGCATCACGCACCTCAACACGAACGGCGACGAGCACGAGCGCATCGAGGCGCTCGACGGGCCGACCTACGAGATCGTGCGGCGCAACGACGAGATGTTCTGCTATTACCCCGACGCGAAGACCGTGCGCCTCGACCGCCGGGTGAACGCGCGGTTCTTTCCTTCGCTCTTCCGCGCGCCCGCGGAGGTGATCGCGCAAAGCTACGACGTGAAGCTGGGCGGCCTCGAGCACGTGCTGGGCTACGACTGCCGCTGGATCGTGCTCGAGCCGCACGACGGCATGCGCTTCCCCGAGCGCCTGTGCTCGGAGACCGGCACCGGGCTCGTGGTGCGCGCGCGGACGCTCGGCCTGCAGGGGCAGGTGATCGAGCAGTACACGTTCGCCGACCTCAAGCTCGGCTCCCACGTGCCGCGCGGCGACGTGAAGTCGATCTTCGAGGCGCGCGTGAAGCAGTGGATCACCGACTCCCAGCCGCGCGAGGAGGCGAAGGGCGTCGACACCGGCTGGTCGGTGGACAAGCTTCCCGCCGGCTTCCGCAAGATGACCGAGCTGCGCCGCACGCTTCCCGGCCGGCCGCATCCGGTCTCGCAGCTCATCTACAGCGACGGGCTCGCGAGCCTCTCGGTCTTCATCGAGCCGAACGGCGCGCCCAAGCGCACCAACGAATCCTCCAGCGAGGATGGCACCACCACGTTCTTCGCTCGACCGATGGGCGACGAACTGGTGACCGTCCTCGGCGAGATTCCGCTCGCCACCGCCGAGGAGGTCGCGGCGAGCGTGGGCCACCGGCCCTGATTTTCCGTACCATCCGTCCCTGCAAATCCTGCCTTCCATCCCCAACGAGCCGGGACCTTCCCCCGGCGCATCACCCATAACGACAGGATCGTCACCATGAAACGACTGCAGCCCCTCTTCCTCGGCGCATTCCTCGCGCTTGCCACCGGCATCGCGCAAGCGCAGGCCACGCCACCGGCGCGCAACGCCAATCCCCACAACACCCCCAGCACCCCGGGCGCCACGGCGCAGGTGCTGCCGGATTTCGCCGACCTGGTCGACAAGTACGGCCCGGCGGTGGTGAACATCAACACCGAGACCCGCATGCCGCGCCAGCAGGCGATCCCGGGCCTCTCCGAGGACGACCCGTTCTACGAGTTCTTCAAGCGCTTCATGCCGCCCGAGCAGCGCCAGCAGCAGCCCGGCAAGGGCGACAAGGCGCCCAAGGGGCCGCTGCGCCCGTTCGGCCTGGGCTCCGGCTTCATCGTCTCCTCGGACGGATACATCGTCACCAACGCGCACGTGGTCGAGAACGCGGACGAGGTGAAGGTGCGCCTCACCGACAAGCGCGAGCTGAAGGCGAAGGTGATCGGCGTCGACCTGCGGAGCGACGTCGCGGTGGTCAAGGTGGACGCGACCAACCTTCCCACGGTGAAGATCGGCGACTCGAGCAAGCTGCGCACCGGGGAATGGGTGATCGCGATCGGCTCGCCGTACGGCTTCGCGAATTCCGTCACGGCCGGGATCGTGAGCGCGACCAGCCGCGACAACCTGTCCACCGACCCGAACATGGACGCGGTGCCGTTCATCCAGACCGACGTCGCGGTGAATCCCGGCAACTCCGGCGGGCCGCTGCTCAACATGCACGGCGAGGTGGTCGGCATCAACTCCCAGATCTTCTCGCGCACCGGCGCCTTCGCGGGCATCTCGTTCGCGATCCCCATCGACTATGCGTACGGGGTGGCCGAGCAGCTCATGAAGACGGGCCACGTGACGCGCGGGCGCATCGGCGTCGGCATCACCAACGTGACGCGCGACCTCGCCGACAGCCTCGGGCTGCCGAAGCCGCAGGGTGCCGCGGTGCTGAACGTCGAGGACGGCTCCCCGGCGGCCAAGGCGGGCCTCGAGCCGGGCGACGTGATCCTCAAGATCGACGGCCACGCCGTGGACGGTTCCTCCGACCTCTCGCGCACGATCCGCGGCCTCAAGCCCGGCACCAACGTGCACCTCACCGTGTTCCACAACGGCAAGACGCGCGATGCGACGATGAAGGTGGGCGAGTTCAAGGACACCGACGAGACCAAGGAATCGTCCTCGCAGCCCTCGACGCCCCAGGCGGCGAAGCCGGGCAAGCTGGGCCTCGCCGTGAGCGACATCCCCGCCGACCAGAAGAAGGCGCTCAAGCTCCCCGGCGGCGTCGCGGTCGAGGCGGTGGAGGGCGCGGCGCAGAACGCCGGCATCCAGCCGGGCGACGTCATCCTGCGCGTGAACAACACCGACATCGCGAACGTGAAGGCCTTCAACGACGCCATCGCGAAGCTCGACCCGAAGAAGCCGGTCGCGCTCCTGGTGCGCAACGAGCAGGGCACCCGCTTCGCGATCATCCGTTCCGAGAACGAATGAGCGTCGTTCCCGCGAAGGCGGGAATCCAGGATGGGCCGCCGGCGCCTAGGGGGCGGCGAGCATGATTCCGCGGCTCACCGTCCTCGCGCGCGAATACTGCCATCTCTGCGAGGAGCTCGTCGCGGCCCTCAAGCAGTTCCAGGGCCGCTACTCGTTCGAGATCGAGGTGATCGACGTCGACCGCGATCCGCGCCTGGAGGAGAAATGGGGCGACAAGGTGCCGGTCCTCCTCGACGGCGACCGCGAGATCTGCCACTACTTCCTCGACTTCGAGGCGGTGGATGCGCGGCTCTCCCGTATGAAGTAAAATTGCGCATCGCAAAAGGCCACGTCCGCGTGGCCTTTTGATTTTCTCCCAAAGTTCTCCCTCTCCCTCGGGAGGGGGCCGGGGTGAGGGTAAGCAGATCGTGGTTTACTCACCCTCACCCGAACCCTCTCCCAAGGCAGAGGGGCCAAACGTGGACGCTTTTCGCGGTTTCCACCGGCCGGTCGATGGATCACATTCGAAATTTTTCAATCATTGCGCATATAGACCACGGCAAGAGCACGCTCGCCGACCGGCTGATCGAGCGTACCGGCGGGCTTTCCTCGCGCGAGATGGACGAGCAGGTGCTCGACTCGATGGATCTCGAGCGCGAGCGCGGCATCACCATCAAGGCGCAGACCGCGGCATTGCGCTACAAGTCGCGCGACGGGCGCGAGTACGAGCTCAACCTCATCGACACGCCCGGCCACGTGGACTTTTCCTACGAGGTCTCGCGCTCGCTCTCGGCGTGCGAGGGGGCGCTGCTCGTGGTGGACGCCTCGCAGGGCGTGGAGGCGCAGACCGTCGCCAACTGCTACACGGCGACCGAGCTCGGCGTGGAGGTGGTGCCGGTGCTCAACAAGATCGACCTTCCGAGCGCCCAGCCCGAGCGCGTCATCCAGGAGATCGAGGACGTCATCGGCATCCCGGCGCACGACGCGGTGCGCTGCAGCGCGAAGACCGGCGAGGGCATCGACGAGGTCCTCGAAGCGGTGATCGAGCGCATCCCGCCGCCCGAGGGCGATCCTTCCGCTCGCCTCAAGGCGCTGGTGATCGACTCCTGGTTCGACAACTACGTGGGCGTCGTGATGCTGCTGCGCGTGGTGGACGGCGCGCTGAAGCCCAAGGACCGCATCAAGCTCATGGCGACCGGCGCCGTCCACCTCGTCGAGCAGGTCGGGGTGTTCACGCCGAAGTCGGTCGCCCGCGAGAGCCTCTCGGCGGGCGGCGTGGGCTTCATGATCGCCGGCATCAAGGAGCTCAAGGAGGCGAAGGTCGGCGATACCGTGACCCTCGCCGACGACCCGGCGGTGGAGCCCTTGCCGGGATTCAAGGAGATCCAGCCGCAAGTCTTCGCCGGCCTCTACCCGGTGGAATCCAGCCAGTACGAGGCGCTGCGCGACGCGCTCGCGAAGCTGCAGCTCAACGACTCGAGCCTGCGCTACGAGCCGGAGACCTCGCAGGCGCTCGGCTTCGGCTTCCGCTGCGGCTTCCTGGGGCTCCTGCACATGGACATCGTGCAGGAGCGCCTCGAGCGCGAATACGACATGGAGCTCATCACCACGGCGCCCACCGTGGTCTACGAGGTGAAGACGCGCGACGGCGGCGTGGCGCAGATCGAGAACCCCTCCAGGCTTCCCGATCCCTCCGGCATCGAGGAGATCCGCGAGCCCATCATCCGTGCGACGATCATCATGCCGCAGGAGTACGTGGGCCCGGTGATGACGCTCTGCAACGAGAAGCGCGGCGCGCAGGTGAACATGCAGTACGTCGGGCGCCAGGTCATCCTCACGTACGACATGCCGTTGAACGAAGTCGTGATGGACTTCTTCGACAAGCTGAAGAGCACCTCGCGAGGCTACGCCTCGCTCGACTACGAATTCCTCGAGTTCCGCGGCGGCGACCTCGTGCGCCTGGACATCCTCATCAACGGCGAGCGCGTGGACGCGCTCTCGCTCATCGTGCACCGGCAGACCGCGCGCTTGCGCGGGCGCGATCTCGCCTCGCGCATGCGCAGCCTCATCCCGCGCCAGATGTTCGACGTCGCGGTGCAGGCCGCCATCGGGGCGGACATCATCGCGCGCGAGAACATCAAGGCGCTGCGCAAGAACGTGCTCGCCAAGTGCTACGGCGGCGACATCACGCGCAAGAGGAAGCTCCTCGAGAAGCAGAAGGCCGGCAAGAAGCGCATGAAGCAGGTGGGCAGCGTGGAGATTCCGCAGGAAGCGTTCCTCGCGATCCTGCAAGTGGAGAGCAAGTAAGGAGAACAACCGATGCAGGGTGGGCTCGACTGGGAAATGATCGCGATGATCGCCGCGGCGGCCAGCGCCGCGGTGATCGCCTGGGACTTCGTCGCGGCGCGTACGGGATCGCCGCGCACCGAGACGCGCAAGGGACTGCTGGAGGTGGCGTGGCCGGTCCTGTTCATCGCGTTGATGGGCATGCTCCTCAAGTTCACCGACTTCGCGGCGGTGCTGCTGCTCGCGGCGGTGATCACGGGGCTCATCTGGCTCTGGGATGCGAAGCTCGCGCGCCCGAAGCGCACGGCCGGCGAGCCGGAGCCGGTGCTGGTGGACATGGCACGCGCCTTCTTCCCGGTGATCGTGGTGGTGTTCCTCATCCGCTCGTTCTGGGTCGAGCCGTTCAAGATTCCGTCGGGCTCGATGAAGCCCACGCTCCTCGTGGGCGACTTCATCCTCGTGAACAAGTACGAGTACGGCATCAGGCTCCCGGTGATCAACAAGAAGATCATCGACATCGACCCGCTGCATCGCGGCGACGTCGTGGTGTTCCGCTATCCGGACGATCCGAACGTGGACTACATCAAGCGCGTCGTGGGGCTGCCGGGCGACAAGGTGGTCTACCGCAACAAGCGCCTGGTGATCAACGGGCAGGCGATCGAGTGGCAGCCGGACGGTTTCTACACCGACAGCGAGCTCAATTACCTCAGGCTGCCGACGTTCGACGAGAAACTGGGCGGCCACCTGCACAAGGTGATGGTGGTCCCGGCGCAGCCGCCCGTGGACCTCGCGCAGGTCCGGCAATTTCCGCACCGCGACAATTGCGAATACAATGACGACGGCTTCGCGTGCACGGTCCCGCCCGGCGAGTATTTCATGATGGGCGACAACCGGGACCAGAGCAGCGACAGCCGCTACTGGGGTTTCGTGCCGGACGAGAACATCAAGGGCCGCGCGTTCCTGGTGTGGATGAATTTCGGCGACTTGCGCCGCATCGGCACCCGGATCGAGTAGCAGGCCCGCGCCGGTTGCAACGTGTACGGGAGGCACATGGTCAGGCAGCGTGGCTTGTCGCTATTGGGGTTGATCGTCACCCTCGCTATCCTCGGCTTCGTCGGGCTCATGGCCGCGAAGCTGCTGCCTTCCTACGTCGAGTACTGGAACGTGCGCAAGATGTTCGCGCAGATGGAGAAGAACGGCTCGCTGAACGGAACGCCGCACGACATCCGCCGCGAGTTCGACAAGCTCAACGCCATCTCGGACGTGCGCAGCATCGGCGGCAAGGACCTGGAGGTCGCCAACCAGGGCGGCCAGACGGTGGTCGGCGCCGACTGGTCGGTGAAGGTTCCGCTGGTCGCCAACATCAGCGCCTGCATCGACTTCTCCGCGTCCACGGGCGAAACCGCGGAGTCCGCCTCCGCGCAGCAGTGACGCGCAAGGCGGCCCGCGAC
>Ga0134126_10000527_pt1 | contig 48867 bp, 76 predicted proteins | sample KB31752_FD_96881 | JGI IMG/M metagenome (GOLD analysis project Ga0134126, IMG submission 96881) | Terrestrial soil microbial communities with excess Nitrogen fertilizer from Kellogg Biological Station, Michigan, USA - KB3-175-2 | ecosystem: Environmental > Terrestrial > Soil > Unclassified ...
CGACGGCCTTCTCGAGCACACCCCTATTGTACTTCAACCTGTTATCGGCTTTCCGGAGCAAGGCGAGGAGACGAAGCACCTCGGCTTCGTCAGCCTTGACTGCGGCACGTGCGGTCTCGATGAACTCGAGAAGCGGCTCTTGTGCTGCCACGAAGGCCCCCTATCGGCCGCAGCGACGGAGCGCTTCGGTGAGCTCGACGACGAGGGAGGTCGGAATCGCGGCCGGCGCCGTGTGATAGGCCATCGGGCAATAGGACACGCCGAAGCCGTTACGCCTCAACGGAGCGCCGCAGTGCGTGCACCGCTTCTGAGACTGGCGCCTGATCGCCTCGTCGGCGCGCTCGAGAACAGACTTACCTGTTTCCATGACAAACCTACTTCGTCGGGGGACAGGGAGGAGAGTGGAGGGGAATGCGACGTCCGCACGTGACGCAACGCTGCTCGCCGTTGTAGTGGGTCGTTTCGGTGCGTGGCCGCAGGACGATGGGTCCCAGCTCCTTTTCGTCAGCCATGACCGCCTCCTCGTCCTCTGCGGCTCGCGTCCGCCACTTGTCGGTCAAGCGAGTTCGCTCGCTCCGTCACGATAGAGAGCTCTCGTCTCAAGCGCTCTTCACGCTTCGCCGCTGCCGCTTCGACCGCAGCGACCGCGCTCGCCGTGTCCGCCCGAACGCTCGCCTCGTAGGCGTGCGCGTGTGCCGGGGAGCAGAATGGAGCCCCAGCTCCGAGCGTTTCGAACGTGTGTTGACAAAAGAGACAAACGACCTTCATCGGTTCCCTCGCCATAAAGCGTACACGTTGCCGATGACCATCACCAGACCGCCCAGCGCGACGATGTGGATGTCCACGGCGGCGCACGTGGTCAACACCGCGGCGATCAGGCCGCATCCGCCGAGCACGCGCGTCGCCGCCGGAAGTTTCATCGACCCCTCGTACGAATCTGCTCGCCGGTGAAGATCTTTCCGCACCCTCGGCAGCGGAATTGAATCTGCGAGAGTCGATCCCACGGCTCGCGATTGCCGCAACAGAAGTGCGCGCCCACGGACTCGAAGCCTTCCGCCCTGAGCGCCTTCTCGAGGTCGTCGGCGAATTCGGGATCGACTTCCCGTCGCCGTTGGGCGTAAGTCCAAAGGAGGTCTTGCGCCGTCCTGTCCTTGACGGACAACGGCACTTTCCCCGCTGGGCACGTCGGGTACTTGTCCGATTGGAACTGCCCGTCCTTGTTGATGTGCGAACCCACTAGAGCGTCTTCCCGCCGTGCTTGTACGGGCGCTGCTCGTTGTAGGCCATCTTGACGGCGAGCGCGAAGGCCAGGTCGACGCGGTGCTTCCAGCAGAAGTGGAAGATGCGGACCATAACGTCGGCGAGCTCCGAAGGAACGCCGCATGGCTTGCGGCTTCCGTCGGCGGCTTGCTGGTCGTACTTGAGCGTGACGTACTGTTGCGAGCCGTCGTTCTCCGTCACCGGCTCGCCTTTCTCGGCGTAGGCCGGGACCTTGACCTCGTACCAGACCTTGTCCAGGTCAACGCCCGCGCGGATGTCCTCGAGCGCTTCCGAGAGCTCGGAGTGCATGAGGGCGATGTCCTCCGCAGGGGTCGCTTCGGTGAACCCCTTCGATGCGGCAATTTCCCCTGCCTTCTGGCAGAAGTAGTCGATGACCACCGAGCCGGTGGCAAGTAGCGCACGCGCCTTGTCTGTCATGAAGTTCGCCATGGGTCTTCTCCTTTATTGTCCTTTTTTCTCGAGCTTGCGTGCTTCGTCGTGAAGCTGAGTGCTGAGCGCCTTGTCGCCACGCTCCCACGCCTCATCGGCCTGCCGGCGCAATTCAGCAGCCTTCGGGTTAGACCTGTCCTCGCCGAGGAGTCGACGCGCTGCCTCGTGCGCCTCCTTCGTCAGCGTCGCCGCGACGACCTCGTTGTCTTTGAAGAGGTAAAAGGGCCAATTGTTCATGACACGTCACTCATCCTCTCCCCGACCTTCTTGTCGATCGGCATGATGAACTCCGAACCGTTGTCGAGTAGGATCGGCTTGCCCCAATACTCCGTGCAGAGACCCATCATCGTGTCAGCGTCCTTGCGGGGGCACTCGAAGATGGCCGCGTCGTATGCGTACATAACCTGCTTACAGGTTAGAGGCTTTTTAGCACGCAGCTCGATAAGGCACAAGTTCATAAGGTCAGCGATGCCCGCCTGCACCGGGAAGTTGGCCACCATCGGAGGGTCTGGGTTCCACCCCATCCAACGAATTCGCTTCATCACCGGCGAGCGAAGGTGGCCGTTCTGACGGACGTACTCGATGTTCGTGTCGATGTACTTGAAGTGATGGCGGAACTTGTAGTGGAGCATGTCCAGCATGCCCTCGACCATCGCGCGCGAACAGTTGATGCCCTGGCTCTTGATAACGCCTAGCACCTTGTCGACACCGGCCAGATAGTTGATGCCGAACCCGGCTTGCTTGGCGATGTTGCGGAACGTCTTGCCCGGTCCGCCGAGCGTCTTCTTGCCGTCCTCCAGGACGACGAACTGTTCTGCATCGGGGAACAAAATCAGCGCGTTGGTCGTATGTAGGTCGTCCGACTCGCAAGCGGCCATGAAGGCCGGGTCGCGAGACAGGTAAGCGGCTAGCCTCATCTCCGCCTGCGACAGGTCGAAGTAGACGTAGACCTTGTCTCGGTCCGGGATGTAAATCTCCCGGATGCGGCTCTCGAGCAAGATGCTTCCGTCCTTGTTCTTCACCTTCCGCGGGATGTTGAGGACGTTCGGCTTGCCGCAAGCGGGTCTTCCGGTCTCGGTGCCGAAGTTCTTCCACGGCGGGTGGATTCGACCGTCGGAACCAGGGGTAACGCTCAAGAAGGTCGATATCGCCTTATCGATTGACCTGTAATCGAGGATGGCACCAGCGAGCTGACCCCCAGGGGAGTCGAACAACCTCAGCTCTTCGAGCACCTTCGCATCGCTCTTGATGGCGCCCTTCTCGGTGAGGCCGATGACTGGCATCCCGAACTTGCCGAAGAGGACATCTCGAATGAGGTCGTACTTGCGCGGCGTGAAGTCTGCTCGGCCGGAGATGCTTCGCATCTTCCCGAGCAGGTCAGCGCGTTGCGCCTCGAGCTCCTTCTTCAACTGCCGTTGACGGGCCCTATCGATGCGCAAGCCGTTGACGATCATGTCCTGGCAGACCATCGCAACGAGCTTGTCGTGCTCGTAGACCTTCCTCTCCGGCTCGAGGTCTGCCTGCATGCGGTGCCAGCCCTGGCAATCGATGCGAACGTCGGCGGCGTTGTAGTGGCAAAGCTCTTCGTCTTCGAGCTTGTCTGGGGTAAGGCCCTTCTCTTCACCGCCCGCAACACCCGAGTGCTCCATCTTCCACGGGCCGGTATCGCAATAAAAACTTCCGACGAAGTTGAGGCCCTTCGGCAGGTGCCCGGCGTAGGCATGAACGGCAAGGAGGGTATCCTCCCACTTGGGGAAGCGGATGCCTCTTACGCCCATCGCAATCATGTCGAAAGGCGGGCCGTTGTGGAAGATGGCCGTTCTCTTCTTGAACGCCTCGGTGATGACCTTGTCCATCCGCCGCGTGTACGGGAAGGCGACAATCGCGTGCTCGTCGTCGCTGAACCCGATGCACTTGATGTGACACTCGAGCGGGTTCGCGGTGTTGCTCTCGATGTCGACGGAGACATGGCTCCCGAGCTTCTTGAGAGCCTTCCGCAGCTTCCGCCAGCTCACCACCTCGTAGCCGCCCTGGTCGGCGAGCGGTAGGCCGCCCTCGCTCTTCAGCCAACGTCCCACCCGCTCGATGTCGACGGCGAGCACGGGGCGGTAGAAGTCCGCACGAAGAACGAACGCCGGGTGGAGCGTCGGCATGATGACGCGACCACCGCCGATTCTTTGTAGCGCCCTCTTGTGCCAAAGGGCATGCTCCCTCGTCGCGATCTTCTCCTCCGAGAGACCTCGCTCCAGCCCCTTCGCGAGCGACCGCTCGAGAGAGCGAACCGACGTCTCCTTGACCTCCTTCGAGCGCCAGACGAAGCCGCGACGCTTGATGACGGTCGTCGCGCCGAGAACGCTCCTCACCGGCACCTTCCCCAACGTCACGATCGGCACGTCCGCCGGGATGGCCTCGAGCTCCTTAGCGAGCCGCCCCGCGCAACACGCGGCAGCACGCGGCTGGTTCTCTTCTGGCCCGCGACACAAGATGGCGTTCGTGACCCACGCCTCGCGCCGGTCGATCTCCGCCTCCTCAAGCACCTCGTCGAGGAGCTGACCACTAGGTCCAACGAACGGCTTGCTGTGAACCACTTCCATCCGGCCTGGCGCCTCGCCGACGAGCACCAGCCGAACCTTCTTCTTCGACGGCGCGGGCGGAACGAGCGTGTTCTCGTGCTGATAAGGACACGAGTCGCAAAGCGCACCTTCGGCTCGTGCGTCGTAGTTGGGCACAAGCCGAAGCTCCGTCATCGCCTAACCCTGGTCGCGTCCGTGACCGTGAGCCGAGTACGCCGATGGCGCACCGTGCGTCCCGAGACGCAAGATGCTTTGGAACGCTTCTTCGTGGTCCTTGTAGTTCTCCGACGCGAGCGCGGTGAAGATAGAGCGGTCGTCATCGCCCGACACGATGATGCGCGGACGTTGGTTCGCCGACCCCAATGTATACCCGAGCTCCACGCCGGAGCCGAAGCTCGGTTTGACCCCCGGGCTGGTCATGCGAAGCCAGAAGACGTCTCCGGCAACGGCGCCCCGCAAGTCGTCGTAGGCGAGCTTCGCCCGCTGGTGACGCGGGCTGCCGATGGCGTTCGGGCTGGCGAGCTTGCGGAGCACCGCACACCAATCGTGCGTGATGGTGTGCCCGGCGTCGATGAGACGACGCTGCGAACCCTCGACGAGGTCCACTTCCTGACTCGAACCGGCGACATAAATCCTCATGGCTTTTTCCTCCTCTCGGTGCAGTAGACGAGCGAGTTGATGAGTCTTCTCCCTAAAAGGTCGAGAGCCAGCCCGGCACGTGCGCTTTCGGCGTCGCTTCCAAAGACCAGCTCTCGGTGGACCGCGTCGGAATCGAACCGACCGACAGGTTAGGACTTCGGCGAGGAAATCGAACCCGTCGATCCATAGCGGCCCAAAGCGGACGCCGAAGAGAGAAAAAACGCGCCCCATGTCTCCGCCGTGTGCACACCGACGGGGTAGCGGCTCTCTGTCAGCGCCCGGTGGAGAGGGGAGGAATCGAACCTCCATGTTCACCAAGCTCCCCGAAACAGCCGGACTTCCAAGGCCGTCCGGCTAGCCCACCTCACGACTGTTGCCGCTCGTCGCCGTCGTTGAGGCATCCTGCGCGACGTCGTTGCGCCTTGGGCCTAGCCCACCTAGTCGCCAGAGTCGGGAGGGGAACTCGACGACTCAGGGCATCTGCGAAGGCGCTACGTCTTGTTCGCTGCGGCAGCGGCGGCGCGCTCGCGCTCGCGGTCCGCCATGGCGACGTTGAACTTTCGTTCTTCGAGGTCGGCGATGCGCGTCAACGCAGTGCCGATCTTCGTAAGAGCGTCCGTCGCCTTGGCGTTCACTTCCGGTGAGTACCGCTCAGCGAGCTTCCCGACGGAAGCGGCCACGCTCGCGATGGCAAACCCGGCGGACTTGCCCTCGTTCTCGAACCGGAGGGCCGCAGCCAACCGGTCGACGGCGGCGGTGACGAGGCCCACGACCTCGTTCACCACCCTCGCGGGAGGCTTCGCCGCCCCCCTCTTCTTCGCCGTCGTCGCCACGAGTTACTTCGCCTTCTTCGGCTTGCCGGCCTTGCCCTCGTCGGCGTCCTTGACCGCCTTCGCCTTCGCCCGGGGCTCCGGGTCCGGGTCGGCCGCCGTCGAACCGCCGCCGTCGCTGCCCTGCGCACGCGGCGCCCGGTAGTTAACGTTGACGTTCGTGTTGCCGTCCTTCGTCTTCAGCTTGACGTAGACCTCGTGCTCCCGGTTCATGATGGCCTCGATGAACGGGTCGAAGTCCTTCTCGTCGTTGATCTCCTCGGGGATGAGGTCCGTGTCGATCTCGAGGCCGTTGCAGAAGTCCGCGAGGTTCTGGCGCGCGAAACGCGCGTTCTCGTGGCCGTCCGGGTAGAACGTGAGCATGCCGCGGAGCTTGTTGCCGACGTACTCCTTGTTCTCGTCGTCCTCCGCCGCGACCAGCTTTTCGCTGATCTTCAGCATCGGGTACTGGTCGTTCGTCGAGGCGACTTCGACCTTCACGATCTTCGCGTTGTACGTCCCGTCGTTCGCCTCGAGAGGGATGACCGACTGGTTGCCCTTGATGGGCTTGAACTTCATCTTGCCGCCACCGCCGTTTTGCTTTTCGGTTTCCATTTGCTTTCCTTCTCGTTCGACTTGTTCTTGTCGCTGTCGTCGGAAGACGGCCTCGCTTTCGGCGGCGCCGCTTCGTCCGTCTTGCTCCCCCCGTCGCTCCCCTCGAGCACTCGCTTCATCGAGTCGGGCACCTTTCGCAGGGCGCGCGTCAGCTCTCCCACATCCGCCGGCAATTCGGAGTTCTCCCCCCCGAGCTTCCACGACCCGGGCCCCCAGACACCCTGAGGGGAGACGCGAAAAAGCCTCTTACCGGTCTTGTCGATCGTGAGAAATACGACGTTCGTGAATCGGCCGCCGACCGTCGCGCGGCTCTTGCCGGCCAAGAGCGGAACGATACCCGCGCCGTACCTCTGCGTCGCGTCGTCGCCGCTCGGATTCTGGTCGCCGACCTCCTGGTAGTGGCAGATGAAAAACACGTGGCAGTTGAGCGCGAAGAGACTGTCGATAATGTGCTCCAGACGGTCATGGTAGACCGGGTACGCACGTCGACCATCCGGCCCGTTGCCGGTGTTGCTCTTCGCCAGGCACGCCGCTTCGATCTTGTCGGCGATATACTGGAAGTCGTCAACCACAATCGTCTTGTACTTGCCCTCCTTGACCCCCGTTTCGGCTGTCTCGATGCACTCGAGGACCGTGTTCCACGTGTCCGCGTAGTCCATCTCGAACGTGTCGCCCGCCATCGCGAGTGCGCCGTACAGCGACTCCTTGTCGGCGTTGCCCGTGATGACGTACGTCGGCGCCTCGCACGTCGCGATGATTGTCGTCGTCTTGCCCACCTTGGGCGGACCCATGATGAGGGCGTGCGTAGACGCTGTCTCCAGGTCGGAAACGGTGAACAAGTCCTTTGCCTTCGTAGGCATGAGGATACTCCTTTAGTTGTAGACAATCGCCTTACGGCTAGCGGAAGCCGCAACACAATCGTCGCTTGCAGGTAAGGCGTTTTATGCGCCTTGGTGCCAAACCTGTCAACGGCAAACCTGCCACGCAGGGCAAAAAAGAACCCCCAGGTGTTGGGCCACCTGGGGGCTGGGCGCGAGACCCGTTGTAAGTCAGTAGGTTAGCGGGAGCGCCAGTCTCGTCGAGGACGTGTGCAAAGCCCGGTCTGCTTGTGGCGTATCGCGTCAGTCAGCGCGTCATCAAAGCGTACGCGACGATAGCCGGGAAGGCGAAGATGACCCCGGCGGCGATGGCGGGCTTCGTCGGCGCTCCGAGCGCGTACTTGGCTGTCAGGCCGATGGCGGCGGCGGTGCCGGCGTAGAGGGCGAGCATCGGCCCCGCCTCTTGGGCGAAGGAGGCGCCCAGTCCCGCAGGGGGCGGTCCGGCGATAAAGTCCCGGGGAAAGGTGTTCTGACCAGGCAACACCTCGGTCATCTCACGGCGGACCGGGAGGGGGTATCCCGGCTTGCTCGGGTAGCTCACTTGGCCGCCCCTCCGGCATGGTGCAGCGCGAGGAAGAAGGCGGCGACGACGGCGCTGCACGCCCCTGCCGTCAGCGCGACGAGCCCCCAATTCACACCGGCGCCCTGCTGATTCATGACCTCATGCTACCATTGCCCTATGGAGAAGGCCGCTGCGTTCGCGCTTGTCGCTCTGGGGGCTGTTCTGGGCGGGGTGACCGCAGACAGCGCCTTCAAGCCGAAGACCCCCGGGAAGGTGAAGCAGAAGGGGCTCACCGGAAGTGCCGGCGCGGTCGCCGGGGCGGCGATTGCCGCCGCGCTCGTCTGGAAAGTCGACGACTGTCCTCCTTGCCCGCCGTCGACCACCCCGACGGCCGGCGTCCCCTCCATCGGGCGCGCCGGATACGCCGCAGCGGTGGGCGCCCTCGCGGTGGCGGGGGGCGGCGGGGCACTCGCCGCAGCGGCCAAGCCGAAGATGGCTGCCGGGAGCAAGATGCCGCCGTGGGGCGTCTTCGCCGGGGCGCTGGCGGCGGCTGCCGGCGCGGCGGCCCTCTACCCGACGCGGAAGGACTGCGCGGTCTGCGCGCCGACGTCGACCACGACAACGCCGGACGGCTCGGTGCAGATCGGTCCGCCGGCCGTCACCCTTCCGACCGTCCCCCAGCTCACCGTGACGAAGGTCCAGCCTCGGCCCGCCGCCGAGGACTACTGGGCCGGACCCATCCGCTAGACGGCGTAGCCGGCCGCGCGGACCTGCTGCAACTGGCTGGCGGTCGGCTGGTGGGCGGCGACGATGTTCGCCCAGTACGCACCCTCCTTCGCGTGCCCAATGCGCGCGAGGGTGACGGCGGCGTAGACCATCGCGTCCATGTTCTTGCCCGTCGTCGGGTCGACGTAGCCCGAGTCGACGTTGCTCGTGCCGGGGGGAAGGACTGCCTTGTCCTCGCTCGGCGCGGTCGCCGCATTCGGAGCGGAGCTCGAGTCCTTGTGGGTCGCGTAGTAGATGCCGTACGCGCCCCCGCCGAGGATGATGGCGCCGAGGACGTAGAGAGCGGTGTTGTCGGCCTTCTTCGCCATGAGGTGAAGGTACGCGACGGCGACAGACGACGCCAGCGCTAGCCGGTGTAGGCGCGGAGCCACGCCAAGAGCTTTGCGTACCGGCGCTCGCCGACGACGCGCACGACGCGACCATCCGGCAGAGTTACGGAGGCGACGATTTCGCCCCAGGGCTGCTGGTGGACCCTTATGGCTGACTCGGATTTTCTGGAGCTCATCAAGACTCTTTCGTAGACAGCGGTGTCGAGTTAGCAGACGCGTTGATGCGTCATCGCGCACTTAGAACAGAAGAGCTTATGGTAGAGTCGACCTAGATAAAGTAGCGAAACTATTGAGTGTCACCAGCAGCCTACCCTCGTAACTATCCGTAACTCCTCATGTCATCACCGGCACATCGAAACGGCCCTCTGCGAAACCCCCTAGTACAGTCCTCCCTTCCTTCCCCTGTCATCTGAGTTCAAAACCAAAGCTGTTTTAGTAGAGTAAGTGGTGACAACGGCTCTAAGTGCTTGATTCTGTTTCTGAATCGCTGTCACCGTTCTTGTCACCAACCGCCTCCACCTTCACCGAAGGCCGGAAGTAACGCCATTCGCGCCCCGAGCCGATGCGTGCCTGACGCCGTTCCATGCCGCAAACGTTACGAAGGATGCCCGCGACGGTCATCTCATCCGACCGCTGGAGCCGCCCGACCTCGAGTCCGAGCACCTTGGTCAGGATGTCGTGGGTGCCGATTCCCGCCTCGAGAACCGACTCAGGACGCCGCGCGAGCCACCGGGTGATGGGAAGTTCCCAGGGGTGCGCCTGGCGCCGTTTCTCCGCCTCCGTGGCGGCGAGCGCCCGGATTTCCGGGTCGTCGATGCGCCACTGCTCGCCGGCCTGGTAGGCGGCGTATGCCTCAGCCCAAAGCTGATCGGCGTCCCGCTCGAGAGCGATGAGGTCGATGGTCCCGCAACGGACGGCGAGCCACCGCCGGTTCCCGGTGTCGTCCTTCAGGTACGTGTCCTGATTCGTCGTTCCGGCCATGGCGACCTGCCGGAGGAAGTTCGCGACGCGCTTGCCGTACGGAACACGAAAGGTGTCGACGAGTCGCGTCGTGAAGCTCTTGATGGCCGTGAGCTCTGACCGGCTGAAGGAATCGAGCTCCCCCAGCTCGACGAGCCACTTCCCCCAGAGGAGCTGCATCGAGTCCTTCGAGCCGAGAGTCTCTGTCAGCTCGAGGTACCACTCTTTCCGTCGCGCAAGGATGCGAAGGAGGCTCGTCTTACCAGACCCCTGCGCGCCCTCGAACACCGGCGCGGTGTCGAGCTGACAACCCGGGTTCATGATGCGAGCGATGGCGCCGATGAGGAAGATGCGACCGACGACACGGTTGTACGGCGTGTCTTCGGCACCGGCGTACGTCGTAAGCCACGACGGGACGTCACCGCCTACCTTCCCGACACGCTCCTTGCCGTCACGCTGAAGCTTCTTGAGCCAATCGCGAACAGGATGAACAGGCGTTCGAGCGGCGACGACTTCGATGGCCGAATCGACGACATGCGGCGGAACGATCATGTCGTAGTTCTGACCCAGCCAGTTCACAAGGCGATAGGAGTCAGCATCCTCCCACGCTGACGGGTACGAGCGGGCGAGCGCCCCTCGCTCCTCCGAGCTCCACGGCGGTGCGCGCATGGCGACGGTCCCGTGTACGAGCTCGTCGTGCGCTACGACACCAGCCCACTGTTGGTCATTGACTAGGATCTTGATGACGTTGGCTACGACTCCCACAATTTCTCCTCGGCGTCGAAGAAGCAGGTTCCTCCACCCACCTACAGTGGGGGGAGGGGGAGGAGGCGGTGCCGGCGGCGGACCTCCACTAGGGGGCCCTCCCGAGACGCGCTTCTTCCGGTCAAGCAGGGACACGACTTTGCGATCCTCATCGGGCGGCAAGAGTCCTCCGAAAGGTGGCTTGCAGGTGAAGGGGGAGCGTAGTACAGAGGAAAGACCCAAGCAAGAGCGAAGACGAAAGCAGCCGAAATGAAGACCAAGTCGAAGAAAAGCAAGGGAAAGATCGGGCGTCCGAAGGTCGACCCGAACGCCAAGGCGAAGCCGGGAAGCCGGCGCGCTACCCCCCTCTTCACGTTCGCATGCCCGTTGCCGCTGAAGCGCGAGCTTCAGGCGCTTGCCCTTCGCACGGGGCAAGACATGAGCGAGCTGGCGCGTGAAGCCATCGCCGAGAAGGTCGGTATGGCGTCAACGGAGGACCGCTAATGGGTCGCCTCCAAAGAGTGAAGGCGCTTCTCGACGAGCTCGAAAGTCACACGAGCGGCACTGAGGACTACCCGGAGCCGGGGCTCGACGGCTTGTACAAGCTGCGTCAGGACATCGAGAAGGTGTGCGCGAGCGACGATGCGGCTCCTCCCGAGGAGCGAGTGCTCAGCGCGTCACTGACGAACGCACTCGTAGAGGTGACGAAGGCGTTGCGCGAGCTTCAGTACGCGATGGAGCGTGCTCGTATGGCTCAAAGCGCAAAGGAGAAACCTACAAAATGAGCCGTGACCTGCTGTCCGCTTCTCGCACCGATCTGCTGCTCCAGTGTCCGCGCCCCTTCGATGCGAACGTCGACCCGGACCCGCCCGACGAAGACGACCCGAAGGAAGAAGCCAATTACGGCATCGAGTTTCACGGGCACATGGCGAACTTGCTCGACGCCGGTGGGGATGCACTCCTCACCGCTCAAGCCATCCCCGTTGAGATGAAGACGCACCTCCGCGAGACCTTCAAGGAGCTCTTCGGATGGCTCTCCGGTGATAACCAGTGGCGCATCGACTTCATCGCGGGCGGGCCCGGTCTCGCTTACGAGCAAGAGGTCGCAGTCGGCTACGACATTCGGCGGCGCCGGGTGACTGGGAAGGCGAAGAGGGGCTCAACCCTCGTCGTTCGTCCGAACGCAGACGCCGAGCACGTGTACCCGGGGCGAGGCGAGGATGAAGTCCCCGGGACGGCCGACCTGCTTGCCGAAGCCGCAACCGCCGTCGCCATCGTCGACCACAAGACGGGCCGCAACGTCGAGCACGACGTCCGCAAGCACGGACAGCTTATGCTTCTCGGGACCTCCGTTCGCCGGATGCCCAAGATGAAGGGCAAGGACATCATCCTCGCCGTGAACCACTGCCCGCGGCACATGTCGCCGACGGTCTACGCGCGCAAGGTGACGGTAGAGGAGTTCGAGGCGTTCGAGAAGCGCCTAGAGCAAGCCTACTCCCTCATCGACGAGGGTTTCACTCGCACCGGCGACCAGTGCACCTACTGCCCGACGCGGGGGAGTTGCTCCACGCGCGTCTCGAGCATGATCGAAGGCGCTACGAAGCTGGCCATGATGGCCGGCACCCCCGGGGGTCTCGCCGTGAGCGGCGGCCGTTCCTTCAAAGAGCTCGCGCCGGCCGAGCAGGTCGGCGTCATGCACCAGTTCTTCGCGACTGTCGACAAGCTGAAGGAAGAAGCCAAGCCGCAGATGCGAGCGCTGCTGAAGACCCTTCCGGGTCAAGTCGGCGTTCGGGCGGACGGCAAGTTGGTGGTACTTCAACCCCGCACGAAGCGTAATATTAGCCTCAAGGCGTTTACCGACTACTACGGCAAGGCCGTGGGCGAGGCCGTCCTCAAGAACCTGGAGGAGATGGGCATCGTGACCATCTCGGAGTACGAGGAGATGCGGGCGGTGAACGATGATTGACATCGTCAGTTACCCATACGCTATGGGCAGACCGCTCATCCCCTACCCGTGCGCGCTATGCTCCTATGCAGGGTGGACGCGCTACGGCTTTAGAACTCACATGCTGAACCGTCACGGCTACAAGTCGACGGCACATGCAAAAGCGGGAACGGGAAGAGGCAAGGGCCATCTTCTTCGCCGTTGGAGGTGTTCATGACGAACGAAGAACGACCGTTGAGCGCTATTTGCGCAACGTGCGAGCGGACGTGGGCGCAGCACGCTGGCCGCATGCCTGAATGCCCCGGCGGCTTTGTCGACAAGTGCATCTGTCGAGAGATTCAGGCCGAAGACCCGCGACGCCACTTCAAGGGCTGCCCTCTACGTGCACCACTTGAGGGTGAAGCAAAGTGCGCAACGTGCGAGGGTACACGAGCGCAATGTCCGGGCAACTTTGTCGCGTTCCCCCCTCAACTCGACTCCTTCGCGGACACACTGCGTGGGCGGATAGTCCTAAACAGCGAAACCGCCATCTCTCACCCCGACCTGTTGGTGAGAGCTCTTGCTCAAGCGCGCGCCGATGCGTACCGTACGGCTCTGAGGGACTTGGTCCTCGAGTTCAGGGAGCTGGCGGATGGGCGGTAGACATTACAGGGAAGATATCTTGAGGGTCCTCGCACGCGGGCCGTGCGGCCCCGAGACGCTCTGTCAGGTCGTTGCCTATCGCGAGTACGATAACAGCTTCCGGCAGACACTTAATCGGATGGTCTTCGAGGATAAGACCATCAAGTGGACGGACGACCGGCCGAGGAAGGTGGCACTCGTAGGCTACGACCCGACTGCAATCGTCATGCGGTCGCCAACCGCGGTGATTGTCGGTGAGCTTCGGCTCTTGAGAGAAGCGTCCGTCGATGACCGCTACGCCGCCGAGAAGGCGCTAGCGGCGTTGGAGCGAGACCGCGCCGTGCGGGCCGTCGCACGGGCGCTCGACAAGCTCATGGTCGGGTTGAACAAGGAAGAAAGAGAAGCGGTCATCGAGCTGCTTCGGGAGGGACCGTGAGCATCCACGATCACAAGGAGGTGATGGAGGAGTCGATGCAAGCCGTCAACTCCCTCACCGCTGCGATGCGGCTCGTCGCTCGACTACGAGGCGCTCTCCAACGTGAGTGTGCGGCGCACGATACAACCCGTGCGTCACGTAATAGAGCAACAGAGCTTGTCTCAAGGCTCCAAGAAGAAGCGATTACCCGCCAGAGCACTTTGAAGGCGGAAAAAGAGGAAGCCTGGCAGAAGGGCGTCCGCTACGGCCGCGAATCGGGGTACGTTGACGGGCAGCTCGCAGGTATCGACGGCATGAAGAAGCAAGTCCTTGCAGCGCTCGGACTGAGCGACAAGCCAAAGTGCAACGTTTGCACAAGGGAGGTCGAGACGGCCGACGTCGTCTGCGACATGTGCAAGTGAAGGACGCCTACGAGGTCGCACGCTTCGTTGCGCACTACCACGCGAAGAACGGCTACGCGCCGCGTATCAGCGAGCTTGGCGTAACGGCCGAGCAGATGGAGCTCCTTCTCCGTAACAACATCCTCGAGCTCCGGCCTCTCATCGAAGGCGGCGACCCTGTTGGCGTCGTCTTGACCGAGAAGGGGTTAGTGATGTCGCGGACGACGCCGAAGCGGTACAACAAGAAATGAGTCTTGCACGCCGTCTGGGGTTGGAGCCGCCGTCAGGTAGCTTCGTGTGGAGCGACGACTTTCGCGGCTGGCTCTGGGTCCCGGCGTACCGGCTACCGACCGACGACGGCTTTGATGCCGCGCCCAAACGTCTTCGTCCTAAGCACCTTGAAGCGGCCGGGCGGCGCTTGCCGTAGCCGGATGTAGTCGTCGGTCACGTCCGTCTTCGTCGCGCGGAAGTTGTGAGAGCGCGCCCACTTCTTTGCCGAGGCGACAGTCCACACCTCTCGGTCGAAGAGGAGGCTTTGGACCTTCATCGAACGAGGACCAGCCGGGTTCGAAGCGACGAGTCGACGTGTCTCGCCTGCGATGCCGTCAAAGTAGCCGTTCGCGTAGAGATAGCCGGCTCCGGCGAGTAGGGCGAAGAAGGCTCCCCACTTGAGGAGCGATGTCTTGCTGCTGTCGGCCGGCATGTACTTCTCGTACGCGCCCGTGCGGTACGTCGTCCACGGCTCCCAGTTGTCACCACCGCTCGAAATGTCGAACGCCGCCTTGGCGTTGTAGGTCGGGTCAAAGAGCGACTGCGGGTCGTAGTTGGGGTGCGCCGGCAGATTGATCTGCCAGAGCCCATAGCTGTAGCCGTACTGCGGGTCGCCGACCGCGTTCGGGTTGCCCGAGCTCTCGGCGAGAGCCACCGCGGCGGCTATATCGAGCGAGTCCTCGGGGAAGCCGACGGACCTGGCGAGGTCACGGAGCTGGGTGAAGTTCATCGACGCTCCGGAGCGGGGGTGATGTGAACCACTTCACTGCGACGTTGAGCGAACGCCTTGGACTCGAAGGTTGACCCGTTGGCCCGCATGAACGTGACCATCGGAAGTCGAGCGACTTGCGCGCGCCAGTACGACCATCCTTCACAGAAAGAGCACTCGCCGCGCTCGTTGAGCGGACGTCGCGGGCACCCGGGCTCGGGATGGAGGAGGTCCACGCTCATCGGAGCATCATCCGCCCGTGACGGAGCTTGGGCTGGGGAGTGGCTGGGTGTTCGTGGCGACGGGCGCCTGGCCGTTGGGGGTCGCTGGGGTGACCAATGCCGAAGCGATGACGCCGCCGACGATGCCGCCAAAGATACCGAAGAGCTCCTCGGAGAGGACGCGAAGCTCTTTGTCCTTTCCGCCGACGCGCTTGCCGAGCAGGTAGCCGGCGGTGACGCCCGCGAGAGCGCCGACGGTCCCAGCGATGACGGTCTTGTTGTCCATGAGGGGAATCGTAGCACAAGGTCTTGCGTGACGCGGCGCGGCCGGGTAAGGTGGATGCTGCGTGCTGGATCGACGGCTCCTGATACGGTGACGAGAGACAGGGGTTACTCCTTGCCCCCTGACTCCGAGAGACCCCCGAAGGGCTTGCAGGTCCCCGGGGGTTTCTTGTTTCTGGTGCTACAGTAGGGGCATGCCCGGACCCGGCGAATACCGCGGACGCACCCCCTCTTACCGCGACGAGGGCGAGGGGGACTGGCGAGAGCATAAGCTCCTCATCCTTCAGGGCATCGACGACCTGAAGAAGAACGGCGAGAAGACGCAAGAGAAGCTCAACTCGCTTCAGAGCGACATGTCCGGCATCAAAGTCAAGGTCGCCCTCTTCGGGGCAATCTGCGGGGGAGCGGCAGCGGCCATCCTCGAGCTGGCCGTGACCCTCCTGAAAGGACACTGACTCCGATGTGGCCTGTCGTCCTCGACTCGTGGCTCGCCTGGAACGTCCAGTTCGAGGCGTACATCCCGTACATGTACTTGGACGACGCGAAGCCCGATGTCGGCGGCCCGTTCGTCACGACGGCGGTCGGCATCCTCATCGACCCCGTGGGGATGGCCGTGGGGCTCCCGTGGGTGCACAAGGACGGTACTCCCGCGACGTCGGCCGAGATTCAGATGGAGTGGCATCGCGTCAAGGCGATGACGGCCTACTCCCGGTTCGGCGGCGGCAGTGACTTCTTCTCGAAGTCGGCGCAGCTCCACCTATCCGCGGACGGTATCAAGCAAGCCGTCATGCGGAAGCTCGTGTTGAACGAGCAGATCCTCTCGCAAGCGTTCAAGGGATGGGCGACCTACCCCGCGCCTGCGCAGATGGCCATCGGCTCGATGGCGTGGTCGATGGGCGCTGGCTTCTGGGTCAAGTTCCCCATTTTCAGCGGGCACGTCACCGCGCGGAACTGGGGAGCGTGCGCGGGGCTTCCAGGCGATGCGAGCGCCAACCCGGCGCTTCGGGGTTCGAGCTGGGAGATGAACAACCACCTCCCCGGCCCGAATCCGGCGAACCGCGGCATCCACCCGCGGAATCTCGCCAACCGTCGTCTGTTCTTCCAGGCTGCGGCCGTGGAGCTCGGGCACCTCGACCCGAGCACCCTCGACCTCGGTTGACGATCAGTCGGCCGTCGTCTGGACGACGACCACGTTCCACTTCGTCGACTCGGCGTTGCCGGCGGCGAGGCGGATGGTGAAGCCGACGCCCGCGACAATGGCGTAGCTGAGGGTCGGCGCGGCGCCGGAGATAGCCGTCCCTGCGCTCGCGGCGGCGTTGGCGGTCACGGTCCCGCCGACGTTCGTGTACGAGGCGAGCGCGTTGTCGCGAAGCCCGCCGTTGGTGGCCGTCGTCTGGTCGTTGCCGAGGGCGGTGATGCGAACGGCGACCGTCTTGCCCTCGGGGACTGGGATGGTCACGAGGTCGTGGGCGTTTGTGTCCGTGGTCGTCAGCTTGACGCGGCGGACGACCTGACCGGACGCGGAGGCGCGGGCGAGGGCGAGGGGGTCATTGTCTTGGGACTGAGCCGGAGGGTGGTTCATGGGAGGAGCGTAGCTCAGGGGGCGGGCTTAGGCCACCGAGCGTTCCGGCGGTTCTGTTGACGCCGGGCGAGCCGGGCGAGTGATGGGCTGCTGATTGTGGAAGCGGCTATGCGCGCTCCAGTGCGTACATCAATGGCAGTGCCCCCAAAGCCACCGTCAGCGATGGAGGTGCCAAGAGCAGACGCAGAGAGAGCACGTCCAGCGTGCCAGGTTGCAGGTTCGACCCCTGCGTCGAACGCAGTTGCTATCGCCTTACTATCAATCGTCAACGCGCCATCCGTGTTGAACCCTTGGGTCGGGTCAGGCGCGTCATACTCTATAACGGCACCGCTCGTGACATCGATGTCGTAGGTCCCCCACAACGCACCGAATGCTCCATAACCGTTGCAGCGATTCAAGTAGTAGAAGCCGTTGATGCTCACCGCACCGGACGCGTACACCTGACCGAGAACTCCAGTCCCTGGGAAGAAGACGACGGTGTCACTCAGCAGCATGATATCTGCGTCGAGCACGCAGCCGCTAATGTTAGTGACTTGCCCGATATCCGGCGTCCCGATAGCACCTCCAATCCACGAAGGAGCCGTAGACGAGATATCCATGGTCACGCCGCCAACAGCAAAGACGTTTGTCCACGTCCCAGACTCCTCTCCTATCCGGTCGGTCGTTGGATAGAGGAAGGCATCGCAACGCATCATGGTAAAGGCGTGACAGGACGCGTTGACACGTGCGATAGACTGGGGTTGTGAAGCAATTCCGTTAGACGTTATCCACAAGTTGGCGGCGCTTGCCTCATAAGAGCCGGCATCGTTGAGCGAGGGCCCTTGAGGCTGAAATTCTGCGAGGGCTACTTGTGTAGGTCGCCATATCTCATACGAGTCACCTGGAGTAAAGTTGTTGACTTGCGCCGGGTAAGAGTTGAATGACGCTGGAGGCGTAAACGACCGGGCTAGAGGCTGGGTCAGAACAACCGTGTTGCCGCTGACGATCGATTGCACCCAGCACCAGGCCGCGCGTGTCACGTTGAACAGCATCATGCCGACGAACGGAGCGGCAGCTTGGTCGAGTGTCACGTTGATGCGTTGACGTGTAGTCCTGTTTCGAGTCACAACTGACGTGATAGTGCCCGCTCCTACTCTTGTCGGGGTGCCGAGCAGGCAGGTCGAAGCACTCGTCCCGACCAAGGTCGGGCGGTATATGACCGGGTCGGACGACGACGCGTCGTTGAGCCACGTGATAGACGTAGGGCGTACGTGGGTAGGCGCTGTAGTCCCCCATCGTCTTACGAGCTCGGCGTAGTCCCTAACAGGTAAGCGGTTACCGTCGTTCTTGTTGTTGCCGAAGAGAGAATCAATTCTCCAGATTGCTTGTGCCTGCGCCTTGGCGCTCGACGTGTTTCGAGCGAGCGCTTGCCACACTAGCGCTTCGATGTCGACGAGCTCTATCACGGCGCTGCCCCGAGCAGTGTGTAGCCGCCGACACCGGGTATGTACGCGAGTCCCCCGAAGCCGGCGGCGCCGGCCGCAGCATCCAAAGCCGCAGCCGATATCGCAAGGCGATGGGTAGACACGACACCTGCTGTCGTTGCGTTCGAGTAGGCGTTTGCCTGGCCTGAGATGGTGAGAGTTGCAACTTGCAGGGCGACCGTAGCACTCGGGCGGTAGATGACCGTCCCGGTAATAATGTCGATGCCTCCAGGCCCGTAGACAATCTGTCCGCCCAGGTTGAGTTGACCGCTTACGTCTATTGTCGCCCCCGCAGCTACATAGACGTTACTGTTGAGAGAAGCATTAGTGACTTGTATGGTAGTCTCTATAAGGACATCGTTCCCTAGGATGACCGATGAGAGGGTAGGAGCGTCAGGAGACGCAATAACGCCTCCAGCAATTAGTGGCCCGACGAAGAGCGTCGTCTCGGTCGAGTTGATGTCGCCTTCAATCGCGCACCCGGAGATCATCGGTACGGGCACGTTGTTGACAGCCGCGACACCACCGACCGCAAGTACACGTTCGATCTGACACGAATCGATGACCGGCGTAACGGCCATGTCAAGTTGAAGAAGTCCGGTCGTGTTGTGAAGTCGCAAATTTTGAACGATGCGGCTTGGCTGAAGGGCACTTGTCTGGTCCGGGTCGACCGTCTGCCCGCCAAGCTTGGCGAGGCCGATGCCGATAAGGACATAACCTGTTATCGCATCTCCGTGCGCCCAGTCGTCGTGCTCCGCAGGGATGCCGCCAGCCGCGGTGTATGCGTCTTGAGGCTGAGAGAGCCGCCAGTTTCCGCCGCCCGTGTCGACGCTGGCGATTGCACGACTGTTGCCGCGCGTCGCGTTGATGAGGAGCATGTACTGGGAGATCGCCCCGGTCGTCGTGGTGAAAGTGGCCGTGAGGGCCTGCTTGCCTGCGACGCTCTTCGACGTGACGGCGTTGAGCGTGCCGGTGAACGTCGGAGCGGGGAGGACCGCTGTTTGCGTCAGCGTCGCACCGTTGATGAAGAAAGGGGACCAAAGGCTCGGGTCGACGTCGTTGCCACCAACAAGTGGTGTCGTCGAGAGGTAGTGAATGGTGACGGCTTGCCGCCACTCGGGCGACCAGCCTCCAACACGATTGGCGATTTCCTTCTCGGTCAGCAGCGGAGCACCGGCGCTCTGTCCACTGTTCTTGTCCGATGCGAGCCCCGTCGCGTTGGCCTGGTCAACGTACCAGTCGGTGACAAGCAGCGCCGACGCTACCGACGACGTCACGCCGAGCTGGCGGTACCCTGCACCGTCGCAATAGACAAGAGCTGCCGTACCCGGGTAGACCGCAACACCCGAGCCAGAAGCGCCTCGGATGGTCACGGCGTAGCCTTCAGACGTCGCGTTCTCTAGGATAAACAGCCAGCCCTTGACGAGCGGGCCGATGACATCGCGACTTGTGGTCATACTGCCATCGCTCGTCACGCGAAGGTACAAGTCCGTATAGAGGTTCTGCGTCAACGTGAGGTTTGCATCGCCCACAATCTCCGGGATGCCTGCCCCGAGAATTGCAAACGCGCCGCCTGACCCGATGCTCCCAGATATGAGAATGTCAGCCATGACGAAAAGCCTCTTAGGTCTCAGGTGACGACGGTGATGGTGAATGGCGCAGAGAGGATGTTCGTGCTCTCATACAAGTCGTAAGAGAGCGCGACACCCTGCACGTTGGTGAAGCTGAAGGTCGTCGGTGCGTTCATGGCGAACGCGAAGTTGTTCTGATCCTTGAACGTGTGCGGTGTCGCCGTGTGCGGCGTCAGGATGTAAATCTTCTGCGCGCTCGGCGTGATGGTCGGGAAGGTCTGCCCGACGATGCTCGCGAAGAGGCCCTCACTGGGAAGTGTTCCAGCCCCGCCGTTGAGGATAGCGGTCGTACCGCTCGCGGTCGCACTTGCCGCACCCGCAGCTCCAACACCGCCGAAGGTCCGGGGGAAGAAGTTGATGTTCGTCGCGGCCGTATCGGTTACTGCGCCCTTCGTCGCGTGTAGCGTGAAGGTGACCGTCGCGCTGGTCGTCTTGTGGAACGCACCGGTGACCGTGCCGGAAGCGAACGGCGTCGTAAGGGCCTTCGGCGAGTCGGTGCCGTCCGTGTTCGTTATATTCGCCGAGTCAGGGACGGAGCTGTAGGACGCGGTAAAGGCCGGGTTCGTGACCGTCGCGCCAACCTCCACGGTGCTCCCGCCGGAGAAGCCGGAGATAGAGAAGCCCGCTGCAATGTCGTCCTCGGTGAGCTGCCGGATGACGTACGCCCCAGCACCAACGTCCCATACGGGGACTTGGCTCTGCGCAGTGCCCGGTTTGATGCGCACGTTCGGGTGCAAACCTGCTGACCCGGTAATCTGCATCGGGTCCGTCGCCGTGACGAGGGTGACGCCGCCACTTCCGCCCCCGCCGTTGCTACGCGCGAGCGCTTGGCCGACGAGTGCTTCGAGATGCGCGAGGCGCGCTTCGATAGATTCTGACGACATGGGAGTCTCCTAGGACTGCGGGAGGATGGTCATGTTGGCCATCGTGCCGGGACCGGCCGAGATGGTGCCTGTCGTGACGCTTCCGGCAGTAATCTGAATGAAGATGCCGAAGTTGTGCGTCGCCGCCGTGATGCCCGTCACGACGCCAACCCAGTCGAGGCTCCCCGAGCCGGCAGCGAGCGGTAGGGTGTACGTCTGGAAGCTCGAGTCGATCGAATTGCTGTCGACGGCGGCGAAAGTCTCCAGTGTGCACCCGCTCGCACCGGTCCACGAGATGGGGATGGTGTAGTGAAAGACAACCTGGCCGGCGTTGGTGATGGCCATCGTTGGGTTGATGATTGTCGTGAACCCGCCACCCGCCCAGTTGATGGTCGACCCGGAGTTGTTGAAGCTCTTCGCGAGCTGCAACTTCCCATCGACGTACGCTTTTGTCGTGAGGTCCGTCGTACCCGAGGGAGTCAGACCTCGAACAATGGCGAACGCAGAGTCAGCAGCGTTGCGTGCCTCGATTGCACCAGCGTTGTTCTTCCAATTCGGGCCGCCGTTGCCGAGCTGGAAGAGCGTTTCGATAGTGCCGCGCAGTTTGGAGTAAAACGCCATGAGGGTTGGCTCTTAGGGCTGCGCCGCTTGGACGTACCGAATCATGACCTTGGCGGCGCCAGCGACCGGAGAGCCAGCAACTGTCGCGAGAGGCACGGCAGGCCCCGTCCAGGTGACTTGTTCCCTCACTTCGTAGGTCCCGGCGGCTTGCGGGTTGTTGTCCGTCGTCGCCTGAAGCTGGGCAGGGGACCCGGCGTTGCCGAGGGTGACGGTCGTACCGACAGAATAGGGCGTTGTCACGATGAGCCACCGCTCGAAGATAAGCGCCCCGTTGGGGATGGAGGTCGCCGCCGGTTGGCTGGCCGTCGTCCCCAAGGTCCACTCGACAGTCTGGACGCCGCCATCGGCGATGACGCTGCCAGAGTCGACGTATGCCTTCGTCGCCCAGTCGTTGGCGGCGACGGGCGTCGCCCCGCGCCCGATGACGAACGTCGCATCCGCGGCATCGCGAGCTTCGATGGCGCCGCTGTTGTTTTTGAGCTGCGGTCCGCCGAGACCGAGCTGAAAGATGGTCTCGATGGTACCGCGGACTTTTGACCAAAGGCTCATGACTGCTTATGCCTTTCCGAGCTCGTAGTAGACGAAACCAGCGCCTTGCGACGCCGTTCCTGGCGCGATGGCGAGTTGCAGTGTGTCGCTCGAGGTGAAACGGACGATGGCGTCCGTCTCGTACTGGCCCGCGGCAGACGGCAGGTTGTCACTGGTCGGCATGACGAACCCCGGCGCCCCTGGCGTTCCGATGGCGAGCGACGCGCCCGACCCGTTGAACGGGGTCGTGATGAGAATGCCCGCGCGGACGACGGGAGTCGCCGCCGTCACCGGCGTCTTGAGGACGAGCGGGCTCGTGGTGCCGAACGCGAACGCCACCACGACGACGGAGGAGTCTCCGCCGGGTGAAGGGCCACCGCCGCTACTCGCGCGAGCAAGCGCGAGGTACGCAATCGCCTCGATTTCTGCGAGGCGTCCCAGTTCGTCAGGGGACATGCGTATTTCCCCCTTACCCGACCACGGAGACGATGTGCCACGTGGGTCCGCGGAAGTCCGTCGTGGAGAACTCCCACGTCACGGACTGGTTGTCCGTGTCGAGGGTGACGGACGTCGTGACGAATGAGGTCAAGTCTCCGGGGTCTTGAAGATGCTGGCCGGTGTTCGGCTTCCACACCACGTTGTTGACGGACGCCTGGCCGCCGACGTCCGTGTACGTGACACGCATCCCGTCCCAGCAATCGTCTGTTGACGGCATCGTTCGCGTCGTGACACCGCTGACGTTCGTCTGCGCGCGGAAGGAGACTTGACCGCCAACGGTGACGTTCCCACCATGGGCGTTCTCGACTCCGAACGGTGCGAGGAGCGTAGCCCACGTGTTAGCGTCGTCTGCGTCATCGTCGACCTCCACCTGCGACGCGACGACCTTGCTCGGCGTCGAGAAGACGCTTGCCGAGAAGTTCAGCTTTCGGCGCTTCGGCGCGTCCATGCCGTCCTGCTGCACGGTGTCGTAGGCGGCGCTGTCGCTTCCCCCGCTCGCGCGCGCAAGCGCCAAGTTGGCGATGGCTTCGATGTCGGCCAGCCTCGCGAGAATCCATTCGGCAGCGCTCATAAGGAGGAAGGGTAGCAGCCCATCCGACGATGGGCGACTTACCCTTCTAGTGCTGAGCTTAGAGGCTCGAGAGGCGCTGAATTACGTGCTGTCGCCGCCGGTCGGCGTGCGCCAATCGCCCTTCTCGATAGCGTCGGCAAGGGCGAGCATCACCACCTCTCTCGTCCGAACGGCCGCGTGGATGATCGCCGGGTCACCGTCGCCCGGCTGCTTCGGGTTCGTCGACCGTGTCCGCACCCACTCGGCGATGCGCTTCGCCGCTGCATCCTCGGCAGCCTGCACGAGCGGTGCAAGAAGCTCGGCGACCTCCGTCGTCGCCGGTCGGTTCGAAGCCGCGAGGAGCCCGGAGAAGCCCCATGCCGCAAGAATGCCGCCCATCGCCTCGTACGACTGCGGCGAGATGACGTGGACCACGGCGAGCGCGGTCGCGGCCAGTGCCGTGAGGGCGGAAACGATGATGGTGCTCTTCTTGATGTTCGGCATGAGGCTTCTCCTTGGAGGGTTACTGAATCGGTTCCGAGAAGTACCAGTAACCCATTTCCCCGCGCTTGTCGCGAACGTACGGGACACCTCCTTCATGCCATGGAAGGTTCGGCGCGCTGAAGCCGCTCACGACGCCCACCTCGCCGGTGAGCATGTTGATGACGCGCTTTGGACGCTTCGACGCGTCGAGGTAGCGAACGGGAAGCCCTTGGGCGACGGAGCGGTGACGCGCTTCCTCTTCGAGCTCCGCGATGCGCTCGACGAGAGCGGTAACCGCTTGGGTGGTGTTGCCAGGGCCTTCCCACGAGACCCCGGCTTCATTCACCTCGAACTCGAAACCCCCAACGCGGACCTTCATCCGCCGCGGAGGGCGCTGATCGTGTTCTCGCCCCGCTCGTTGCTCTTCGCCGCCGCCGTCGCCCGGTTCCTCCCGCGCGCCTGACCCCCCTTGCGCCCGATCTCCGCCATGTGCGCGCGGTCCCGGGACACGATCTCCCCGCCCTTCCTGCCGGCGACGCGCGCCTCGTCGGGGCTGAACTCGTGCGCGCGGCCCGTCGCGTGCGCCGCCTTCCCCCCCATGCTGGCGATCTCCGCCTGCTTGGTCTTGTTCATCACCGCGAAACCCCGGTTGCTCTTCTGCTTGTCCATTGTCTGTTTCTCCTTTTTCGGTTGCAGGTTTTACTCTAGGTCTTCATCACGAGGTCGAAGAGCTCTTTCATGAGCTCCTCGGGAGACTGCTTCTTGAGACCGATGTCCTCTTCGAGGCCCGCATCGGCGCCATCCCCGATGACAGCAGTGTACTTCTTGAGCTTGCCGATGACAAGGTCCCTTATCGCCTCGTCGATGCTTCCGCGCGCGACAGGGTAGATGAAGTGGACAGGGTTCTTCTGCCCGGAGCGGTGTTGGCGCTTCTCCGTCTGCGCAATCTTCCACGGCTCGTATGTCCACTCCGCGAAGATGCCCCTTGAGGCATAGACAAGGTCGTTGATGCCCTGTCCCACGGAGTCGATGGTCGCGACGAGCACGCGCGGATGCTTTCGGATGATGTCCCGACGCTTCGCAGCGTCGTACTCGCCGTGAACGTAGAGCGTCTCGTAGCCCGCCGCGACGAGCTGCGCGGCGATGTACTCGGCGATGTGCCGACGGACGGTGTAGATGATGAGCGGCTCCGACGTCTGTTCGAGCGTGTCCTTGGCGATCTCGATGACTGCCGGAAGCTTCGCGTCCGCAGCGCGCATCGCCTCCCGAACGAAGACCTCGTGCGACGGCGCGCCCCCAAGCTTCGGCGTGAGCTTCTTCCCCGTCTCGATTTCGATGACCTGTCGCGTCCGCGCCGGAAGTTGCAGCGCAACCTCCTCGGTCGTCTTGCGCAGCATGAAGACCCGAAGGCGCTCCTGGAGCTCCGGCTCGTTCGAGCTACCCGAGAAGTCCCAAACCTTCTTGAGGAACTTTCCCTCGCGCGAGTGAATGTCCTTCTCGATGCCACCGCAGTACCGCCGCCCGTAGGCCCAGAATTTCCCGAAGCGACCCGGCGAGATGATGTCGACGAGATTCCAGAGGTCACGTGGGCGGTTCAGCATTGGCGTCCCGGTGAGCGCAACCCGACCTTGGACGCACACCGAAGCGAGATGCCGCACGGCTACCGACCGCTTGGAGCTCTTGGTCTTGTCGTCGGCGACGAAGCGGTGCCCGACTTGGTGCGCCTCGTCGAGAACCAGGATGCGAGCGAACTTCGCCAACTCATCTGCCCAGTAGGGCAAGAGCGAGTAGTTGAGGATGGTGATAGGCACCGATGTGAGCGGGTACGCCTTCTGCCCCTTGAGGATGCGGACCGAGTCCGGCTCCTCGAACGCCTCCGGCCACCACTGCGCGAGCTCCTCTTCCCACGTCAGGCACACCGGCGCCGGAGCGACAATGACCGCTGGGTCGCGCTTGTGGGCACGCAGGACGCGAATCATCGTCGCTGTCTTGCCGAGACCCATGTCATACGCGAGGATGCAGCCCTGTCGCATACGGGCACTGACCCACAAGGCGCCTTCTTGCTGATACGGCCGGAGGTCCTTGAGCGCGATGGGTGCGGTCGTGAACTTCGGCACGGTCGGCAGGTCGACCTCGCCCTTGATGACGAGACCCCGCTCGCGGCCCTCCTTGATGAGGAGTTGCGCACCGTCCGCGTAGCCGACCCATGCCTTCGGTTCGGGCTCCCACCAGACCCCGGCGATGCTGTTACCCACCCGCCGAAGCGTCTCGTTGTAGGAGTCGCTCTTGATGTGATACAGGCCGTTCTCGCGTTCTACGGTGATAGTCATCTTGTGCCTTGAGACGTTGAAGGACGACGGACGCAGGGACAGTGAAGCCGACGCAAGAGCGCGCCCACTCTTCCCACATTTCATCTTCATCGAGGAGGCGCATCATCTCGTGCGCGAGCTCTCGACAGCAGGCAGTCGCAGGCACTTTAGAGCCCTCCCCTCTCAGGACCCCAAAGTGCTTGCGGGTCGCTCGCGAATGTTTATTCGGTCTTGTCGCTCTTCTCGTCGGTGACCGGTGGGACGTCGTCGGCGTTGGTCTTGACCGGGACGTCGTGATGCTCGGTCTCGGTCTCGGTCGTAGTCGGCACCGGCACCGGCACCGGCACCGGGGGCGGCTCCACCGGCGTGTGCTCGCCCGACGTGGTCACCGGCACGGGCGGCGACGGCGGGGGCTCTTCCACCTTCGGCTCCTCGACGGGCGGCTTCTCGACGTGCCGGCGCACCTCGCGCTCGACGACGAATTTCGCGTAGTCGGGGACGGCGACCTTGAGTGACTTCGCCCGCGTCGCGGTATGGAAGAGGACACCCTCTTTCACCGCTTCGTCGGACGCGTTGACGTCATAGAGGACGAAGCTCAGGTCGAAACGTTCGTCGGTCGGGCACTTCACTTTGATGGTGAGCATGGGGTCTCCGTCTTGAGGTTCTCGTAGCTCGTCGACTCTAGCGCGTTGCCGCGCGTTGAGCCGCTCGTACCAATCGAGCGGCGCGGGATAGGCACTTCGCGGCCAGGTCACGGCGCTTCGCCTTCGCGCCCCGGCTTGTAGACGTTGCAGATTTTCCGCTGAAGGTGTGCGGTGCCGCCCTTGCCGTCCGGCGCCGGCTGGTCGTAGTAGTACCACGTGTACTCGGCATCGACGCAGGGCGAGTAGTAGACGTGGAGAAGGACGGCGCCGTAGATGATGCCTGTAAAGGCAGCGATGACGCTGACGACGGCGAAGGCCGCCATCCAGTTCTCGGTGAGGCACCCCGCGTTGTAGTGGTCCTCTGGATAAACGAAGGGCTTGAGCAGCCACCGCACGATGCGAACGCTCAGCGGGTCGGGCGCGGGCGGCGGCTCGGGCGGGGCAGGTTCGCGGTACGTCTGCGTATCGAGCGGTCCCAGGTTCATTTTCCGGTAGTCCTTTTCATCTCTTCGACTGCATGCCTCATGGCTTGCAGCTTGTCGTCCTTGGTGCTCGGGCCGTGGTGCTCGACGACGGCGGCAACGAACATGTCCGCCAACTCGAGAGCAAGCGTCGGCTCCTCCCTCCCCATTCGAGCCCGGAAGATGGCTGTCTTGAGGTACCGCGCCGCCCTGAGCAGCTCGGCGCCGGCCGGCGACGTCTCCGGCGTGAGCGGCTCTCCGTGCACCGTGGCGAGCCGGTTGTTCGCGCGCCGAAGTTGAGCAACGGCCGTCTCGAGGGCCGCCTTGCGTGTTGCTACTGACGGCCGGCTCGACTCCGGTGGAGGAGGCGCCTTGTAGGAAGACACTTCGACTCCACCGGCCACTTCCGTGTGTGCGTCTACGTTGATGGTCGCCGTAACGGACGGCCGCTCCCCCCCAAAGCGGCTCATCGAACGCCTCGACCCAACGCGCCCGTCATGGCAATGAGCCAGCGCGCCCTTCGCCGCCTCGGCGACTCGGCCGGCGGCGGCTGCCACGGTTTTGGCAACGGTCGCCCCCAGGCCCCACCCGGCGCTCCCGGGTCCGGCTCCCCTCGCGCGATAGCGTCGCGCCGCTTCTTCGCTTCACCCACGGTGGTCCTCGTCCCTTTCTTCGTAGCCGAGACAGCTACATCCTTCGTCGTCGTGGCACTCGTTACCGAACGGGTGCGACGAACAAGAATGGCCACAAGTACACTTCTCGTCGCAGTCGGCCGGGTCGTTGAAGTGGCGACAGAAGGGACCTGAGTCGCATGTAGGCTCGTCCTCTTCGTCACCGTAGGTCACGTGATGTCACTCCTGTTCGGGTTCAGACCGATGCGATGCTTCAGGCCGTACTCGAGCGCCTCGTTGTGCGCGTGGAGCTGCACCTTCTTCTCAGAACGGTCCCACGCCTCGATGACCGCCTTCTCCTCGGCGACCGAGAGCACGCGAATCTCGCCACGCTCGAACGGCTTTTTCTTCTGCTTGCTCATAATGCCTTTCAGGTTTTCACGTAGTACGCGCCGCGGAAGCGGATGTCTTTAAAGTGCTCTTTCATGGGGGGACTTTGCAGGTTTGGAGGTTGCAGGTTTAGTCGGAGTCGTTAGCCCAACGGATGGCGACGAGACGGAAGCACCGCGAAGAGCAGACATGCGCGCGACGGTCGTTTTCCCATCGCTTGCTACCCTCCTCCGTCGCAAGGTCGCTCGAGAGCCGAGTCCACCCGCGAGGCGCGAAGATGGCGTGCACTCGCTTCCCGCACCCATCGCAGTTCCACGTTCGGCGAAGGGTGATGCTCACGGGCACGCTCCGCCGTCTAGCCGTTGCGTCGCGATGCAAACGTCACCGCAGCGCGTCTCGAAGAACGGGAGGCACGCGTACGGTCCGGCGTCAGCGCGGGCGTCAGCGTCGCGGCTCGCATCGGCAACATGAACGCCCGCATCCGTCTGCGCGTCGCGCGTAGCCGTATCCGGCGCGGCGTCGTCGCCCTCGGGAGGGCTGCCGTCCTCCATCTGCGCTTCGGCGTCGCCGCCGACCGGGTGAATCGCAAGCCCCGGGCTGACGCTGACGCCTGCCTCGTCGAGCTCCGGCGGCTCGGCGCTGGTGAACGGCTCTCCGATGCAGCCGGCGAGCAAGATGCCGATGAAGATGGCGAAGAGGATGGCCGCGACTACATAGAGGACGGTGTCGTCGCCCGCCGAATGCGAGGCGGCTACGGCCCGCGCCCGACGGTCGTACCAAGCAATCCACCGGTCGACGACGTCTTCTGCCCAGTGGGTGAAGCGCCGAATCGGCGTGAGGACGGCGAGAGCGAGTCGAAGCCAGAACTGTTTCATCGGAAGCACCTGTCACCTAGCAGAACAGTGGATAAGAGGCAAGGGGTTTTCGTTAGTCTTTTTCCCAGAAGGGCCGCCAGTCCTCGGCGGTCCACCAAGGGTCTCGTCGAGTGACGAGGGAGTAGGCGAGGCCCGCGAGTCCGTACGCGGCGCCGATGGCGGTCGAGAGGAGGAGCTTCATCGCTTCCTCCGCGCCTGGGCGGCTTGCATGCGGCGCTCGTGACGGTTTCGTGCCGGAGCACGGAGCGCGGGGAGCGGGAAGTCCTCAGGACGCGGCTCGCGGCGGCGCTGGATGATGTACCTCTCGAGCGGGTCGATGGTCATGATAGGGACTGCCGGAACAGGCTCACGCTCGCGACGAGGTAGCGGCCAGAGCGGCGGCTCGTACCTAGCTGGCTCACGGCCGGTGATGACATGTTCGCTGCGTGCGACTCTCACCAGTTCGATGTCGTCGAAGTCCCCCTTCGAGAGGGAAGCGAGGAAGTCTTTGAAGTCGAAGAAGACGACTTTCGGCTCTCTGTCGCTCATCGGTCCACCTTCTTTCGAAGCTTCATGAGGGCGCCCGCCTCAAGCTGGCGCGACTAGCCATCGCTCCCCCCTCCCCGCTCGGCGTTCAAGTTCGCCGCGCGCGCGAGGTACACGCGCGCCATGTGAACCGAGTCGTCCGTCTCGGGCGCCTTTTCGAGCAGACGCGCGAGGTACCACTCGGCCGTCTCGACCCGCCGGCCCTTGATGGCCGCAACGGCCGCCGCGATGTACGCAGCCCATAGGGTCGGGTCGTGCTCGACGGCGAGCGCCGCCCAGTTGAGCGCCATTGTCGGCTTGTCGAACCGCGCGTACCAGACGGCGAGCCCGAGGCATGCGCGCGCGCGTTCGTTCTGCGTCGCATCCGGGTTGCGAACGACGAGTATGCGGTACCGCTTCGCCGGGCCCTCTTCGGCGTTGTTCCCGTCATAGAGCTCCGCGAGGGCGAGGAGTGCCTTAGGGTAGTCCTCCCGCGCGATGCGCGCCCGTTCGAGCAGGTCAATCTTCCGTTCACGGATGGTCTCGCGCTCTGCCTCTTCGCAGAGGCGCTCCGCGATGGCGCGCGGCGCACGCTTGATGCTGGTGACGTTCGAGTGGGTCACGGCTTTCGCTCCAACTCCTCGAACGCTCGCTCGCACGCGTTCTGCGCCTGGGCGATGGCGCGGGCGTCGTCGGAGTCGAACAGACGGTGCATCTCGTCGGCGACCATCCGACGCGCCTCTTCCAGCTCCTTCTCGGCCGCCTTGATGCGAGCGCGCACGTGCTCTTTCGTGATGTTCATCATCTTCTCCTTTGGACTCGTCAGGCAGCGTCTACGCTGCGACGCGCAAGCGGGAAAGAGGGGTAACCCGCCTGCAACGTTTCGTCCTTGCTTAGACCAGCTTCGTGTAAACGCCTCCCTCCTCGTCGCCGAGCGTGGGGTCGCCGACGTTGGTGATGCGGTAGGTCGCGAGGGTGATGCTGCCATCGAGGGAGACGAGGTCGACGTCGCAGCCGCCCTCGTGGGCGCACTCGTACATGACGCCCTTCATCTCCTCGGCGAAGTCGCCGTCGCAAAGGAAGTCGCCGACCTCGCCATCGGTGAGGCGGATGAAGCGCTTGGCGGCGAGCGTCTTGAAGTCGCCGCTGTCCGCGGCGGGGATGCTCGGAAGCGTAGAAGGGAACATCGATTGAGAAGTAGCCATCGTTTCGAGTCCTTGTTGTGAGTCAGGAAGGCCGAGAAAGTCTGAACCGTTGCAGCGCGGGTGCCACCGCTTCCGGCTAGGGGGTTTGACGTTATGTAGGACAGGGTGGTTGTCGTAGATGGGGAAGCCCTTCGGGCCGATGACCTTCATCGGCGGCACTTGCAGGTGACAGGTGTTGGCAGTGACGAGTCAGGGCACTTGCAGCGCGCACCGTCTAAGAAGCACTGATTGCAAACCGTCCCGCAACCGTGGCATGCGGCACACGTCGAGCCCTTAGGGGCGCAGATGGTGACGGGCGCCTCGCGCGGGTAGGTGTGGATCGTTGACGGCCGCCCCGGAAGCGTGCGCACGCTGCTCGGGCACTCCCGCTCGGGGCCCTCGCCGATGATGTAGGTCGACCGGCCCTCAGCCTCGTGGACCGTGACCGGGACGACGCGCGCGTAGGTCGCGAGCCAAGCCGGTGTGTTCGCCTTGAGGTAAGTCTCGGCTGCGTCCCGCGTAGGGATGACAGCCGGCAGTCGCGTGTCGGAATCGATGAGGAGCTCCCCGAACGCGAAGAAGCCGAAGCCGCGCCGCGCGAAGAGACCGAGCTGAGTTTTCATCGCGCCACCTCGTTTCGAGCCGTGAAAATGTCCCGCTCGACCAAGTCCGCTGCGACGTCGAGAAGAGCGAGCACTTGCTCGTGCGTGGTGCTCGGGTTGTCATTGAAGTCGGACGGCGCGGAGTACGTGACCGGCCCGTACTTCGGCAACGCCCGTGTGATGTACACGTACGTCGCATCGGGCCCTTCGCCGAACGCATGGCGGCCGGTAACTCGCACGAAGGCGCCGAACACGCACCACGCGCACGCCTCGGCCACGGTCGGGTGCACCGCATTACCGCCCGCATCGCGCGCACTTGCGTTCTGCGTCCACCCCGAGACGAGAAGCGCACGAATGTCGCGCAACTCTTCCAATCGCGTTCGAAGTTCCGTCTGTCGCGTGTTCATCGTGCTTCCCCTTTCAAAGTGCACCGCGAGGCAAGTGCCTAGACGATACTACCAACCGGGCTCGGGTTCCCGGGCTAGCCCGCACGTAGCCCCTAGCCTTAGACAAGCCGTGCGGGTGATTACCGTTTCGTTGGACTCATCAGGCACCGCCTCACGGTGCGACACCCCTCTCCCAAGGGGTGTTTCGCCCTATGCCTTGCTCAGAAGGCCATCGCCATCATGCGCGCGGCGGCGCGGTCCGCCTCGGCGCGGTCGCCAGCGAACCCGGTCGACTGGCTGGCGTGCGTCAGGCCAGCGACGTTCGCCCACAAGGTGCGCGGGTTGCCGTACCACGATTCGTGGTCAACCGCAGTGTCGTAGCCTTCGACGAACTGGCGGCGCGAGATGGGAATCGAGTGCCCCTTGGCGTACTTCACGAGGGCTTCGATAACCTCCTCCTTCGACCCGCCGAGCACGAGCTTGCGCGCATCGAGGATGCGTCCCTCCTCCGCTGCACCCGCGTCCTGGTAGCGCCGGAGCTCCCCTTCGAACTCGCGAAGCGCCTTGCGGAAGGGGTCCCGACCCGTATGGCGGATGCGGACTTCGTGGATGCCGGACGCATTCCAGATGATGTGATTCCCACACACCGCCTGCATGAGAAAGAAGGTGAAGGTGAGCGACGAGTCACCGACCTCGGAGTTTTTGACCATGACCCCACGCATGAGGGGCTTGCCGGTCCCATCGTCGATGACGCGGTCGGGCGCGACGAGAAACGCGAACATGTCGTGGTCGCTGGCGTAGAGGCCCGACGGAGCGATGTCCGTCCCGACGCCGATGTTTATCTGACCCTCGAGAATGTCGGCCGCCGTGGCCTTGCGCGTCGGGCCGGTATAGCCCATCGGGGCTCGGCCGGCGGGTGCCTTCCACCCGTTGACTCCGAGGTCGCGGAGGTACCGCGTAACGTCCTTATCCCACACGCGGGTGTAGTCCTCGGAGAGCATCGCGCGGACAGAGAGACCGCCGTTGACGTGGAAGAGGAGGTTCCGGTCGCTCCGGTCCGTGGCGCGCGCCAAGTCCGCGTTGATACACACGGCCGCGGTGTCGACGTCGAGCCGCCGCAAGTAGGAGGCGGGCGCGCCAAGCGACGTGGCGAGCTGTCCGAACGCGTAGTGCGTGAGGCGCGCCGGAGTCCCGCCCTGTCGGCCAATCATCATCCCGTCCGGGCTCGCGACGGCGCGGAGCTCCGCGAACGGAACCTTTTTGCAGGTCGAGTTACGCCACGAAGCCTCGCAAGCCGCGTGCATCCCCTCGAGAGTCCAGAAACGTTCGTCGGCCGGACGCGAAGCCCACTGCGACGAAGCGGCGTACATGTTGTGGTCGGTCATGATGCTATCTCCCTTTTGGTCGAGTTGCCGCTGCGGCCCTCGCTTCGGGCCCCGTCAGAACTGAGACGAGGCCCGAGACAAGAGATTCAACGAATCGCAGAAAGAGCGCTCGTCCGCGCGAGCGTCGCGATGTAAAAGGTTCGCGCCTCACCAGTGACCGGCTGACCCCACATGTGGACCGGCGTGGTAAGCGCCTTGCTCGGAACGTGGCCGAAGTGGCCGGAGGGTTCGATCTCGACAAGCGAGAGGAAGAGGAGGCCGAGGGGTGACATTAGCGGTCGTCCCCAATGCCGCTCGCGTGCCAGCGGATAGCCGCATCGCGCGCTTCGTTGAAGTTGCGCGGTTCACGCCCACACGTGCGGATGCTCATCTCTTCGAAGTGACCCGTGTTGCTCACAAGCCACGCTTGCAGCGTAGCCGATTGATTCCAGGTGATGATGATGTCCGCGTCAACCGCCGAGAAGACGATGATACGCTCACCCATTGAGAGGACGTCAAAAAGGTTCATTGTAGGCTTTCCCTCTTTCTCGGCCGCCGTTGCGACCCTCACTCACTACGCAAGTAAGACCGGCCCTCGCCTGGGTTGATTCAACGCTCCCCAAAGTTCGGTAGTAGGTTATCCTACATGGGGTTTAGGGCCTAGAAACAGGAGGTGGGGGCGGCTACCCCCACCCTATCCTACATGTAGACAAGGGGTTTACCTACATGTGGGATAAAACTTCCCGGGGGTTGAATAGACCGGCCCGGGGGTTCGTCTCCCCTGAAAGGGGTTTACACACATGGCGACGAACAAGGTTAGCGGGTTGCGCGGCTGGACGGACATCGGTTCGGACTCGTCTTGGGACGAGTACGGGGGCAAGTGGGCGCGCCGCGCCGCGGATGGCTCCTACTATGTCCTCGACTTCACGAACGTGCACGAAGTCACCGGGGAGGAAGAGGGGACCAAGTACGTGTGTGAGGTCAAACGCGTTGACTTGAGTGACTTGGATGACAAGGCCATCGCTTCGGCGCTCGCGTGCGTGGGGCTCGAACGCCAGGGTTGCTGCCTTCGCGGCGCTTGTGTCATTGTCCCTGAAAAAACGGTTCTCACCTCACGTGAGGACTCGCGCATCATCGCGTCGCGCCACGATTCCGAACACCCCGAGCGATACGAGCTTGTCCTAGTCGAGGCGTGCGTCTCCTACGGCCACGCGCAACCGCTCGACTCGTCCAGCGGAAACACGCGTCCCGCGAACGTGCGCGCGAACGCGCGGCGCATTGCCGAGTCCCTCATGCGCGACATGGTCAAACTCGAGTCCGCGCTTGACCGACCGGTCAACCGCATCGGCTCGACGGCGCGCGAATATGGGCGCGGCGATATCAACGCGGCGCTCTTCCGCGGTCCGGTCGATACGACGAAAGCCATCATGCTCAAGATGCACGGCGCGACGGCGAGCGACATCGACGCGCACGCGGCGGTTGTGGGTGACACTCGTCCCGAAACGTTCACCATGCAAACGCGTGCCATGTCGCGTGTGGAGACCTACTCGACCCTGCAAGCGGCTATCGACGCGGGCAACGCGTACGGACAGCCGTTCGACGTCTCGAACGCATCGGGAGCCATCGTCTACGACGCGACCGCCGAGTGTCTCTGCGATGAGATTGACCCGAGTGACCGGCCCTGCATCGTGTGCGAGGCGCGCGAAGTCCTCGCGAAAAAGTGAAGCCGCGTTGCTGGGGGCCGGCGCACCACGTGAAGGGTTGCCGTCCCGGTCGCCCCCTCTGTAAGTGGAATCGCGCCAAACAGCCCGTGCGCGCCGTCTGTCGGTGCGACCTCGCCCACTTCCCGCACCGCGCGGGCTGGTGTGCCGCGCAACATGTCCCGCTCGCGGTCCGTAAGTCCCCTAGTTGGCGGGAGGCAGGATGAGACTCCGTCCGCTTTGGCTCGCGCACTCACTGCCGGCGCTCCCGCTCCCCCCGCCGGGTGACGCGGACAACGTCAACGCGCGCCCGCCGCCCGACCCGCTCTTCCTCTCTAACGAGCTGGACCGATGGTCCGTCGCGCACGGAAACCCCCTCCCGAAAGCTCGGCGCCGACGTCGAAAGAGGGCCTAGAACCCCTCTCCAGAACTCCCCTTCCGGACCCCCGCCGCCGCGAAACTCCGCCCGCGAACCCCCGCCTAGAACCGCCGCCCCGCCGGGAGCCAAGCCCGAGTGGGGTTTTCGGCGTTCTGAGGCTCTGTTGAGTCATAAGTATGCGGAATCATTGAGGAATCCGCTAATAGCGCCTCCCGGTCGATCATGACCTGCCTACGTGGAGTTAGGCAGGCGGTTCGCCCGCTGCTACGTCGTTAGGCATGCGGCGAGTGAGCGTTGCGGCCAGGCTGGCCAAGGCAGGGGGGTTTGGAGCGGCGACCGGCGAACGGCCGGCGGGCGCGCCCGAGGCGCTTGGCGGGCCTGCCGCAGGGCAGGAATCGACCGCGCCAGCCTTCCCGGCACCCGACATCGCGCCCGAAACCCCCCTTCCGAGCGAAGAACTCACGGACGAGCCGCCGGAGGAAGTGGAGCCGCCACCGGACGACGGCGCGGAGGACGACGTCGGCGACGCACTGGCGCTGGTCGAGCCGGCCGACGCCCCGTTAGGCCGTCCTGCATCGGTCGACGATGACCCCGCGATGCCGGCGCGGGTCTACCTGGCTGGCCTAACGACCGCCAAAAGCCGCAAGACGGCGGTCGAGGCGTTCCGGCGCGCCGCGCGCGTGCTCCTCCCCGACGGGTCGAGCGAGTGGGAGCTCCTCCCGTGGGCGCGCATCGGTCACCGGGAGCTCCTCATGGTGCAGACGGTCCTCTTGCGGCACCTGAAGCCGGACTCGGTCGCCCTCACGATGCGCCTCCTCCGCGGCCCCGTGCGTGCCGCCTGGCGCCTCGGTCTCATCGACGCTGAGACCCTCGCTCGCGCCGTCGACCTACCACGAGTCGCGGGGTGCGGCGGGCCGAAGAAAGGCCGCGCGCTGGCGGGCGACGAGCTTGCGAAGCTCGGGGAGTACATTCGCGACCTGCCGAGCCCCTACCGCGAGCAGGTGCTTGCCGTATTCGCCGCTGCCCTCGGCGGAGGTCTGCGCCGCGAGGAGCTTGCACGCCTTCGAGTCGACTCGCTTTCCGACGACCGGAAGCACCTTCGCGTACTGGGCAAGGGCACGAAGGAACGGCTTCAACCCATCGGCGAGGAGATGCGGCTCGCGCTCGGGGGCTGGCTCGACGTCCGCGAGTCGGTGCGCCCGCTCACGACGCCTAGCCTGTTTGTGTGCTTTTCGATTCATGGCATCGTCCAGGACAAGGGGTATAGCCCGGACTCGATCTACGAGCTCGTACACCGAACGCTCGTCGCTGCCGGCATCACCAACGCGTCGACCCACGACCTTCGACGCACATTCGCCACCAACCGGCTCGAGGACGGCACTGACCTCGGGCTTCTCCAGAAGTTGATGGGGCACGCCGCAGTGTCGACCACGATGCTCTACGACAAGCGCGGGGATAAGCCGCTCGCGGCGGCCGTCGAGAAGGCGTCCCTCTTCGGCAAGAAGGACTAGGAGCAGCCCCCCGCGCGGACCTCGTCGTCGCAGCACGCGCAAGATGCCGGCGCTTTCGGCTTCGGCCGCTCGTCTACGTACCCCGGGCCGGCTACGTGCACCGTACACGGCTCGCAGAGCAAGACGGGAAGGGGCGCAAGCTCAATGCGCTCCCCTCCCTCTTCGAATGTCGGCTTTCGCAGTTCCACACCCTCAGTCGTGTCGCATCCCATGCAAGTAGCCATCGTTAGGGAAGAAGTAAGCCCTATCCGAGTCGTCGACAAGGCCCCTTCGTCGAAGATGCCCCCATGCGAGCTCGATGCGCCACTGGAAAAGGTAGCTCGCGTCCCACCAGTGTTTGTCCGCGAGCGCGAGCTTCCGTTGTATCTCGATGGGTACCGGAAACTTTCGCATGATGGCCGCGTCGTCCTCGCTGGGAGGGTTCTGTCGACGCTGGAGCATGAATGCGCGGCGCTCGTTGTCCTTGTTCGGGTCGCGCTCGAGTAGCATTCGACGCCACTTCATGACGACGATACCACCCGCGCCCAGAGGTCGACGAGCGCCCACCAGATACGCTTGTAGAACGGTGGCGGTCTCGTGACGTGCCGAATCAACACGTCCGACATCCCGCGGATGTAGTCCGCGTCTTCGTCGCTAAGCTCGAAGCCTTTCATGACCAACGAGACCCGGAAGTTCGAAGGCTCCCTCGGAGGAGCCGTGATCCAACACGCCTGGTGTGCGAAGTACCCAAAGCCGACCGGGATGCGGCGCCCGGTCATCGGGAACTTGCAGTAGACGCACACGTCACGGCCAGCGGCGTGCGCTTCTTGTTCGGCAGCGCGTTCACGCTCGAGGGCCGACTGGTAACAGGCTTCCTCTTCCTCATCGTTGCCGAACGGCGGGTTGACCTCCCCTACCATCTCGTAGACCTCTTCCACCTCGTCCCAGTCGGGGAGCGTGACCGGCTGCAAGTTCGGCCACTGGTCGCAGAGAAGTCGCACCTTCCAGTCGGCGCGCTGGAGAAAGTCGAATAAGAAGATGGCCGTCTGCCTCGAGAGCGAGTAGCGCGTATCCCGCTTAGGGTCTTCCTCCCCGCCACGGACGCTCTCTAGAAACGCGTCCCATGCGTGCTCGCACCGCGGGCCGTCACCGTTCATGTCGAGGAGGACGTCGAGCGAGCACTTCCCAAGGTAGAAGAAGCGCTTGTTCGCGTCGTCGGCGAGAAGGAAGTAGGCGCTCACGGTGCTCCGAACATGCGCTCACCCCAAAGGGCCATCGAGCGCGGGAACTTGTCCGTTAGCATGTCTCCGACCGCGTCCGAGTAGAGACGAATCTCCTTCTGCGCAGCGGGTGCGCTCCGAAGAGTCATAAACCCCATCCAGTTCCGAAGGTTCGCCGACGCGCGCATCTTCGAGTAGCGCGCCACCGGAACCGGCAAGCGGGCAATCTCCTTCGGGATGCCGAGCGCGAGGCCGTACTCGTACACCTCCTGAGCAGCGGCGTAGGCGCCTCGAAGCGACTCGAGCCACCGGAGGACTTCGTCGTGCGTCAGCTCACCGGCGAGAGTCCGATGACCGTTGGCCTGCCGGTTCGTTCCGTTGACGACGATGCAGCGATCGATGTCGGGCATGTAGTTGACGTCCGGGAGTGGTGTGTAGCGCGCGCTCATCTCGTTGTACGACTGCGTTCGGTGGCGGTGCCACTCGCGGAAGACGAAGATGGGAGCCTGCACCTCGAAGATGGCACCGGCCATCTCGAACGGTGTTGCATGGTCCTTGGTGTAAAGCGTCCGGAGGAGCTTCTCATCGCCGGTGTACATCAACCCGCCGTTGCCGCAGTTGGTACAGGCGTCGTGCGGCTGCGGGTCGACGAGCTTTCCGGAGTCGCCCACGCAGTCGACGCAAAGCGGCCCCCACCCCAGGAAGCCCTTGCCCGTCGACATGCGTGCTGCCTCGACGATGCGCTCGTCCGAACCCCACGTCTCCACGAGCTCGATGTAGCCGTGGTCGAGTAGCTGTTTCCTCATTTCGTCACCTTGTCCAATTCACGAAAAGCATTATCGAGCCGCATCCACATTGGACCTGTCTGACGCCCAACGTTCTGTTGCAAGACGCGCGAGGCGTTTGCGACTTCCCACAACCTGGCGAGAAGACGCTCGGTGTTCATGCTCTGCTCGGCGTTATCCGAGCTCACTTGCTCTCTCCTTGATCGACGGTTTCGTTTCCCGTCCCCTTGCAGGACGGACACTCGACGGTGCGCTCCTCGCGCTCCACCCACTTGCGGCCTTTGCAGACCTTGCAGACGCCCGGCGCCGGGTCGACAGCGGACGCCGCACGCGAGAGCTCTTCGACACCTCGCTTGAGAACCTCTTGGCCCTCACGCAGAACGCTTCCAAGTCCCTCGCGGGCGACATCGCTCAAGATACGCTTGCCTGCTTTCAGCAGCGCGTCGGCGATAGCGGACTTCTGATCGGGCACGGTTGTACTCCTTCCAACGAACAGAGGCTAAATCGATTGCGGCGTTCAAGGCTCGAAGTCGCCACCGCTCTGGAACGAACCGACAAGCGGCGACGGCGACGAGTAGAGTCTCGAGAGGGGAGAGCGGCTCGGAGGGCGGTTGCGGCTCCCCCGGCTCGCTCTCGCCCCTCGAACGCTTCACCGGATGTTGCCTTTTGGCAATGCACTCGCCGGAGCGACCGTGATGCCTGCCGCCGCCGCGCGCAGCCCGTTCACCATGTCTTCGACCTGCGTGAGCGCGGTGTCGAGTTGCGCGAGCTCCGCGCGGGTGAGCGTGTCGGCGACGACGATGAGCGGCCGGTCCGTCCCCCACGTGAGCTTCCGAATGCCCGAGTAGAGCATGACCGGCATAAGGGCGCGGTGGATGGTCGTCTTGCCGTCGCGCGCCGGCTGGACGTTCACCGTGAGCTGGTAGACCGGCTCGAGTTCGATGACGCGCGGAACCTCTGTCACCACGGCGGCGCTACCGCCGAGCGTGATGTTCGACGTCGCCGCTCCCGTCGGCGTCCGCTTGCCGAAGTACACCGCTGGCCCGTCGAGCAGAATCACCCAGCTCGCGAAGTCCCTCACGGCGTCACCTCCGCTGCCGACGCAGCAGCCGTCGGGGTCTCCGCCGACTCCAAGATGGCCACGATCTCCCCCTCCCGGATGACGAGCTTCCCCTCGCCGAAGTCGGGGTGCTTCACGTCTTTGCCGGCGCCGCCGAACTTCGCGAGCAGGACATGGTCGCCAGGCTTCACGCTCATCGGTCGACGCGTCCCCTCGGCGTCGATCTTCCGCCCCGGGCCGACCGCGAGGACGACCGCCTCGTTCTTCTTGTCGACGGTCGTCTCCGGGATGACGATGCCACCCGCCGAGACCTTGTCGCGCTCGACGCGCTTGACGAGGACGTAATCGTGAAGGGGACGGAACTTCAGAAGGGCGATCGTTTCGGCGAGCACCTTCTTTTCCGTTTCGCTCAGTTTCATTGCTTGCTCCTAAACGCGAGGTGACTGATGAGGACCATGACGGTGACGAAGAGGCCCGCTCCCAGAGCAAACCTCCAGAGAACAAGAGTGCGCGCTCCCCAAACGATGAGCGCGATACCGGAGATGGACAGCGCGTAGAAGACGAGGGCAGCGCCGAAGGGGTGCTCCAGCGCTGCCCTGCACCAGCTACGAACGCGAGATCGCAGCGTGGACGACATGCTCTTGCCCGACCCCGAGGCGCTTCATCGTGCGGCTCGAGGGGCGGAGCTTCTTCATGGCGCGATGCTCGCCGATGGAGCCGTAAATCTGCTTCTCGCCCGTGCCGATCTTCCGCACGATGGCGTATCCACCCGGCGCGAGGGTGAACGGAGCGCGAAGAGACGGCCCGGAATGCGTCGCGCCAAAGTTCCACGGCCCCTTCGAGCCGAGGCCGAAGAAGCGAGGAAGCACAAAGTCGGACACGTAGATGCCGTTGACGTTGTAGCCCCACTCCTGCACCGGGTCGCCGGTCTCGAGGGCCCACGATACGTCAGCCGCGTCAGCCCACATGTTCGCCGGAGCGTCGGCGCCCGTTTCGACGCCCTCGTGCCCGAGCGCGCCGGTGACGGAGCTCGAGCCCATAGCGAAGGAAGTGCAATACTCCCTTCCGAGCTCGATGTACGGGATGGCGTTACCGTCCTTGTCGTGGAAGGCAACCGCACCGTCGACCTCGAGCTTGTCCATGATGAGGACCGGCACCTCGCCCTCTTTCACGTCCGAGCGATTCACGCCTGCGTACCGCCACTGGTAGAGGCCCCCCCAGTGGTAGGCGAAGTCACGGTTCATGTAGACCGTGAGCGCTTCGCATCCTTCTTTCCATTCGGGGACGGTGATGGTGCCCCCGAACTCGGGCTTGCTCCCTTCGGCTGTCGACTCGTCGACAATCGCGAAATTCCACATGGTGTGTTTTCTCCGCGTCATGAGGTCGAAGAGGGAAGGGACTAGAGCGCCGTCGAGTAGGCCGCGTCCCGGTAGGCCGGAACGAAGAAGCGAACCGGCCCGGCTTCGACCTGCGCATCGACCCCGGCATCGGCCGGCTTGGCGCGCTCGCGGATGGCCGCCGCACGATGGCTCGCGAGGAAGACGCTCACGACGTCCTGAGCGACGTGACACGTGCCTGCCGCGTCGAGCCCGGCCTGAACCTCGTCGGTGCCGTCCTGCACCTCGGTCGAGAAGACCCGGAGGACACACGTCACGTCCTCGATGGTCATGACCGTCTTTCCGATATCGGAGACCACCTGGCCGGGACTCGCACCGCAGTCGGTGCAGGCGGCGCCGGTGATGCCGATGGCGGCGGCGAGGATGGGGAGAAGCGCGATGGTGCGGGTGTTCTTCACGGGACCTCGTTTTCGGGGTTGGGCGTTTCCGTCTCGGCGACCGCGGGGGCCGCTTCCGTCTTGGGCGCGAACGGCCCTTTCCGCTTGGCGTGAGTCGCCTTCCCGCCCTTGCGCCCGGCTTCGCGAGCTTCGGCGCTGGTGAACTCGTGCGCAGTACCGACAGCGTGCGCTGCCTTACCGCCCTTTCGCGCGATTTCGCTCACGAGCGTGGGGTCCATAGCCGCGAAACCGCGGCGCTTTTTCGCACGCGGGGTCTCCGCGGCGGTGATGTCTGCGTCGGGCTTGGTCGAGTCGTCCTGCATGCACGGCAGAGTAGCGCCCGTCACGGTTCTGTCAACGCCAATGGGTCACACGGTGGCTTTTCGCCCCATCTTAGCCTTGACGCCTAACAGGTCAGCCCATAACCTCCTCGGCATGGCAACCTCCAAAAAGTCCAAGAAGACGGCGAAGAAGACGGCAAAGAAGGCGGCTCGCCCGCGCGTGCCGAAGGTCGAACTGAAGGCGACCGCGGTCGCGAAGGCGAAAAAGCTCGTCGAAGAGAAGGGCGTGCGCAACGCCGCTCTCGACATCGGCATCGACCATACGACGCTCACGCGCGCCCTGGCCGGCATCAAGGTCCGGAACGGTTCGGCGGCCATCATCAACGCGCTCGTGTGAGTGGGGGTTGCCCGCGCCCGTAGCGGGCTTACCTTCTGGCGAGTCGTCTAGTGGAAGGACGCTGGGCTTTGGTCCCGGTAACGCAGGTTCGAACCCTGCCTCGTCAACAAAGACCCATGACCCCTCAAGAACGCATGGCTCTCGTCCGTCAAGGCGCTGAGATGGCCGAGAAGCAGATTGCGATGCAAGACTCTTACGAGTCGTTCGTCCGAACCCTCGACGAAGAGGGGCTAGTCGCGTTCTTCGCCGGATATGCACGTCGAATCGCGGCGAACATCGCGGCGGGCGATTCGCAGGTCAACGTCGCGCAGGTGTTCCGCACGGTCCTCGAAGTGATGCACTTGCCGCAAAACGTCGTCGAAGCCATCATCGCCGAACTCGCAGGGGGAGCGCCGCTCCTCAGAGTGGTCAAGCCCTCGTGATGAAAAAACAGAAGGTCATTCTGGAGGGCGCGCCGATTCCGCGCCCTGACTTGACCACGGACCGCGTAATTGCGCTCACGCGCATGTTCACCTGTCCGGTATGTGACCGGCCGGTGCCCGTCGAATCTCGCCGGCCGCTAGCCCCTAATGCGCCGGAGCTCCTTCAAGCCGGCATGGCGTGGGTTGCATTCTCGATGGAGGAGGACGAAGAGGGCGAAGGTCTCATCCCGCGCGCCATCGTCCTCTGCTCCGAAGCATGCGGGCAGCGCTTTCTCGGCATGTTCAACGCACCGGTGATGCATTGACCGCCGTCTGCAAGGTCTGCGGCGAGGACTGCCACTGCGCGCACGGCAAGCGCCAGTGCTGCGACGACGACAAGGAAGACCCGTTCTTCTGCGCCGAGTGCTCGGCGGTCCTCGACGACGCGCTTGCTCTCGTCGGGGATTTGGTCACGTGCGAGCACGACGTCACGACCGTCATCCCTGGGGCGCTCGACGCCCTATGGTGCTCGGGGTGCGGGTCCATCCGCATGAACGGCACGTGGGTCGCGTCGGCCGCGCGGTCGCTCGCCGTCGAAATAGATCAGGACGCTATTGAAGCGCGCCTGATCGAACGCGTCTCCTTCGGGGGGCCGCCGAAGCCCCCGCCGTCCGCCCTCAATTAGGGCAGGAGGGCCGCGACGGCCGTCGGTACGGGGTGCCCAGCGTACCACCACCAGGCAGCCACGAGGCCCGCAGCGAAGGCGCCGGCGAAAGACCCGCCCGCTAGGGCAAGGAGCCGGCTCCCCGTCGGGACGACCTTCGCGACGGCGCGCGCGGTGAGGAGGCGTGCAGCCGTCGTCGCCAGCCGCCGGGCGACCTTGTCCAGCTTCTCCGCCCGCAAGGCGCCGTCGTCGAGCTGGTCCACCCGACGAGAAACGGACTCGATGATCACCACCGCGTGCTTCAACGTGCCCGCGATGGCGTCCAGCTTCTCGTCGGTGGTTTGCGGCTGCATGGCTAGGCGACCTTGAGGGCGCCCACGCAGAGCGCCATGTTGGAAGCGTCGATCGTCCCGGTGGACGCCGTGACCACGAAGGACATGATCGTCGGTCCCGAAAGCACGATGGGCCCGTCGCACTGGCACGTGGTCGAAGACCCGCCTTCGGTCTCGTTGCCGAACATGACGCCGATGGCCGCACCGGTCCCGTGAGCGACGCCCCCCGTTACGACGACAGGTGAACCGGCGGCGATGCGAACGCTCGACGTCAGCGGGTGACCGGCTTGCGTTCCGCCGGACATGGTTGCCCCGACGAGCGCACCGATGCCCAGCTCGAGGACGGCGCTCCCGAGCTCGAAGAGCGCGAGGAAGTTCCACGTGATGAGGTAGATGCCCGCCGCGGAGATCTGAATGGCGGCCACCGGCGTGGGGGTGGTCGAGAAGGTTGCGTCGTCGATGACCTGAAGGCCGTCGGTCGCCGCGACGAACCCGAGACCCCCGTTGCCGCTGCCCCGGCGAACCCACGCGGGCTCGAAGTCACCGAACCCGCGCATCTCGTTGTGGCTGCCGTTCATGGTGACTTCCTTTCAGCCCAGCTCGAACGCCGACGCCGACACGGCGATGGCCGAGAGGTTCTGACCGCCGCCGGTGGAGAGTAGCACGCCGATGGCCTGGAGACCGGCCCCCGGGAGAAGGACGGCGAGACCCGACGCGGTGAGAGTCGCGCTGGCGATGTTCCCCGCGGCGTAGGTGTTGATGGTCGCGAAGAACGCCGCCGGAGAGCCGCCCGGGGCAACGAGGGGGTCGACCGCGTAGCGCCAGCCGTGCGCTCCGGCCGTTCCGCCAGTGAACCCCGTGCCGACGCCCGTCGTGTACCCCTCGAGCACGGCTTGCACCGAGTCGGCCGCCGCGAGGGTGAACTTGACCGAGAAGTTGACTTGGAAGATGCCGCTCTTCCGAGGCGTGACGTTCGCCGCGATGACGTACTTCGGCGTCGCCGTCGTGGTGAGGTTGTCGACCGTTTGGGTCGCCTGGTAGATGGCGCTCGCCCCGGAGGCCGCCGCCGCAGCTCCCGCTGCCGACCGGGCGATGGTCCAGACGTCTGCGATGCAGAGATGGTCGCGATTGTTCGTGGAGTCCATTAGCGCTTCCCCTTCTTCTTGGCGGCCTTGCTCTTCTTCTTCTTGTTGTGTCCCGCATGCGGCGAGTACATGCTGCCGATGCCGCCGTGTTCGTGCGCGTGGTACGCGAGGTACCCGACGGTGCCGATGGCGCCGATGACGAGCCACGTCTTCCACGAGCCGAAGTCCAGCATCGACGCGTTGGCAGACGTGGTAGTCGTCGTGGTGCTCGAGGGAGTCGTGTTCGCCGGAGTCGTGTTGCTCGACGGCGTCACGGTGGATGCAGGCTTGGCGCTCGCCAGCGGCGTGGCGTAGTTGGTGTTGTTCACCGCGTTGTAGCCGATGAGCAAGCCGCTCACCGCGCCTTGGGTGTCGGGGCCGTAGACGCCGTCGACACCGAGCTTCGGCGACCCGGCGAAGTCCGAGCTCGACGCGATGAGCGCGTTGTAGGCGCTCTGCACCGTGCGGACGGCCGCGATGTCCTGGTACGGGACGTACCCGCCCCCGTAGGTATTCGAGAGCGCAACAGCCGCCGCTTGGGCCGCCGCGAGCGCGCTCGCCTCGTCACCGAGACCTTGGTGCTTGAGGAGACCGAGGCTCGCGTGGGTCGCGTACCAGACGCCCCCATGTTCGACCGGCTCCGCACCGACCTCGCCGAGACCTGCGGGTGCAGCGGTGGGCTGCCATCCGCCGAGGTTCACGAACGCGCCCGCCGGCATCCGACGCCACTTCGCGCCGCCGACTTCCACCTCACGGTCCTCCGGCGCACGGAGCACCTCAACGGGGACCTTGTCCATGTTCACCGGGATCCACATGTCACATGTCCTCCAGAATGAGGGAGCCGCCGACGCGCCAGTAGATGGTGTTCGGGTAGGCGAGAAGGAAGCGACTCTCGGGAGTGAGAGCGCCGAGGTCCGTGGGCGCGGGGCTGAGAACTCCGCGCGAGCTGGGGTTCGTCTGCTTCACCGACGCGAAGAGCGCGATGTAGCAGGGGCCAACAACCGGGATGTCGAGCGCGTTCCACGCTTGGTTCGAGTTCCAGGGGAACCGGAGGTCGGTGAAGGCGCCGAGTTGCGCGTCGAGCGGCGCGCCGTAAGGGACTCCGGCATTGGGCGGCGTGTAGCCCGTGATGGTCGTGTAGAAGTCCGGCCGCCCGCGGGGGTTCACGTCCGTCGCCGGAAAGGTCGGCACGCCCCCGTAGAGGAGCGCCGAGGTCGTGGTGAACCGGTAGTTGAGGCTCTGCGCGTCAGACGCCTTCGAGATGCCGAAGCCTGTCGGGCCAATCTTCATGAGGTGCCACGAGACGTTGCCGTCCTGGAACCGCCAGAAGGGCGAGCCAACCATGAGCTCCTCGACGTAGGGCTTCGTGATGCCCTCGCCGAAGACGGCCGCTTGAAGATGCGCGATGGAGAGGAACTGCCGCATCCCGCGCACGCGAACGCGCCGGCCCGCGCCGACCTTCGCCGTCACGAGCTGGAACAAGTACCGGTTGGCCGGGCTCGAGGCGAGCGTCGGGATGCGCAGCCCCGTGTACGAGACCGACTGCCGCGGGTCGCTGCCGTAGCCCTGGACGTACTCGTCCTGTCCGGTGGTCGAGAGCTCCCACCGCCGCTTGGGTCCCGGACGCCCCGGCATCGTGCGCGACATGAGGCGCTCGATGTCGGAGTAGACCGCGCCGACCCCGCCAGCAGACTTCTCGTCCACCGGCGGGAGCTCGGTCACCAGGAGGCTGTTCTCTTCGTCCTTCATCTCAGTATTGCGTCCGCCCGTTGCGGAAGGACAGGTCGTAGCCGACCCCCTTCAGCTTCGCGATGGCGTCGCCGACGCTCATGGCGTCGATGTCCGGAGCGACGTACTGCCACGCGCGGAAGGTGACGAAGATGCGCGCCGGGAGGAACGCCGAGGGGATGGGGCTCCCCGGCTGCATGTCGACGTGGATGCCGTTGTCCTTCGTGAGGAGCCAACCCTGGGGCCAGTTCCCGGGGATGAAGTTCGCGAAGGACGACAGGGGCGCGAAGTTCGGGCAGACGTCGTACCGAGGACGTCCGGTGATGTCCATCTTCACCTGGAGGCCGCTGGTCTTGTGGAAGAAGAACTCGCTCATCGACTGAAACGCCGAGTTCTCGAACGCCGCGGGGACCTGGATGTCGAAGACGATGTCCTTCACCCAGGTCTCGGCGCCGAGGACCTCGACGTCCATGTCACCGGACGCGAGCTGTTGGGTGGTGTCCTCGAAGATGACCGGGCCGACGCTGAACACGAAAGGCGCCTTGATGGCGCCCGTGTACTCGGCCCACGCCGCTCGCGGGCTCACCGCGGCGAGCGCGAGAATCTCTGCATCGCGAACGGGGTTGTTGTACATGGGGAGCTTGCCTCAACACACGAAAGGGAGAAGAGCCTAAAACGAAAACGGGGGCGACCGACTGTTGCCGATCGCCCCCTTCTCGAGCGCTAGCGATCTCTCAGCGAAGCGCTACGACGTCGCTCAGCCGCCGACCATCTGGAGGCCGAACTCGGCCTGCACCGCGGCGAGGAGGTCCGGGTTCGCCTGGAGGTTCCGCGCGAAGTCGTCGGTGACCTCGAAGCCCTTCACGATCATGGAGATCGAGAGGTTGCCGCCCTTGTACTGGGCACGGCCGACGTTCGAGACCTGCGACGAGATGATCTGCGTCGCGTCGAGCGAGAGCTCCGGCGCCTGCGTCAGCCCGTGGGCCGCCGCGTTCAGCGTCGGGATGCTCGCCGCGATGTTCGGGTCCGCCGAGAGAACCGGCGGCACCGAGCCCCCGAGGCCCGCCGTGATGGAGAGCTGCTGCTGCATGAGCGCCGCCTGGATGTCGTCGCTCTGCTCGAGGGTGATGCCGATGGGGGTGTTCGCCGGGATGTAGTACGGCAGCGTGAGCCGGCGGAAGACCTTGTTCGCGAGGCGGTCCTGAAGCCCGAGGCCGCCCCAGGTGACGTTCGCGAGGTCGAAGTCGCTCGTCGGGCGGAAGACCGACGACTCGGCATCGAAGCCCTCGTCGCCGCCGTTCGCGAACGAACCGACGCGGCGATGCGAGACCGGGAGGAAAATCCCGGCGCCCGAGCCGCCCTTCGAGCGGTAGCGGGCGTTCGCGCGGCGGGCGAACTCCATCACGTTCACCTGGCTCGTGCCGGCGCCCATCTCGTCGGCCATCGACGAGAAGTAGGCGATGTACCGCGCGCTCTCGTTGAGCAGGTGGTACCGCTGCCGGACGATCCAGTTGAAGTTGTACCCGTTGATGAGGTGCCAGGCCGCGTACTGCATCGGCCAGCCCCAGTTCAGGAGAGCCGGCGTCAGCTCCGAGCCCGCGGGCACGTTCAAGTTGCTCTCGAGGTCGTCCGTCTGCGTGAACACGTCCGGCGAGATGGGGCTCTGAATCGTCGTCCCCGGGGCCGGCGAGAGGCTGTTGCCGCGCGCCGTGAAGCAGAGGGGCTCGGCGAACACGTGGAACCCCACGGCGACGACGATGATGCCCGTCTGGAGAATGCCCGGGTGCACGAAGGTCGTCTGAACGGTGTCGACGCCCTCGACCTGCTTGCCCGAGTTCATCGGGTCGATCTCGTTCCCGAAGGTCGCGGCGATCTCCGCGTCGGTGTCCGGACCGCCGATGTCCCAGGTGGTGTGCTCGAGGACCGGCATCGACACGATGGGGCTGTCCATCGCGTCCTTCAGCGCGCTCACGAGCTGATCGCTCGAGAGGTCGCCAAGACCGACGTTCGCACCGAGCACGCGGCGCGGAGCCTCGTCTCGGCTCGGGTTCTTCACGATGACGTTGCGACGAACGGGGGAGGGCATGGTCTCTTCTCTTCTTTCTCGGCACCCGACCGCCAAGGGCAGGGCAGGCGCGTTGGAAATCCGTTACCGACTCTTCGAACCTTGAGGGTCAGTCCTCGCGGTTGCCGTACTTGTTGCGCCGCGGAGCGCCGCCGATGCCGCGATGCTGGACCGCCGGGAGACGCCCCGTGCCGCTCGGGATGCCGGCCAGCGGGGGCGCCGCAGGCTTCGGCCGCGCGTTCAGCTTGAGGGGGTCAGGCACGTGGAAGCGCGGGGAGCCGGTCGGCATGGTGGCCGCACCGGTTCCCTGCGACTCCTTCGCGTGGCAGCCGCAGTCCTTCGCCGGAGCACCGGCGAGGCCACTCACGGGCGGGAGCCCTTGGAGGGTCTGGGGGATGGCCGGCGTCGGAGTGACCGGCGCGGGCTTGCCATCCGCGCCCACGGGGTTGAGCGCCTTGTAGGCGTTCTGCGTGTAGATCTCGTGCGCGAAGGCGCGCGACCCGAAGGCG
>Ga0134126_10000528_pt1 | contig 48860 bp, 44 predicted proteins | sample KB31752_FD_96881 | JGI IMG/M metagenome (GOLD analysis project Ga0134126, IMG submission 96881) | Terrestrial soil microbial communities with excess Nitrogen fertilizer from Kellogg Biological Station, Michigan, USA - KB3-175-2 | ecosystem: Environmental > Terrestrial > Soil > Unclassified ...
CCCCGACCACGCTGGCCTGGCTAGGCGGGCGGCTGTACGTGGTGAACTCCCAGTTCTTCGCCCGCCGCGCCGGCACCGCCGCGCCGCCGTTCACGGTCAGCGCGCTGCCCCCGCCCGGCTAGGGGAGCAGCTCGGCTAGCTGCTGGCGGGGGTAGCCGAAGAGCTTCATCCAGGCCGACGCGTCGAAGCCCTTCTCGGGATTCGAGACGCGCACGGGCACATATTCGTCCGGGTTGATGTCGGCCCGGAACCCCTGCCGCACGTACTCGCCGTGCAGGTAGTTGTCGATGATCACGCCGCACTGCACGCCCGGCGCCGCGGCCATGGCCCGCCGCAGGATGTCGGAGTTACCCAGCCGCACGACCGCGATGGGGGCCGCGCCGGCCAGGCCGGTGCCGCCCGGCATGGCCACCCCGATGGTGTAGGACAGCCGGATCCGGATCTGGGCGTGCGGCGCCATGTCCTGGTTGCGGGCCAGCAGCTCGTCGTTCAGGTGGCGCGGCATGACGGCCAGCACCCGGCCGGGCTCGGCGTGCGGCGGGAGCCGCAGCAGCCGGGCGTCGCCCTGGTCCTGCGCCTCGACCAGGTCCGGCCGGATGCCCGCCTCGGTCAGGCTGACGTCGAGCAGGTCGGCCAGGTCGTCCTGGCTCAGCTTCTGCAGGCGCGCGCTCAGCTTGCTGTAGCCGACGATGTCGGCGAAGGCGTACAGCGCACTCACCGGCACGCCCCGGCCCTGCTCCTCGACCGGCGCCCCGGCGTCTGGTGACTGCGCCGGCGCGGCAAAGTTGTTGATTTGCTGATTTTCGCGGCCGAACTGATTTCCGGAGGAGGTAATCGGCCCGAAATTGAACTCGTCGCCCATCTCTGATGACTCTCCGCAGCAATAGGTGCTAATGCGAGCTGGATCTGGCCGTGTTGCGTTGCACGTTGTCGCGCCCGAACTGATTGCCGGAGCCGGCCGACTGGATGTTGAAGACATCGCCGTTGATCACGCTGTTGGCGCTGCCCTCGAAGGCCGAGATGTCGACGCCCTTCTCGGTCAGGTAGTCCTGCACGGTCTCGAGCAGCAGGCGCTGGAAGATCTTGTTGTACTTCTCCACGTCCAGTTCGCGCAGGTAGCTGCCGAGCTCGGGCTCGGCGCCGCGCTCCCGGATGCTCAGCAGGGTGCCGAACAGGCCCGCCGAGGACCCGTTCGTGGACATGGACTCACGCTCGATCCGCCATTCTCGTATCCCCACGCGGATCGCCCGGACGACCTCGACCGGCGCGTAGGCGACAGCCTTGAACAGCGTCCTGAGTGACTGATAGAGCGCTATCCAGAGCAGCTTGCCGGAGGACATGCTCGGCAGCATGTCCATTTTCCGGTAATCAAACTTGATCGGCGGCAGTGCGGTCAGGACGAACTGCAGGTAGAACATGCGGCCCTCGACCGCGGCGTACACGAACGCCGAGACCGCGACGCCCTGGTCGACCCCCTCGAGCACCTGCTGGCCGTGGCGGCTCATGACCGGCGGTCCCTCGTCGCTCACCGACACCTGCTGGTAGTAGCGCAGGCCGCTCTGCGGGTGCCGGATGATCGCGTCGATGGCCTCGGGGGAGGCGTGCGAGTAGGCGGTCATCCGGCCCAGGTCGACCAGCGGGCTGGTCCAGCGCAGCACCCCCGGCCCCACCAGCCGGTCGGTGACCGAGAGCGCGGCGATCCGCTCGTTGGCCGGCAGGCCGGGATCCTTCAGCCCCTCCAGCCGCTCGCGGATCCTGCGGTGCAGGTCCACCGGATCGATCGGCGCATAGCCGTCGGCGCCCGGCCGGGCCCGCAGCGGGTCGCGCCTGGCGTTCGCCGCCTCGAGCCGGATCGCGATCGACCAGTGCTCCTTGACGTCGCCGTCGATGGCGAGCCGGCCGCCGGTGCCGACGAACGGGTCCTCGGTGCCGTACAGGCTGATGTTGCCCCACTGAGCGCCCTCGATCATGGCGATCCGGGCCTCGGCCGGGCCGCCCGTCGGCCGCGGCGGCGACGCGCCCGGCCGCAGGTGCTCGATCAGAGTGCGGAGCGTGCTGTGGGTGAAGACGAACTGGATGGCCCAGGAGAGGGCGAACAGGATGACGAAGGTGATGCCGACCTCGAACTCCTGCCGCACTGCCGTGAAGGCGGATCCGGTGGCCAGGAAGGCGGTGGCCGCCGTGCCGACCACGACCACGAAGGCGAACGAGCCGATAAGGCTCAGCCAGGCCACGATGATCGCCGCGTAGACGAGCCGTCCCGTCATGTTGCGCTGCTTCCAGTGCAAGTTGGGCACCAGCACGCCGAACAGGACCGTCAGCAGCAGGAAGCTCATGGTCGGCAGCGGGAAGATGATCAACGCGAGCAGGACGAAGATGATCAGCAGGATGTCGCGGATCAGGAGGTTCTTCCTGGCCCGCAGGCAGTGCCGGATGACCGCGCCCGCGTCGAAGTTGAGTGACGGCGCGACCGACCTGCGGGTCGCGACGAGATGGCCGATGACGTCGTTGGCGAACCCGCGGTCCAGGTAGGCGGCCGCGCATAGGTATCGCGTGGCGTTGTTCAGCCACTCCACGGGCCGGGGCCGCTCGTGCTCGAACAGCGGGACCTGCACGTGGGGCGAGGCGGCCCCCTCGTCCGCCTCGCCATTCATGGCCGGTCCCGGCATCTGCTCGCCACCAGGCCACGGCGCCGGCCGCGGGGCGGGCGTACCGCACTCGCCGCAGAAAAGGTCGCCCGGCACCAGCGTCCCGCCGCACCCGGGGTTACTGCATCTCACCTGCTCCATGAGCAGTTCCTCCAGTCTTCGCGACCTGCGATGGTGCGCGAAATGCTGACCCAAACACTGTGACAATGGGGCCGGCCCGACCACATAAAAGGACGGCTTTCCCGCTACATCGCGGTAAAGGCGCAGCCCGGCGATTCAGATCTGGTTCTGCTGGTAATTGGGCAGGCCGTAGCCGGTGGCCATCGGGTTCCACAGCCCGACGAAAGCCGTCTTGCTGGTGGTGGCCTGGTTATCGGGCCCGTTGGCGGCCACGAAGTTCGGGTCCGAGGTGTCGTTGAGCGTGCATCCGTTCCTGACCTGGTCCTGGGCCCAGCGGGCGAAGTCGTCGTCGGCGGCGGCCGAGGCCCGCCAGGCGCTGGACAGGTCGCTCAGCATCGCCTGGGGCAGCGCCGTCCGGCCCGGCAGCTGAGCCAGCTGGCTCAGCAGACGGCGGTGTGACGCGGCCGCGCTGCGGAACGCCTGGGCGTCCTGGGCCAGCCCGGCGCCGCAGGCGAGCACGTTGTCGTAGGCGTTGCTGATCTGCTGGCGGTCGCTCGCGCTGCTTCCCAGCAGGGCGGCCAGCCCTCTCGCCGCCTGCGCGGGCGACAGTCCGGGTGACGACGAGGCCGACGACGTTCCCGGCGATGAGGACGAGGTGGCCGGCGAGGTGGACGAGGCCGGCGAGGACGACGCGGCCGGCGACGTGGACGCCGCGGACCGCGAGGTCCGGGTGTGCGCGGACGGGGATGTCGAGGACGCCGAGTCGGCCACCGCCGGGTGACTGAACGGATGCGTGATCAGGATGATGGCGAGCGCCAGCCCGGCGGCGGCCAGGCCGCCGATCCCGATGGCCAGCGGCCGGCCGCGGCTGCGGTGCCGCCCCGGCGGGAGGCGGCCCGGCTCGGCCCGGCCGCCGGGCCGCTCGGTCCCGTCGCCTGGCTGGCCCGCCCCGTCGCCTGGCTGGCCAGCCCGGCCGCGTGGCCGGCCCGCCCCCGTGACCGGCCGGCCCGCCCCCGCGTCTGGCCGGCCGGCCCCCGCGTCTGGCCGGCCGGCTCGCTCGGGGGTCCGCTCGGCTGGCCTGGCGGGCCACTCGGCTGGCCCGGGATCCGGGGCCAGCGGCTCAGGGGAACCGGGGGAAGTCGCCGACGCCGCCACCGGGCGGCCGCATGAGGTGCAAAAGGTCCGGCCCGGCCGCAGCGAGGCGCCGCAGCCCCGGCAGAAACGCCCGGGCCCGGTCCCCGTCTCCTGAGTTTCGCCTGCCATGCCGCCCTCCCCGCAGCCGCCCAGTCGTACTCACGGTCAGTGAATACCGGCGGCGCTCGCGGGACCCCGTCACAGTATGGCTTCGGGGTTACGTTTTCGACCCCCGTGCACGGGTCTGGTAGTGACAACTCGCCGGTGATATGAGACGTCGTACCTATAACCAGTTTGTGATCGTGGGGGGAACGCGACGAATATGGATGAAAGGCTGGCCGGGCGCTTCACGCCCCGGCCCCTGCGCTGGCCCGCGCAGACGCTCCTGGGCATGCTGAGAGAGAGCACGCGGGAGGAGTTACTGAGTCTCGGCGCGCCCCGGCAGTACCTGCCGGGCAGCGTGCTGATGCTGGAGGGCGACCGCACCACCGAGGTCATGGCGCTGATCGACGGCTGGGTCAAGGTCGTCGGCACGACCGCGGAGGGCGGGCACGCGCTGCTGTCGCTGCGCATCGGCGGGGATCTCGTCGGCGAGCAGTCCGCGCTGGAGGACGAGGCGCGCTCGGCCACCGTCATCAGCGCCGGGGTGACCATCGCCCAGGTGATCAGCCAGCGGGACTTCGTCCGCTTCCTGGACCGGCGTCCGGACGCCGGGCTCGCGGTCAGCCGCGCCCTGTCAGGCAAGCTGCGCTGGGCCACCCGGCGCCGGGTCGACTTCAGCGGGCTGCCCGTGATCACCCGGCTGGCCCGGGTGCTGGGCGAGCTCGGCCGCCTGTACGGCCGGCCGACCAGCGAGGGCATCGAGTTCCGCTACACGCTGACCCAGCCCGAGCTGGCCGCGATGGTGGGCGCGTCGGAGCCGTCCGTGCACAAGGCGCTCCGGCAGCTGCGCGTGGACGGCATCGTCGTGACCGGATACCGCCAGGTGGTGATCACCAACCCGGGGGCGCTGGACGCCATCGCCGGCCTCCGCCCGGCCTGACACCGAGCCTGGCGCCGGCCGCGATCCCGTCAAACGACGGGGTGAGCGGGCCGCGGGCCGCGCATCGTGGAGAGCCGGGCGCCTGTGCCGTGACCCGCTCCGCGGCCCGGTGTACTGTTCGGTGTCCAGCGCGAGGAGAGACCGTTCATGCACGACAAGCCTCCCGGCATCCGCCGCCTGTGCGTCGCCTTCGGCATCGAGTCCTCGGGCGCCGAGCACGACGCCGAGCAGATCTCAGCGGTGCAGCGGGTGGCGCAGGTGATCGCCGACGTGTGCGCCTCGCTGGGCCTGGACCGGATGCTGCTGAACCGCCGCGAGCCGACCGGCGAGCAGGTCGGGCTGCTGCCGGTCGGGATCGACGAACCGCGGGTGGTGTCCTCCCTGGTGGAGGGGCTGTCCGGGGCGCTCGCCGAGCTCAACCTGGGCCGCGACGGCCGGTCGCCGGTCCGGCTGCGGGTCGCCTTCCACGAGGGGGTGACCACGCTGGCCGCCGACGGCTTCGGCGGCCGGGCCGTGACCAGGGTGCGCCAGCTGGCCAGCAGCCTGCCCATGCGGGCTGCCCTGACCGAGCATCCGCGGGCCAGCCTCGCGGTCCTGATGTCCGACCCGGTCTTCGAGGAAGTCGGGGACGCCGACGACCCCGGCCTGCCCGCCGACCAGTTCCGGCCGGTGCAGATAGCGGACTCCGGCCGCGGGCCGGCCAGCACCGCCTGGCTCTACGTGCCGGGCTGAGCGGTCAGCACGTCGAGGTCCCGCTCCGCGTACAGCCGGTGCTCCCACTCCTCGTTGATCACCGCGCCCAGGCAGCGGCGCACACCGAAGCTCTCCGATTCCGGGTAGCCCGGCTCCGCCACCGGCTCGGTCGAGCCGTTGAGCTGCTCGTCGGTCAGCCCGGCCAGCACCTCGCGGACGGTCGCCATCCGGTCCGCGCGCAGCGCCAGCACCTCCTCCAGCGTCGGCCGCGCGGCCCGGTCACGCGGGACGCCCGGCCGGTCGGGCATCTCCTCGTGGGGCAGGTCCAGCGGATCCCACGGTGACGGGTCGCCCAGGACCGCGCGCCGCACCCAGGCGTCGGTGGCGAACACCAGGTGGCGCAGCGTCTCGATGAACGACCATTCCCCGTCCACCTGCCGGTACAGCAGCTCCGGGTCCAGGCCCCTGGCCCGCTGCACGGTCTGCGGCCACAGCCGCTCCAGCCGGCCCCAGGCGTCGCGGTAGCCGGCCGCGTCGGCCGGGCGCATCGCGGCCCGATCCGGGTAGCGGCGATCCAGCTCGGCCTCGACCAGCGGCGCGACGTCCACGCCGTTGACCCGCAGGCTCAGCACCTCTCCGCTGATCTCGGCGCCGGCCACCAGCGCGCCGCGGATGGTGACGCCGGTGAGGTCGACCAGGCTAAAGCGCGCGTCGCGCAGATCGATGTCGTGAAACCGCGTACCGGTGAGGTAGACGTCCTCGAACCGGGACCCGGACAGGTTCTCGCTGATGAACTCGGCCATTTGGCTAGCCTGCCATGCGGCGGCGATCTGGGTCCGCTGGTACCCGGGTGGTCACAATGGAAGACGGCCAGGCGTGCGGCCGAGGCCGTTGCTCGCTAAGTCGTTTGGTGCCAAACTAATTTTATGACTGCGGCTGCGGACCTCACTGACCTGGACATGTGGGCGCGGGGCGTGCCCTACGACGAGTTCGCGCGGCGGCGCCGTGAGGCGGTGGCGTGGTCGGAGGAGGCCGCGCCGAACTCGGGGTTCTGGTCGGTGTGCGGCTACCAGGACATCGTGGCGGCGAGCCGGAACGTGGCGGTGTTCTCCTCGACCCGCGGCGTGTCGTTCGAGGAGCCGACGGACGAGGACATGGCCGCGCGCCAGACGATCATCGACATGGACCCGCCGGAGCACACGACGCTGCGCAAGGTGATGTCGGGCAGCTTCAGCCAGCGCGCGGTGGCGGTGTACGAGCACTTCGTGACGGAGCTGACGGAGCAGGTGCTGGACACGGCGCTCGGCGGGCTCGGGGGTGGCGGGCTCGGGGGTGGCCGGCTCGGGGGTGGCGGGCTGGGCGGCGGTGGCCTGGGCGGTGGCGGCGAGCTGGAGTTCGTGGACGCGGTGGCCAAGGAGGTCCCGATCCGGGTGCTGGCCCGGATCATGGGGCTGCCCGCGGCCGGGCTGGACCAGTTCATCGACCTGGGCGACCGGCTGATCTCCAACACCGACCCGGACATCACCGACGTGGTCTGGGGCCGGGACGACACCGACGAGTACCGCAACTACCCGTTCCGCAGCCCCTACGGCAAGCAGCTGTGGGACCTGGGCCGCGACGTGGTCGCGGGCAAGATCCGGGAGCCGGGCGACGACCTGCTGTCCACGCTGCTGGCGGCCGAGGTGGAGGGGGAGCGGCTGACGGAGCGGGACCTGGACAACCTGTTCTCGATCTTCGTGATCGCGGGCAACGAGACGACGCGGATCGCGATCGCCCAGGGCGTGCTGGCGTTCTGCGAGCACCCGGAGCAGTGGGACCGACTGCGGGCCGACCCCGGGCTGCTGACCTCGGCCACCGAGGAGGTGCTGCGGTGGACCTGCCCGACGCACTTCATGCGCCGCACGGCGACGGCGGACACGGAGCTGGGCGGGGCGTCGATCCGGGCCGGGGACAAGGTCATCCTGTGGTACGTGTCGGGGAACCGGGACGAGGCCGAGTTCGCGGACCCGGACGTGTTCGACATCGGGCGGGCGCCGAACCGGCACCTGAGCTTCGGCCGGGGCGGCCCGCACCTGTGCATCGGGGTGCACCTGGCCAAGCTGGAGGTCCGCATCGTGCTGGCCGCGCTGGCCGCGCGGGTGGCCCGGTTCGAGCTGGCGGGCGAGCCTCGGCGGATCCGCTCGAACTTCACCAACGGGCTGCGCTCGCTGCCGGTCCGGGTCAAGCTCGGCTGATCTTTGTCCGGGCCTCGGCAGGCCCCGGAAGGCCGCGGCAGACCAGGGAAAGCGCGCGAAAGCCGTCGGCCGGGCCTCGAAGTGTGACCCTTGACACGCTATCGTTTGTATCCGTACGATCCCTGCACAATGATGGCCTGAGGTGGAGGGACGATGCCGAAATCGGAGTCGTACGAGCGGCTGGGCGACAAGCGCCTGGGGCTGCCCGATGTCATCGCCCAGTCGGTCGGGTTCATGGGCCCGGTGTTCTCCTCGGCGTTCGTGATCCCGCTGGTGGTGGGCGTGATCAGCGCATCCGGCAAGGGCGGCGGGATCGCCTCGCCGCTGTCGGTGCTGCTGGCCGCGGTGGGCATTTTCGCGCTGGGCTGGATCATCTCCTCCTACGCCAAGGAGGTGCACGCGGCCGGGTCGCTGTATGACTACGTGACCCGCGGCCTGGGCGTGCGGGTGGGGACGGCGGCCGGCTGGCTGTACTACGGCGGCGTGACGGTCCTGATGACGGGCCTGATGCTGCTGGTGGGCGGGTACCTGCAGAGCACGATCCTGGCCGAGTTCGGGGTCAACCCGCTGCCGGCCTGGGCCTGGACGGTGCTGCTGATCGCGGTGGTCGCGATGTTCCTGTACTTCGGCGTGAAGCTGTCGACCCGCAGCCAGCTGGCCCTGGCGCTGGTGTCGATGCTGGTGGTGCTGATCTTCTTCATCACGGTGATCGCCAAGCTGGGCTCGGCCAACAGCGTGGCCCCGTTCAAGCCGTCGTCGGCGGCGGACGGGTGGTCGGGCATCTTCTTCGGCGTGCTGTACGGGGTGCTGCTGTTCGTCGGCTTCGAGACGGCGGCCAACCTGGCCGAGGAAACGCCCAACCCGCGCCGGGAGATCCCGATCGCGATCATGGCCACGGCGGCCATCGCCACGGTGTTCTTCGTGCTGGCCACCTACGTGGAGGTGGCGGGCTTCCACTTCAGCCTGAGCAAGCTGACCGCGGCGGCCGGGGCCCCGCTGTTCGCGCTCGGCGCGCCGGCCAGCGCGGGCGGGTACGGCAGCGTCTGGATCGACCGGCTGCTGGAGCTGGTGGTGCTGTTCGACATGATCGCGGTGGTCATCGGCTGCGCGGTCTCGGGGTCGCGCGGCATCTTCGCCATGGCCCGTGACCGGCGGCTCCCGGCCCAGCTCGCGATCGTCTCCAAGCGGCACAGCACGCCGCTGGGCGCGATGGCGTTCCTGGTCGGGGCGTCGGTGGTGACGCTGCTGCTGGACGAGTTCTGGACCGGGCTGTTCGCGCTGCCCAAGACCCCGCACTACTTCGCGCTGTTCGCCTGGGGCTCGACGTTCGGCGGCTTCGCCCTGGTCGTGGTCTACCTGCTGATGTGCGTCGGCTCGCTGCGCACCTACTCGACCAACACCAACCGGGTCCGGCTGGCCATCGCGGCGGTCATCGGCATCCTGGTCACCGCGGGGGCCATCTTCGGTTCCTTCTACAAGGTCACCAGCCCGACGATCTGGGCGCCGTGGCTGGCGCTGGTGCTGCTGGTGATCGGGTTCTGTTCCACGTTCCTGCTCCGGGCCCGGACCTCGGCCAGCACCCAGCTGGCCGACCTGACCGCGGGCCGGGCCGGGTAAGTACAGTCCTGATCTCGTGAGCACGATCCTGGTCACCGGCGGCGGCACCGGCATCGGCGCGGCGGTCGCCCGCGCCCTGGCCGCCGCCGGTGACCAGGTCGTCATCTGCGGCCGCCGCGCGGAGCCGCTGGCCGCCGTCGCGGCGGACACCGGCGCGCTGGCCGTGACCTGCGACACCGCCGACCCCGATGCGGCGCAGCGGCTGGTCGCCCTGGCGGTGGCCGAGCTCGGCGGGCTGGACGGGCTGGTGCTCAACGCCGGGGTGATGTACCCCGGCGGCGTGGCCGAGCTGTCGGCCGCCGACTTCGCGGCCATGATCGCGGTCAACCTGACCGGCGCGTACGCGGTCGCCCGTGCGGCGCTGCCGCACCTGCTGGCCAGCCGGGGCGCGGTGGTGTCGGTAGCCTCGATCGCCGCGCTGCGGGCGGCCAGCGGCATGGGCGGCTACGCCGCGACCAAGGCCGGGCTGGCCATGCTGACCCAGTCGCTGGCCGTGGATCACGCCCACCAGGGCCTGCGGGCCAACGTGGTCTGCCCGGGCTGGACGGTCACCGAGATGGCCGACGAGGAGATGGCGGCGTTCGGCGCCGAGCGGGGCATCTCGGCCGCCGACGCCTACGAGCTGGTCACCGCGCTGGTCCCGCAGCGGCGGCCGGCCAGCGCGGACGAGGTCGCGGCGGTGGTGTGCTGGCTGCTGTCCGGCGCGGCGTCCTACCTCAACGGCGCGGTCATCCCGGTCGACGGCGCGGCGGGCGCGGTGGACGTGGGCACGATCGCCTTCGACCCGCGGGTGCGGCTTGGCCCGGAAGCGCCACGGCAGGAACCGCCAGCGGCGAGCCGCGATCATGGTCCGGGCCGGCGGTAGGCTCGGCCCATGACGGACCCGAGGCCCATGACGGACCCGAGGCCAGTGCCGCCGCTCCTGGTGGCGGTGCCGTGGTCGTGACGCAGCCGAGTGACCCCCGGCCGCCGCTGAATCGCTACGCGGCCGCCGCGGGCCCCGGCGACAGCGACGGCCAGCACACGCTCGCGGAGACCGAGAGCGCGGTCGCCGAGCGGCTGCGCGGCCTGTCCGTTGACGTCGCCGCCATGGCCGCGGTCAGCAACATCTACCGGGCCGCCGGCGCGGTCAGGAACAACTTCGAGCGCACCGTCCTGCAGCCCTACGACCTGACCTGGACCGCCTGGGTGGTGCTGTGGGTGGTCTGGATCTGGCAGGAGATCGAGACCCGGCACGTGGCCGCCGAGGCGGGCATCTCCAAGGGCACCCTGACCGGGGTCGCGGCCACCCTCCAGCGGCGCGGCCTGCTCGCCCGCCGCGTGCATCCCGGCGACGGGCGGCGGGTGCTGCTGGCCCTGACCGACTCGGGCTCGGAGCTCATGGACAAGCTGTTTCCCGAGTTCAACCGGGCCGAGCAGTTCGTCACCGCCACCCTCGGCGACGACCAGAAGCTGGCCCTGGCCCAGTCGCTGCGGGCCATTGTCCGTCACCTGGAGCAGGGCCCGGCCAGGTAGCCCCGTCAGGCCCGGCCGGTCGTGGCCCCCGCCCGGGCGGCACCGGCCCAGGCCCCCGTCGCCGCGAGCCCGGCCGGCCGCCGGGTCCTTCCTGGCTCTTGATTCCGGCCCTGTACGGCTATTACGTTTGGCTCCAAACGTTAATCGTGAAGGGTTTTCCGGGGTGTCGGGAGGGACGCGTGCCACCCAGGCTGCTGCTGGTGCTGAGCGAGAACTGGACCATGACTTCGCCGCGCGACCTGCGCGCGCTGGTCGGCATCGCGGCGGAGGCCGAGCAGGCCGGCATCGACGGCGTCATGCTCAGCGAGCACATCGTGCTCGGCCCGGCGGCCGGCGCCAGCGGGGTGATGGCCAACCCGCGCGAGTACGCCGTCCCCGGCAACCAGCCCCCGGACATGCCCTGGCCCAGCTCGGTAGTGCTGCTGTCGGCCATCGCGGCCGCGACGCAGCGGCTGCGGCTGGTGGCCGGCGCCATCATCGCCCCGCTGCGCCATCCGCTGCTGCTGGCCAAGGAGCTGGGCACCCTCGACCTGCTGTCCGAGGGCCGGCTGGTCATCCTGCCCACGGTGAGCTGGCACAAGGACGAGTACGCGGCCCTGGGCGTCCCGTTCGGCCAGCGCGGCGCCCTGCTCGACGAGCAGCTCGAGGTGCTGGCCGGGTGCTGGGCGCCGGGCCCGGTGAGCTACCGGGGGCGCTTCTACTGTTTTGACGACGTGTGGGTGGAGCCGCGGCCGTACCGGGCCGAGGGGCCACCGCTGTGGTTCGGCGGCGAGCGGATGCACCCGCGGCTGCTGCGGCGGCTGGTGCGCTGGGGGAGCGGCTTCAATCCGCTGGGTGCCCCGTCGCCGGCCGACCTGGACGCGCTCCGCCTGGGTCTCGTCGCGGCTGGCCGCGAGCAGGACGCGCTGGAGATGGTCGGGGGCTTGCGCGGCCGCTTCGCCGGGCCGGACGTGGTGGCCGACCTGGAGGAGGCGCTGGCCGACCTGCCGGGTCATCTGGCGGCGGGGTTCGGCACGATCTGCTTCAAGCCGTCGATGTACCTCGACGACGCGCGAGAGCTGGCCCCGTTCTGCCGCCGCCTGGTGACCAGGGTGGCCGAGATAGCGAGCTGAGCTGTGTGGATGTCCCGCTGGGTACCTCCTGGGGTACCCAGCGGGACATCCGCAGCCGGGGAGTCGGGCGCCAGCCAAGACGGGCGCATCACGCGTCACTGAGGGCCCGTCCGCCCGCCTAGTACCGTGCGTTTGCTGCACGCCTGACCGGATGTCGGCTTACCGCCGGCCGGAATTCTGACCTTCATGATCGCGGTAATCCGTCAGCGAATAGCGCCGACGGATTACCGCGATCATGAACTGCCCTAGCCGCGCCGCCGTAGCCATACCAACGGGACATCCATCGGGCCTCAGCCCGCCTGCGGGCGCCACGCCAGCCTCATCAGTCGCCTAGGCCGCCGCCAGCCGCCGCCAGCCTGATCCTGCCCCGCAGTCGCGAGTCACATCAGCCCCACTGGGGTCATCGGCTACTCGGGCCATCAAGATCCTTTGTGGTTGTCCCGTTGGGTACCTGTGGAGGTACCCAACGGGACATCCACAGACGTCGACTCGCCTGCGGGCGCCACATCAGCCTTATGAGTCACGCGGGCTGCGGGCCAGAGGGCTGGGCCATCCATAACCCACCCCATGAACATGCCCACACTGATAACAGCAAGAAGTGGCCCTCACGGGCCAGGCCACCGTCGCCAGTCGGTGATAACAGCAAGAAGCGCCGCAGGCCCCAGCGTCGCGTGCGCACGAGCGTCGCATGCCCAGCCGGCCCGGCCGATCCCGACTCTCGTCGGCCCCTGCCGACCCCGACTCTCACCGACCCCGACTCTCGCCGACCCCTGCTGACTCCTAACGCTCAGCCGGTCCAGCCCTGGGCCGGCCGGGCGAACCAGAGGTGCATCTGCCCCGTGCCGACCGAGTTCTCGTAGCTGCTGTACGGCTCGGCCGGCGCCGTGCACCGACCCTCGCCCAGCGCCCCGGCCATCATCAGGTAGTGCGCGAACCGCGCCTCCGGCCGGAAGGCCAGGAACTCCGGCATCGTGTCCAGCACCCGCGCGTGATCCCCCTTGCCCAGCCAGCCGATGCGCTCCCGGTCAGCGTGGTACGCCTCGGGCGTGAAGATGTGGTCCACCCCCGCCGCCTCGTGATCGCGCAGCTGGCGCAGCGGCCAGAACGTGTGGCTCAGCGCCCCCGACGCGATCAGCACCACCTTGCGGTCGGTGGCGGCGATGGCGTCGCCCAGCGCCCGCCCGGCCCGCAGGTGATCCTCGGTGTCGCCGGTCTGGCAGGTGCTGACCGACACCCAGCGCTTGTCCGGCAGGCCCCGGCCCAGGTAGTGCCACAGGTTGATGGTGGCGTACATGACCGGCAGGTACGGGTCGTCGATGGCCGTGACCCAGGTGCCGCGGTCATCGGCCCGCGCGGCCATGGCCCTGGCCAGCTCGGGGTCGCCGGGGTAGTCGTAGGGGACCCGGCTCATGCCGCGCGGCAGCTCTTCCGAGGTGAACAGGCCCGCCCGGCGGTCCTGGGCCGAGACCACGTACTCCACCGTCGTGGCCCAGTGCGAGTCGAGCACGACCACGGTGTCGTAGTCGAGGACGTCGAAGACCTCGGCCCGCAGCCGCTCCAGCCCCGGCACCAGGGAGGTGTCCTCGCCGTGGTTGAGGTCGCGGCGCTCCGCTGGAGGCAGCATGATCGTGGGGACATGGGCCAGCAGGCCCGCTCCGACGACCTCGCCCATGTCGGCCGCCTTCCTAACTCGGCGCGGGTCTCGCGAGACTGTGCGCGGGTCACGCGAAACGGCAAGAACGTTTGTATCCGAACGATATGCACTGGACTGGCGCTGGTCAAGCACGCTATACGGGTGAGCGGGCAGCTCGCGACGGCAGCCGGGGGGTTGATGCGCGGCGCACGCCGCCCTACTGTTTGTCCCCAAACGATATGGGAGGGCCCGTGACCGACCACGACCTGGTGCCGCAGGACGTCATCGCCTCCCTGCGCGGGCAGGGGATCGACGTCATCCGGGTGTCCTACGCCGACATGATCGGCGTGGACCGGGGGCGCGACGTCCTGCTCGACGAGCTGCCGGCCGCGCTGGGCCACGGGCTGCCGTTCTGCCGGGCGATCTTCCACACCAGCCCGCAGGGCGACGTCGTGCCGGTGGCGGGCGGCCTGGACGCCGGCCTGCCCGACGTGCTGGTCCGGCCCGACCTGGGCACCATCACCACGATGCCGTGGGAGGCGGACACCGCCTGGGCCGTCGGCGACGTCTACACTCCCGACGGCGACCCGCACCCCGAATCGCCGCGCGTGGTGCTCCGCCAGGCCGAGGCCGCGCTGGCCAGCCTGGGCGTCGAGGCGCTGATCGGACCCGAGCTGGAGTACTTCCTGCTGGAGCCCGACGACAGCGAGCGCGGCTGGCGGCGGTACGCCGACGCGCCCGGCAACGTCTACGTGGTCGGGGCCAAGGGCGACCCGCGCCGGCACCTGATCCGCAGCCTGCGCACGCTGCGCGACACCGGCCTGGGCGTGACGGCGGCCAACCACGAGTTCTGCGGCGGCCAGTTCGAGATCAACCTCGGGCACTCGGCCGCGCTGGACGCCGCCGACCGCTCGTTCCGGCTCAAGTCCGCCGTCCAGGAGATCGCCCGGCTGGACGGGCTGATGGCCACGTTCATGGCCAAGCCGTTCAACGAGGAGGGCGGGTCCGGCTTCCACCTGCACGCCTCGCTGGTGGACCCCGACGGCCGCAACGTGTTCGGCGACCCCGGTGGCGAGCACGGCCTGTCGGCCGCCGGGCGGCACGCCATCGCCGGCGTGCTGGCCCACGCCAGGGCGCTGGCCGCCCTGCTCAACCCGACTATCAACTCCTACAAGCGGTTCGGGCCCGACACCCTGGCCCCCTGGCTCATCGACTGGGGCCTGGACAACCGCAGTGCCCTGATCCGGATCCCGCCCGAGCGCGGCGAGGGCAGCCGGATGGAGATCCGCCTCGGCGACGCCACCGCCAACCCGTACCTGGCCATCGCCGGCGCACTGGCCGCCATGTACCTCGGCCTGCGGGACAAGCTCGAGCCGCCCGCCGCGCTCGAGGGCTACGGCTACGACCCGGCCCGCGCGCAGCTACTGCCGCAGCGGCTGCCCGACGCCCTGGACGCCCTCGAGGCCGACACCGACCTGCGCGACGTCCTCGGTCCCGGGTTCTGCCAGTCGTTCCTCAGCTACAAGCGCAACGAGGTCGAGCGGTTCGAGCGCCACGTCACCGACTGGGAGTTCACCGAGTACGCCTACCACTTGTGAGGCCTCCGGTCATGGGCTCCACAGCGTGCGGCCGCCGTTCCAGACCACGCCCACCTGCCGGTAGTAGCCGCCGATGACCTCGCGCACCGGCAGCGCGGCCAGTTCCTCCGCGGGCGAGGGAAACAGCGTGATCTCGTCCACCTCGGCCGCGAACGTCGCCCCCGCCGCGAACTCCGCCGCGCCCGACTCGATGAGCTCGGCGTGTGCGTCGCCGGACCCGTCAATAGCGGGCAGCCACCGGTGATGAGCCATGGGATGACGATTAACGAATCCGTTGTCCGGACTCGGCTCCGTAAGAGTGAGCACCGCCTGGGCCAGTCGCCGATCGCCGGCCGCCAGCGAGGCCCCGAAGCGCCCGCCCGGCGCCAGCTGAGGCGCCGCCTGCGGCAGCGGGTGCGGCCGGGTCATGTGGATCGAGCCCAGCTTCTTCGGGTAACCCTGGTGAATCCCGCGCAGCAGCGCGAAGTCCTTGTCCACCCAGATGAACGCGCACCGGGAGTATGTCCGCCCCTCGAACTGGCAGCGGACGACCACGAACGCCTCCTTGTACTGGGCCCGCACCGGGTCCAGCAGCTCCTCCCGCGACGCGCCGCAGGACTGCCAGTCGGCCCAGATCAGCGCCACCGCGTCCGGGTCCTCGGCGGCCGGCCGGAGCGGCTCGGGCAGCAGGGCCGCGACCCGGCCCGGCTCGGTCCGGTACTCCACCGTGAGCAGGTCGCCGGAGTAGAACCAGGGCGGCGGCGGCAGCAGGCTGGCCTGGCCGGTCGCGGTCCGCGGATAGAAGAACCCTCGGGACTCCGGGCTGCTCACGGTGAACCTCCAAAGACGTTAGGATCCAAACGGTATGACCCCGGCCCGCCGCCGCGCAACGACGGCCGCACCGCGACGGCGGGGCCGGCCTGGCGTGGCCTGGCCGGAAGGAGCAGAATGTCCACCCGGCTGGACGTCGCTAGATACAAGAATCGGCGCGCCTATGCCGGCTATTAGTCGATCAAGATCCGCGTTTCGTCGTAAACTAACCCGAAATCGAGTCCGGGCAGGTGGGACGGCTATGCGAATGGATAAGCGCGGCCTGTCCCCGGCTTATGTCGCAGCGCGATGAGTGACCGGGACAGGCACCACGGCTCAGGCCGCCGTGACCGCCGCGACGGCCGCGACGGCCGCCGGACTGAGCTGCGCCTCATGGCCGACGAGCCCGAGACCGACTGGTACGACCGTCCCGCGCCGTGGTCGCGGGAGCGGTCGCCGGAGTGGCCGCGGGAGGAGCAGGCCAGGCCGTCCCACGGACGGCGGTCCGGGCGCGCCCGGCGTTCCCGGCGCGGGGCGGACTCGGTTCGCTGGCAGCCGGCCAGCTCGGACGGCCGCGGCCGCGGCGGCAGCCGTGGCGGCGACGACTGGCTCGCGGACGGCTCGGACGGGGACGACTGGCGGGACCGGTACCGGGCCCTGCGGGCGCGCAGCCGCTGGCCGCTGGCGTTCAGCGCGGCGGGCGTGGTGGTGCTGTTCGTCGGCGGCCTGATGCTCTTCCAGCCGCCGGGCATGTCGGGCGCCATGGGCGTCCCCTGCGCCACGGCGGTGTCCTGCAGCCAGCCCACCGCCGCCGCCTCCCTGCCCGCCGGGCCGGGCGCGAGCTCCTCGGCGTCGGCCTCGGCCCCGGCCTCGGCGCCGGCACCGTCTTCGACCGCCCCGTCGGCCACCGCCAAGGCCAGCACGCCCGCACCCCGGACGTCGTCGTCATCCAGCCCGGCCCCCAGCGCGACCCCGGCGCTGCGCTCGGCGCAGGTCACCTACTCGCTCGTGCGGCGCTCGAGCGGCGGGTTCGAGGGCCAGTTCACCATCGTGAACAAGGGCCACGCGCCGCTCAAGGACTGGAAGCTGATCGTGGTCCTGCCCGACGACCACGTCCAGTCCTCCTGGGACGGCAGCTTCCAGGAGACCGGCGACACCGTGACGTTCATCCCGCCCGCCTACGCGCTCAGCATCCCGGCCAGCGGCCGCGTGATCGAGCAGTTCACCGCCACCGGGACCACCCTCAGGCCCGTAAGCTGCACCTTCAGCGGCACCCCCTGCTGACCGGCCCGTCCCGCCCTCGGCGATAACAGCAAGAAACTGGCGCGGCGCCGGTGGTCGTGCCGGGCCGCCTTGACGGAGGCCGGGCGCACCGGCAATCATTTGGAGCCGAACGAACTATTCGCGGGAGGCGAGATGGAGCACGCTGCCCTGGTGGCCGGGGTGCCGGTCGACACCCGGCACTGGATCGGCGGCCAGCGGGTGGCGTCCGTCACCGCGTTCACCGACATCTCGCCCATCGACGAGGCACCCATCGCCGAGGTGGCCAGCGGCCAGGCGGCCGAGGCCGACGCCGCGGTGACCGCGGCCGCGCGGGCCTTCCCGGCCTGGAGCGCCACGCCGCCCGCCGAGCGGGCCCGGATCCTGCACGCCATCGCCGACGGGGTGCAGGCCAGGGTGGAGGACCTGGCCCAGGTCGAGACCACCGACAACGGCTCGCTGCTGCGCTCGCACCGGCGCGGGGTAATGCCCAGGGTGGCCGCCAACTTCCGGTTCTTCGCCGACCAGCTCCTGCGCCTGGGCCATGAGGACTTCGCCACCCGCGGTCACCGCAACCACGTGTCCTTCGACCCGGCCGGCGTGACCGCGGTGATCACGCCGTGGAACGCCCCGCTCATGCTGGCCACCTGGCGGGTCGCCCCGGCGCTGGCCGCGGGCAACACCGTGGTGCTCAAGCCGCCCGAGTGGGCGCCGCTGACCGCGTCCCTGCTGGCCGACATCGCGGCCGAGGCCGGCCTGCCCGGCGGCGTGCTCAACGTCCTGCAGGGCCTCGGCGCGCAGGCCGGCGCCCCGCTGGCGGCCGACCCGAGGGTGCGCCGGATCAGCTTCACCGGGTCGGTGCGCACCGCCCGGTCCATCGGCGCCGCCGCCGCGGCCAATATCACCCCGGTCTCGTTCGAGCTGGGCGGCAAGTCACCGCTGGTCGTGCTGGACGACGCCGACCTCGACCTGGCCGTCAGCCTGGCCGTCGAGCAGTTCGACAACGCCGGGCAGGTCTGCCTGGCCGCCGTGCGCATGCTGGTGCACGAGCGCATCGCCGGGGAGTTCCTGGACCGGTTCCTGGCCCGCGCCGCGGCGCTGCGCCAGGGCGACCCGCGCGACGCGGCCACCGACATCGGCCCGCTCATCTCCCGGCCGCACTTCGAGCGGGTGTCCGGGTTCGTCGGGCGGGCCAGGGCGCAGGGCGCGAAGCCGCTGCTGGGCGGCGGCCCGAACGCCGACCTGGGCGCGCTCTACTTCGCACCGACCGTGCTGGCCGGCGCGGCCGAGGGCAGCGAGATCCTGTGCGACGAGGTGTTCGGCCCGGTGCTGACCTACCAGACCTTCGCCACCGAGGACGAGGCCGTCGCGCTGGCCAACGGCACCAGCTACGGCCTGGCCGCCACGCTGGTCACCGGCGACCCCGACCGGGCCGACCGGGTCAGCGCCCGGCTGTCGGCGGGCACCGTCTGGGTCAACTGCTTCTTCGTCCGCGACCTGGCCGCGCCGTTCGGCGGCAACGGGCGCAGCGGCATCGGCCGCGAGGGCGGCGACTGGTCGTTCGACTTCTACTGTGACGTCAAGAACACGTGCACCGCGCCGAGCGGCTGGACTACCGGAGGGACGGCTTGATGGAGCACCGGCGGCGGATCCTGCTCGACGGCGTGGTCGCCGAGGTCGTGCTCGACGGCGACGAGCTGGTCGCCGCGGACGGCCGCCGGGTGGCGGCGGCGCAGGCCACGCACCTGCCGCCGGTAGTGCCCAGCAAGATCATCGCCGTGCATCTTAACCACGTCAGCCGGGTGCGGGAGTTCCAGGCCCGGCTGCCCGCCGCCCCGACCTATTTCCATAAGCCGGTCAGCTCGCTGAACGCGCACGGCGGCGCGGTCGTCCGCCCGGCCGGCTGCAAGTACCTCAACTACGAGGGCGAGATCGCCATCGTCATCGGCCGTACCGGCCGCAACATCGCCCCCGCCGACGCCGGCCACCACATCGCTGGCTACACCCTCGCCAACGACTTCGGCCTGCATGACTTCCGCGACACCGACGCCGGGTCGATGCTGCGGGTCAAGGGCGCGGACACGCTGTGCCCGCTGGGCCCCGGGCTGGTGTCCGGCTGGGACTTCCACGGCCGGGGCCTGCGCACCTACGTCAACGGCGAGGTCGTCCAGGACGGCTCGACCGACGAGATGACCTGGGACATGCATTACCTGGTCGCGGACATCGCCCGGCTGATCACCCTGGTGCCGGGCGACGTCCTGCTGTCGGGCACCCCAGCCAACTCCCGCCCGGTCCAGCCCGGCGACCTGGTCGAGGTGGAGGCCGACGGCCTGGGCCGCCTGTCCAGCCACATCGTCGAGGGCCCGGCCGGGGTCCGGGCCGACGTCGGCGCCCAGCCGACCGAGTCCGAGGAGGTGCGCTCCACGGCGCTCGGCGGCGACTGGGAGTTGCGCGGCGTCCGCCCGCCCCGGCGCGGCTAGCTGGCCTAGCTGGCCGAAGCCCGCCAGGAGTGGCCGTTCCAGTGCTGGATCAGGACGCTGCCGTTCAGCGTTTGGCCCACCGCCCAGGCATTGCTGGCTGACACGGTCGCCACCCCGAGCAGGGAGACGTTGTGCCCGGTGGGAGTGGCGGCGGTCTTCCAGGCCGAGCCGGTCCAGCGCAGGATCAGCTCGGTGTAGAACGGCTTGGTCGTGCAGCCCGACTTGCAGTACGACCCGACGGCGAAGGCGCTGCTGCGGGAACTGGCCGAGACGCCGTCGATGACGGTGCCGAACTTCCGCTGGAACGGGGTGTTCTGGTGAGCCCAGCCGAGGCCGTTCCAGTGGCCGATGACCCCGCCGTCGGGGCCGCCCGCGCAGTCGCAGCCGGCCGCCCAGACGTTCGATGCCGACGTGGCCGTGATGCTGCGCAGGCCGCCGCTGGCGGGCTTGGTCACCGCCGTGGCCGAGACCTGGGACCACTTGCGGCCGTTCCAGTGCAGGATCAGGCCCCGCTGCGGTCCGGCGACGTTGGAGGTCACGGCACCGACCGCCCACGCGTTGCGGGCCGACAGCGCCTTGACTCCCATGAGCAGGTCACCGGTGTTGCGGAATGGGTGCGGGTCCGGGCTGGCCACCCGCTTCCAGCTATGACCGTTCCAGTGCAGGGTCAGCGTCCTGGCCGAGGTGGTGCCGTTCTCGCCGACCACCCAGGCATTGCTGGGCGAGGTGGTGGACACCCCGGACAGGCTGGCCTTGCCTGCGGGCGCGGGTGTCCGCTTCCAGGTGTGGCCGTTCCAGTGCACGATGGCGTTCTCGCCGACGGCCCAGGCGTTGTCCGGCGAGCTGACGGCCACGGCGATCAGGCCGCCGCCGGGGGCCGGGACGCGGGCCCAGGCGTGGCCGTTCCAGTGCAGGGTCAGCGACGACGACCCGCTGAAGCCGACCGCCCAGGCATTGCTGGCTGAGCTGGCGGCCACCGCGTCAAGGCTGCCCTTGATGGCGGTCGGGCTGGCGGTGACCGGGCGGGCACTAGCGGCCTGGGCCGCGGGGCTGATCCAAGCGGCCGTGGCCGCGACTGACAGGACGATGGCAGCGCTGGAACGCGCGACGATCCTGGGCAATACGATCCTGGTCAATGCGATCCTGGGCAATGAAGTGCTACCTCCCCTAGCGCCGGCCGCTCGCCAGCCGGCGACTCCAGCCTGATCGTCACAGATGGCCATCGGCCCGCTCAATCGGCGGCGACTCGGATACGGCCGGGAGGTTCTCGTACCGGCCTCAGGGCGGCGGCGTGCCCGTGCGGGCCAGCTGCCGCTCGATCATGGCCAGGTCGTACTCGCCGGTCTCGGCGCCGTGCTTGAGCTGCCACGCCGTCATGTCCAGCCGGAAGGCGCGGTAGACCGGGCCCAGCGCCGCTTCCTCCAGCTCGCTCAGCGGCCAGCCCAGGCGGGCCAGCTCGGCCCGGTACCCGTCGATGACCTCCGGCGCCCGGTAGGTCCGCGCGATGGCCAGCTCGTAGGGCCGCGAGTCCAGGTGAGTCAGCCCGAAGTCGATGACGCCGGCCAGGCGACCGTGCTCGTAGTGCACGTTCCACTCGGCGAAGTCGCCGTGCACCACCATGACCGGTAGCTCATGCGCGCCGACCTCGGCCAGGTCAGCCAGCGTCCGGGCGGCGGCGGCGCGGATCCAGGCGCCGAACCGCGGGCTGACCTCGGTCAGCCACTGCACGCACGCCTCCCAGTCCAGGCTGGTGTGCACGGTCAGGCCCTCGTGCTGGGGCCGCCAGCCCGGCCGCTGCCCCAGCCCCGGGCCCAGGTCGCGCAGGGCCAGGTGCAGCCGGGCCAGGTCCCGGCCCCGCCGACGGCGCTGGGCCGGGCTCTCCGGCGCCACCGCCCGGCCGGGGACATAGCTCGTCAGGCAGTACCACGAGCCGTCGTGGCGGATCAGCTCGCTGGCCGGCTCGGGCACCACCCAGCCCTGGCCGGCCAGGTGGCGGAGCACCGCGTGCTCGTAGGCCAGGTCCTCGGGTGTGGCGCCGTCGTGATACCGGCGCAGCACGACCCGGCCGCCGCCGGAGTCCTCGAGCAGCCAGCTGCTGTTCTCCCGCGGCAGCTCCTTAAGCGTGACGATCCGCTGAGGCCGCACGCCGAACTCCTCGGTCACGCGGGCAAGGGAGCCGCTCATGACGGCCCTCACCTTAGCCGGTGCGCAGGGCCTCGGCCGGGGGCAGGCGGGCGGCGCGGATGGCCGGCCACAGGCCCGCGATCCCGCCGATCACGATGGCCATGGCCAGGCCGGCGGCGGGCCCGGCCGCGGGAATCAGCAGGGTCCAGTGCCGGGCCGACGCGATGGCGGCGGTGATGGCGACGCCGGCCAGCACCCCGGCGGTGCCGCCGAGGGCGCCGAGGATGAGAGCCTCGGCCAGGAACTGGGCGGCGATGTGGCGGCGGGCCGCGCCGAGGGCGCGGCGCAGGCCGATCTCGGAGCGGCGCTCGAGCACGGCGATGACCATGACGTTGGCGATGCCGATGCCTCCGACCAGCAGGGCCACGGTGCCGAGGCCAAGGAACAAGGTAGTGGACGCGGCGGCGACGGCGACCCGGGCGGTGAGCGCGGCCGAGGGCTGGCTGACCGAGACGTCGCCGGGGGTCTCGGGATCGGCCGACGGGCCGAGCAGCCCGGCGACCTGGCCGGTCCGGGTGATGGCGGTCCGGACGTAGATGAGGCTGGGGCGGCCGTCGAAGCCGAGGCGGGCGGCGGCGACGGGGAAGCCGACCAGGGCGGAGCGGTCGATCTCGGGAGCCAGCGGCAGCGGGTCGAGGATGCCGGCGACGGTGAACCACTGGCCGCCGATCAGCACCCGCGGCGGCGGGCCGGCCTGGGCGATGCGGGCGATGCCCAGGCTCTGCGCGGCCTGGTAGCCGAGCACGGTGACGGGGTACCGGCTGGTGGCGGCGTTCAGGAAGTGGCCCTGACGCAGCCGGGCGCCGAGGACGCTCAGCAGCGACGGGCCGGCGGCCCGCGCGGCCAGGCCGCCGGTGTCGTAGACGGGGACCAGGCCGGTCCGGTAGACCCGCGCGGCAGGCAGCAGGGCGGTGGGCGCGGCGCGCTGGACGCCGGGCACCCGGCGGACCATGGCGGTGGCGTAGGCGGGCAGGTCGGCCTCCTGGCCCTGCAGGGTCTGGCCGTTGGTGACGGTGAGCAGGTTGGTGCCCAGGCGGTCAATCTCGGCCAGCAGCGCGGACTCGCTGGAGTAGGTGACGCCGAGCACCGCGACGAGCGCGGCGATGCCGATGGCCACGCCGAGCGCGGACAGCAGCGCCCTGGTCCGCCGGGTACGCAGCCCGAGGATGCCGGACCGCGCGACGTCGGCGGCCAGCAACCGGGAGGCGGGCACGGGCCGGGAGGCCCGCGCGGGACGGGCGGCGGCGTTCACCGGGGCACCCCGCTGACCCCGCTGACCCCGCTGACCTCGCTGACGACGCGGCCGTCGCGCAGCTCGATCTGCCTGCTGGCGATCGCGGCGACCTGCTGATCGTGGGTGACGATGACCACGGTGACGCCCCTGGCCTGGTTCAGGTGCCGCAGCAGGGCGACGATCTCGGTGCCGGTGGCCTGGTCCAGGTTGCCGGTCGGCTCGTCGGCGAGCACCACGGCCGGGTCGCCGGCCAGGGCCCGGGCGATGGCCACCCGCTGCTGCTCGCCGCCGGACAGCTCTCTGGGCCGGTGCCGCAGGCGGTGGCTCAGGCCGACGAGGTCCAGCAGGGCGGCGGCGGCCTCGCGTCGCCGGGCCGCGGGAACGGCCCGGTACAGCAGCCCGGTGGCCACGTTCTCGACCGCGGTCAGCGCGTCGAGCAGGAAGAACTGCTGGAACACCACGCCCACGCGGGCCGCGCGGAGCCCGGCCAGCTCCCGGTCGGACAGCCGGGCGACGTCCTGGCCGGCGATCTCGACGGTGCCGGAGGTGGGCCGCTCCAGTCCGGCGGCCAGGTGCAGCAGCGTGGTCTTGCCCGAGCCGGACGGGCCGACGATGGCGGCCAGCTCGCCGGGCTCGACCTGGAGGGTGATCCCGCGCACGGACTCGACCGGGGGCGAGCCGGGGTAGACGCGCCACACGTCGCGCAGCCGCAGGGCAGGCGGCGGGGCGGGCGGCGGGCCGGACTCGATCATGGTGGTCATCCCTGGGCCACCTCCACCCGCAGCCCGGCGGCCAGGCCGGGGCCGCTCACCTGGACCAGCCCGGTGGCGTCATCGAACAGGCCGGTGGTCACGGGGATCAGCGACCGGGCGCCGGCCACGGGCCGGACCGCGTAGCCGCCGCCCGGCCGGGCCAGCAGCGCGGTCACGGGCACAGCCAGCACGCCGCGGTCGCGCTGCTGAGTGATGGCCACCTGGACCGGCGCCTGGTCCAGGCCGCCGGCGACGGGCCGGCGGCCGATGCTGATGTTGACCGGGATGGCGGGAGCCGCCGTGCCCCCGGACGACGGGGTCGGCTGGGTGGGCGTGATCGCGACCCGGCCCACCGACACCACCGTGCCGCGGACCTGGGTGGTGCCGTCAGGCATGGTCACGGCGACGGCGTCGCCGCGCCGGACGGCCGGGCCGCCGGGGCTGAGGGAGACCGAGACCGACGGGGCGTCCGAGGTCCCGGTCAGCACCGTGGTGCCGGTCGCGGCCGGGCTGCCCAGCGGCGTCACGGCCGTGGTCATCCGCAGCGGGCCGGGCAGGAACGCCACCTGGCCGAGCGCGATGGTGCCGGTCACGGTCTGCCCGGTGGCCTGCTGCCAGCGCTCGACCGCGGCCAGGGTGGCCCAGTCGAACGTGCCGTCCGGGGTGATCTGGTGCGCCGGGTCGAACCCCAGGGCGACGAGGTTGCGCTGCAGTTCGCGCACGTCGGGCCCCGGCGTCATGCCGGGCGCGAACGTCCGCCAGGCGGGCACAGGACCGTAGAACAGCAGCACCGGCTGGCCGGACAGCCGGCACAGGACGTGACCGCGCCGCACCACCCGGCCCGGCGCCGGGAGCGCGGTGACGATCCCGGCCGGGAGCTCGTTCACGACCCGGTAGGAGCCGCGGAAGCCGAGGGTGCCGGCCACGTCCTGCTCGGAGGCGATGTCGGTGCGGGTCACCGCGGCCGTCCCGACCGGAACCGCCGCGGAGGCGGTCGCCGGGGCGCCAGCTCCTGGCCACAGGCCGCGCACGGCGAACCCGGTGCCCGCGGTCACGGCGAGCACGACCCCGGCCGTGACGCGGGACGGGCGGGATGGCCGGGCCCGCGGCCGGTCAGGGGGCGGCGACGACATCGAGGCCTCCGCTGGGGACGAGCCGCTGGCAGTGCGACCGGGCCCGCTCGCCGGCCGGGGTCTTGTTCAGCAGCGACGGGGGCAGCGGGAACTGGCCCTCCGGGTTGGGGTCGGGCCAGGTCGGCATGCCGTGCTGGCGCAGGCACTGGGCCAGCCGGACCAGCTGCCGGAACTGAGCCTGCGGGACGGGCGGCGTGGCATTGCCGGACGGGAACAGGTGCCGGCAGTCGCGCTGGGTGCTGAGCGGCGCGGTACCGGGCGAGATGGCGAAGTGCCACCGGCCGTCGCTGGGGTCGTAGACCGGATCGGGGAAGCCAGGGTCGCCGTGCGCCCGGTAGCAGGCGACGATGGCGGCGGTCTGGGCGTCGGGTGACGCGCTGACGCCGGTCCGGGCCGAGGCCGGGTGCGGGTGACCGCCGCCGGTGGAGCAGGCGGCCAGCACCGCGCCGGCGGCCAGCCAGGCCGAGACCGCGATGAGCCGGGTGATCCGCATGGGGTACCTCCTCTGGGTTACCCAGCAGGCTGGCCCGCGGGCCTGGCCCGTGGCATCGCGGCCAGGAGCGAACCCGGCTGCCACTTTCGGGGGAGACGCCGTCCCCCGAAGGCGGGTGGAGCGCCGCGAGCAGGGGAGATACCTTTCGGGCATGAAGGGACGCTGGGGCCTGCAGTGGAAGATGACCGCCACCTACGTGGCGGTCAGCGCGGTGGCCGTCCTGCTGGCCGAGGCCGCCGTCATCGGCGTCGCGTCGCTCAGCCCGTCCGCCGCCTCGCTGTCCGAGCAGAACCTCCAGGCCCGCACGCACGCCGTCGCCGTCGACCTGGCCGGCAAGCTCGCGGTCGGAATGGTCGGCGGCATCCAGCTGCGCGGGACCATGCTGGGCACGCCGGGCGTCGCGGTCACGCCGGGCCTGGCCCAGCCCGACGCCACCGGCGTGGCCATCCCGCAGACCACCGGGCCGGTGTGCGACCTGCCCGCCTCCTCGGTGGCCGTGCTGGTGTCGCAGGCCGGCACCGTGCTGGCCACCTCCGACCCGGCGTGCTATCCGGTCGGCCGCCCGGCCGGGAGCCTCATCCCGGCACTGGCCCGGCGCCGCGGCGGGGCCGGACCCGCGCGGCTGGCCGGGAGCCGGGTGGTCTGGGCCGCGGCGCCGCTCGAGGTGCGGCCCGTCAGCGCCGACCCCAAGGCCTCCGGCGCCAGCGCTAGCCCGGTCCCCGGCGCCGGCCGCGGCGCCAAGGCCCTCGGGATGGTCTACGTCCAGGTGCCCGCCCTGACCCAGGGCCAGGCCGGGTTCCCGCTTTCCTCATCACTGATCAAGACCGGGCTGGTGGTGCTCGTCCTGGCCATCCCGGTCGGCATCGCGTTCGGGCTGCTGAGCACCCGCCGGCTGACCCGGCGCCTGCAGCGGCTGGCCGCCTCCACCCTGGAGGTGGCCGAGGGCGGCTTCCAGCGCCGCCTCCCGGTCTCCGGCGCGGACGAGGTGTCGCAGCTCGAGGAGAACTTCAACCGGATGGCCGGGCGGCTGGAGGCGGCCATGGACGCCCGCCGCGAGCTGGCCGAGGCCCACGCCCGCCACCAGGAGCGCTCCCGGATCGCCCGCGAGCTGCACGACTCCATCTCCCAGGAGCTGTTCTCCATCAGCGTGCTGGCCGGGGGGCTGCGCCGGGCGCTGCCGGCCGGGTCGGCCGTGCTGACCGAGGCCGAGACCATGGAGCGCACCGCGGCCGACACCATGCGGGAGATGCAGAGCCTGCTGCTCGCCCTGCGCCCGGCCGCCCTCGACGAGGGCGGGCTGACCAGTGCCCTGGAAGGAGTCTGCCGGGCCTACCGCGAGCGCCTCGGTGCCGACGTCCGGGCCGAGCTGGACCCGCTGACCCTGGATCCCGCGCTGGAGCATGCCCTGCTGCGGATCACCCAGGAGGCACTGGCTAACGCGGTCAGGCACGCCGGCGCCGGGATCATCCGGGTCCGGCTCAGCGGCAGCGACGGCCTGGTCGGGCTGGAGGTGGCCGACGACGGGCGCGGCTTCGACGCCGCCCGGCCCGACCCCGGCGGCCTGGGCCTGGTCGCCATGCGGGACCGGGCCGCCGAGCAGGGCGGCACGCTGACCGTGGACACCGCGCCCGGCGCGGGCACCACCGTGCGGGCTCGCTTCCCCCGGACCGCGCCGTGATCCGCGTCCTGGTCGCCGACGACCACAAGGTCGTCCGGCAGGGCCTGCGGTTCCTGCTGTCCCAGGAGCCCGGTATCGAGGTGGCCGGGGAGGCCGCCGACGGGGCCGCCGCGCTGGACGCGATCCGCCGTCTGCGGCCCGACGTCGTGCTGCTCGACCTGCTCATGCCGCGCCTGGACGGCATCGCCGTGCTGACCGCCATGCACGACGAGCAGCTCACCGCCGCCGTGCTGGTCCTGACCTCATCCCAGGACGACGAGCACCTGGTCCAGGCCATCCGGGCCGGCGCGCTGTCGTACCTGCCCAAGACGGCCGGGGTGGACCAGGTCGTGGCCTCCGTGCGGGCCGCCGCGCGGGGCGAGAGCGTGCTCGAGCCCGCCGCCACCGCGCGCCTGCTCCGCGAGCTGCGGCGCGGGCCCGGCGCCGACCCGCTGGCCCAGCTCACGCCGCGGGAGCTGGAGGTGCTCAGGTCGCTGGCCCAGGGCCGGTCCAACCGCGAGATCGCCCGCGCGCTGTCGGTGACCGAGGAGACGATCAAGAGCCACGTGTCCAGCATCCTGGCCAAGCTGGGACTGTCGGACCGCACCCAGGCGGCCATCTTCGGCCTCCAGCACCGCCTGGTCCCGCTCGACCAGGCCCTCGACTCCTGACCCGGCGCCGGTCACCGGCTCAGGTCCGCCACCTTGTCCAGCCAGCCCAGCTTGTCCGGGTTGGTGACGGCGTAGATCCGGGTGATCAGCCCGTCCTCCACCACCACGCTCACGGCGGCCGGCGCGCCGGCCGCGGTGAGCCGGACGCCCGGCATGCCGTTGAGCCAGGTCGGGCTCAGCGCGAAGTCCGGATTGCCGGCCACCCGGGCCAGCAGCGCGACTACCTTCTCGGCTCCCGTGACCGGCTGGCGGACCGCCGCCACCACGCCGCCGCCGTCGGCGATCAGCACTACCTCCGGGGCCAGTACCGCCGCCAGGCTCCGCACGTCGCCGCTCGAGACGGCGGCCATGAACTTCTCGACGGCAGCTAGCTGCTCGGCCCGGTCCACGGCCATCCGCGGCCGCCGCGCCGCGACGTGGTCACGGGCCCGGTGCGCGATCTGCCGGACCGCGGCCGGGGTCTTGCCGACTACCTCGGCGATCTCGGGATACGGCGTCTCGAACACCTCGTGCAGTACGAACACCGCCCGCTCGGCCGGGCCTAGGGTCTCCAGCACGGTCAGCATCGCGATCGAGACGTTCTCCGCCAGCTCGACGTCCTCGGCCACGTCGGGAGTAGTGAGCAGCGGCTCCGGGAGCCATTCCCCGACGTAGTCCTCCCGGCGGCGGGACACCGACCGGAGCCGGTTGAGCGCCTGCCGGGTCACCATCCGGACCAGGTAGGCGCGCGGGTCATGCACCTGGGCCTGGTCCACGCTGTCCCACCGCAGCCAGGTCTCCTGGACCACGTCCTCGGCGTCGGCGGCCGTGCCGAGCATCTCGTAGGCGACGGTGAACAGCAGGCTGCGATGGGTGACGAACGGGTCGTCGGTCATGCCGGCGAGCGTACGTCTGGCCATGTTGCCTCCTCCGGTTACCTGCTCTCGGCATCCAGACACCGGCCGGAAACCGGCTGTGACAACGGGCGGGCTTGCTCGTGTCTGTCGCCGCAGCCTCGACCGCGTTTCCGCGGAAACGTCCTGTGCATGTGTGTGACGCACTTGCGTGGAGAATTGGAGGCCCTCGGGTGGGCGCGCGTTCAGTCAGCTGGTGATCGTGCCCTGGTGGCCACAAGCGATATCGCGGCGCCGCTGCCGCCCGGCGGCTGTACATGGCTCGGCCGGCTGGGCTCGGCCCGGCCGGCGGGCTCGGCTGACCTGGCCAGCCCGGCATCCTGCTCATCCACTGTCGAACTGGCCCGTCGTCGTGGCGGTGGGTGCTCGGTGCGGGTCAGCCGCTGACATGTGCGGTGTTGTCGAGCCAGTGCTGGGCGAGGTCGGTGGGGCCGTCGACGCTGATGCTGGTGGCTTCGGCGTCGGTGAGCGGGAGTCGTCTGGTCAAGATCAGTAGCAGTGATCGTGCCGGTCCGGTCACCGTCACGTCGGCCTCCTGGGTTCCCGGCTTCCAGGACGCCCCGTCAGGCCGGCGTTCCACGAACCAGGCGCCCGCGTCGTCTGCTGTGTCGGTGGCCAGCCATTGCAGGGTCTGCCCAGTGCCCCGGAGGGCCTGGGCCGACTCGGGGCGCTGCATCGCCCAGGTTGGGGAGGTGAGCATCGCGAAGTGGTTGCTGATGAGCGCGACTGCGATGTCGGCGTCGATGTCGGCCGGTCGGTCCGCCGCGTTGGCGGCGTCAAAGCCGTGGACGACCGCCTCGTTGAGGAGGCTGGACATCCAGAAGCGGGTCCCCGTCCGTTCGTCCCCCGCCGGGTTGAACACTGGCGCATCGAGAGCGTCGTCGGAGCACGCGTTAGCGACCCGCTGGGCGGACTGCGACAGCCACGCTTGCCACTCGCGGGGGTCGGTGGGGAGCTCGGCGAACTCGGTGGGCAGCTGGGCGGGGTCGGTGATGCGTCGCTCGATGATTTCCGCCACCCAGTGCTGGGTCTGGCCTACGTGTGCGACCAGCTCAGTGATGGTCCACTTCTGGGTTGTTGCCACGGCGGCGTCAGGTCCGGCCGCGGCGGCTGATTCCGCCAGACGTCGGGTGTGTTCGACGATCGCTCGCCGGGCGCGTTCTGCGTTCAGCTCAGTCATTGGCTAGGCCTTCCGTAGACTCCCTGCCTGTGCCTGACTCGGCGTGCCGTTCGAACTTATCGGTGCCCGGTGGATACTGGGTGAGGGACAGAATGTTGCCGTCGGGGTCGGGGAACCAGGCGATCCGGGCGCCGCCGGGGGCGGTCCAGATGCCGTCGGCGTCCTGGCTCATGACGTCGTAGCGCAGGAAGGTGACGCCGCGCCCGGCCAGACCGCTGGCGGTGGCGGTGATGTCGGGGACCTCCCAGCCGAGCACGGTGTAGACGGCGCGGGCGGGCTCGGGGACGGCGGTGACCCGGAGCATGGTCCCGGCGGCGTCGAAGACGCAGGCGAAGTCGTCCCGGCTGACCAGGGTGAGGCCGAGTATGTCCTGGTAGAACTCCCGGGACCGGTCAAGGTCGGCGCTGGCGGCGAAGGCGACCAGCCCGGCGGACTGGAGCATGGGTGTCCCCCCTTGTTAATCCATCTCTCAGAGCCTGACGCTAACGGCTCTGGGGCCTGCCGCACGTCGCGGCGATGAGTTTCGGCCGCTTGATCAGTCACTAGTGACATCAAGACCAACCGGAGGTGCCTGGCGTGCGGAAGATCGTCGTGTACGAGTTGCTGTCCCTCGACGGGGTGGCCGAGGCCCCAGACAATTTCTTCCCCGACTGGGACGACGCGATGGACGCCAACCTCGGCGACGTGATCGCGACCCAGGACGCGGTCATTCTCGGCCGCCGCAGCTACGCCGAGTGGGCGAAGTTCTGGCCGGACAGTCAGATCGAGCCGTTCGCGACGTTCATCAACGGGGTCACGAAGTATGTCGCGACATCGACGCCCCTGGACCGGGACTGGGCCCATGCGACGGCGCTGGACGGCGGGCTGGTCGAATTCGCCCGGGATCTGAAGCAGCAGCCGGGCGGCGACATCGGCGTTCATGCCAGTATCTCGGTCGCGCAGGCGCTGCTCGCCGCCGGCGTTGTCGACGAGCTCAGGGTCGTGATAGCGCCGAGGATCGCCGGCCGCGGGCGACGACTCCTCGACGGCTTGCCGCCGATTCAGCTGGAATCGATCCAGGGCAAGGTCTCGCCGACTGGCTATCTGCTCGCCGACTATCGCGTTAGTCGCTAGAGCCCGCGTCGCCCGGCGCTGAGGATGCTGCCGCATGGCCGGCGGCGGTGACAGCGGCCTCCACGAACTGGCGCATGAGGGGCTCGCGAACGTGGGGGAGGAAGGCGAGGCTGACGGGGCTGGGCGGCGCGCCGGTCAGGGGGATGAACCGGACGGCGGGGTGGATGCTGCGGCGCATGGCGACGTCGGGGACGACGCCGATGCCGCGATCGGCGGCCACGGACTCGAGCCACTCGTCGAAGTTCCTGGTCTCGATAACGCGGCGCGGGCCCTGGCCGTCGGGCCAGGACCAGGGACCGGTGGTGCCGCTGACGGTGTTGACGACGAGCGGCCAGTCAGGGATGTCGTGCCAGTCGATGGCCGGGCAGGCGGCGAGGCTGGAGCGCTCGGAGCAGACGGCGACGCGGGCCTCGTTGAACAGGTGGACGGTGCGCACGCGGGCGGTACCGGTGCCGGTGGCGGGGACGCGGCCGCGGATCACGGCCACCTCGATGGCGGCGTTCTGGAGGCTGGCCAGGACGCGCTCGGCGGGGCCGAGGAAGTCCCGGCCGGCGGGAGTGAGCTGGACGTGGCGGGAGTTCCGGTCAAGCAGCGTGACCTGCATGGCGTTCTCGAGCTGCTGGATGGTCCTGGTCAGGGCGGGCTGAGTGATGAGCAGCTGCTGGGCCGCCCTGGTGAAGGAGCTGAGCCGGGCCACGGCGACGAAAGCCCGCAGGTGCCGGAGTTCGACATCCATGCGTGGCAAGCATAGACGGCGCGCAACAGGCATTTCACGGGGCGCGGCCGGGCTTCTAGCGTCGAGGGGAGAGCGGGACGCGAAGGAGCGGGCATGCGGCTGGACGCGGGCTGGCGCTGGCGGGTGGTGGGGGAGGGCGCCGCGGCGCTGGCGGTAAGCATGGGCATCGGCCGGTTCGTCTACACGCCGATCCTGCCGCTGATGCACGCGCAGGCGGGGCTGTCGGCGGCGGCGGGCTCGGCGCTGGCCACGGCCAACTACGTCGGGTACCTGGCCGGGGCGCTGCTGGCCATCTTCGTGCCGGCGCTGGTGCGGTCGGCGCTGGCCTACCGGGCCAGCCTGGTCGTGGTGATCGCCGCGGTGGGGCTGATGGCGGTGACGCAGTCCCAGGCGGCCTGGTTCGGGCTCCGGCTGGCGGCCGGAGTGGCCAGCGCGCTGGTGTTCGTGATCGCGGTCAGCGCGATGCTGACCCGGCTGCGGGGGCACGGGGCGCACCTGGCGGGCTGGGGGTTCGGCGGGGTGGGCGCGGGGATCGCGCTGTCCGGGGTGGTGGTGCTGGTCGTCCGGCCGCTGGGCACCTGGGCCACGGCGTGGGTGGCGTCGGCGGCGCTGGCGGCGGTGCTGGCGATCCCGGCCTGGCGGCTGCGGCCGGAGCCGGCGGGCGCGGCCACGGCGCCGGCGGGCGCGGCGCCGGCGGGCGACAGCGCGCCGGTGCGGCCGCACCGGTGGTTCGGCACGCTGCTGGCCAGCTACACGCCGGAGGGCATCGGCTACATCATCGCGGGAACGTTCCTGGTCGCCGCGATCAACCAGGGCGCGGCGGCCTGGGTGGGGACCAGCGCCTGGGTGCTGGCCGGGCTGGCGGCGGTCCCGGCGGCCGCGCTGTGGGCCGGGCTGGGCCGGCGGTGGTCACGGCCGGCGCTGCTGCTGGCCGCGCTGCTGATCCAGGCGTTCGGGATCGCGCTGCCGGCGGCGGCGCCGGGGATCGCGGGCGCGCTGGTGTCGGCCGTGTTGTTCGGCGCGACGTTCCTGGGCATCGCGTCGATGGTGCTGGCGCTAGGCGCCCACCTGCGGTACCCGCGCGCCGTGGCGCTGCTGACCACGGGCTACAGCGTCGGCCAGATCCTGGGGCCGGTGATCGTGACGCCCCTGCTGCACGACGGCTACCGGGTCGCGCTGCTGGCCGGGGCGGCGATCGTGCTGGCGGCGGCGGTCGCGGCGGCGGCGCTGCGCATCGGGCGGCCGGAGCGGCTCATCATGGCCTGATGAGCATGGATGGCGAGCAGGCGATCGGGTGGATCAGGGAGATCGTGCTGAACAGCCGGGACCCGTTGGGGGAAGCAGGGTCAGCCGGCCAGCATCTCCTCCAGCCTGAGCGGGTCGGACAGGTAGACGGCGCCGGCCGCGGCCGAGGCGTCATCGGGGAACACCACCGTCTCGCCCGCCGCCAGGGCGGCCACGATGCGGCCGGCTACCAGCCCTGGCGGGGCCTTGGGCGCGTCCACCCCGGCCAGCATGTCGGTGTCAATGCCGCCTGGATAGGCGCCGAGCACGCTGATACCGCGCGGCCGCAGCTCGGCGCGCATCGCCTGGGTCATGGAGTGCGCGGCGGCCTTGGACGGACGACACCGTCGGCGTCATCGCCCGTTCGCTGGGCCACACCTCGGAGTACGCGTTCAGCCGGACCTTCGCCAGGGCCCGCGGCCTGCCGCCGGGTCGTTACCGGACCTCGTGCCGCATCCAGATGTTGGGCTCCCAGTAGGTGCCGGTGCCCTCGGACACCGTCAGCGGGGCCAGGCCGCCGGGAAAGGTGTACTCGCCGTCCTCGGGGAACGCCATCCCGGTCCAGGCCTCCCAGTCGGCCACCGGCGCGGTGATCTCCAGCGACCGGGGCTCGGTCCGCAGCAGCCGGGCGCCCAGCCGGGCGTGCACCCGCTGCCACGGGTCGAAGGGCAGGCCGTCGGGCCGCTGCCAGCGGGCGTAGCGGTCGATGGGGATGATCGGGTAACGGTCCTTCCAGGACGGCCGGACCGGCGCCACCAGCGGGGCCAGCCCATGCCGCCCGGCCACGTCGGCCATGCCTTTGATGATCAAGGCGCTCAGCCCGCCGCCCTGGTAGTCGGGCGCGACCTCGGCGGCCAGCGCCGACAGGGCGGTCGGCGGGCCGGGCTCGCTGACCGCCTGCAGGCCGACCGCGTCGATGCCGGCCGGCAGGCTGGCCAGCTCGCCGTCCCAGCGGAACGGGATGGTCCGGCCCCGGCCGATGATCCGGCTCGATCGCTGGTCGGTGTACAGCACCTGCAGCTGGGGGTGCTCGCGGAACAGCGTGCCGAAGTACTGAGGGGTGTGGTTGCCGTGCACGTTGTACTCGGGCCACACGTCGTTGAACACGCCCTCGTCCCCCGCCTTGGTCCACAGGTCGGGCCGTTCCTCGGCGGTGAACGCGGCCAGCCAGTCCGGCGCGCCTGACGGTGCTCGCATGCTGATCAGGCCCTTCCGGCCGGCACGGGAAGCGGCCGCTCGTCGACGATGCGCTTCATGACGATGGTGGAGGTGAGTCGCTGGATGCCCGGCAGCGTGGCCAGCTTCTGGTCCCGCAGGGCCTGATAGGCGGCCAGGTCGGTGGTGACCACCCGGACCAGGTAGTCCGGGTCGCCGAACAGCCGCTCGGCGTGTCGTACCTCCGTCACCTGCGCCAGGCCAGCCTCGAACGCCTCGATGGTGGCCGCGTCCTCCTGGCCCATGGTCACGTTCACCAGCACCTCGAACCCGAGGCCGATGGCGTCGGCGTCCACCACCGCGCGGTACCCGCGGATCACGCCGGTCCGCTCCAGCTCGCGCAGCCGGCGGTGGCACGGGGCGACGCTGAGCTGGACCCGCTGGGCCAGCTCGGTTACCGTCAGCCGCCCCTCGGTCTGGAGCTCCGCAAGCATCTTGCGGTCAATGACATCCATGAGAATAATCCTTGCCCGTCATGGCGGATAGCGGCATAAAGCCGCAACCAATTCGCGCCCCAACAACGGTAATTTAGCCGTCGGATCCGGAATGAGCACGAGGTTTTCGAGGGGGCTGAGGCCATGGCGGACCTGCTCGGCTACGCGCCGGTCCTGGCCACCATCCTGGCGGTTCCGCAGTTCCTGCCGCAGATCCTCAAGGTAGGCCGGACCGGCGACACCACCGGGGTGTCCTGGCTGTGGGCCATGCTCACCAGCGTCAACAACGCGGCGTGGTTCGCCTACTTCGTGCTATCCGGGTTCTGGAGCGCGCTGGCGGCGGCCTCGGCCGCGGTGCTGCTGGCCGGCCTGCTGGCCGTCATGCTGGCCCGCCGCGGGCAGCGCGGCCGCCGCGCCACGCTCGTCATCGCCGGCTGGTCGGCGGCGCTGATCGTGATCGGCGCCCTGGCCGGGCGCATCGGGCTGGGCACCGCGCTCACCGCGGCCTTCGCCGGCCAGGTCGCGCCGTCCATCTGGACCGCCTACCGAACCGCGCACCCGAGCGGGATCTCGCGCGGCACCTGGCTGCTCATCCTGGGCGAGCTGGCCTGCTGGGCCGCCTACGGCGCCGGCAAGTCCGACCCGCGCCTGATCACGCTGGGCGCCACGGGCATCGTGGCCAGCGTCCTCATGCTGGCCCGCACCTTCGGCGGGGCCGCTCGGTCAGGAGGCGGTGGCGGCGGGGAGCCAGTCGCTGTCGCCCAGGGCCAGGGCGATGGCGCCGAGCGCGGTGTGCCGCGGGCCGAGGGCGCCGAGGACCACGTCGGGCGCGTCGTTGGGCGCGATGTTGCGGGCCAGGGCGGCCCGGATCGGACCCAGGACCACTTCGCCCGCCTCGGCCATCGGGCCGACGACGATGACCCGCTGGGGCGCTAGCAGGTTGCAGGCGGTGGCCACGGCCCGGCCGACCAGGTCGGCGGCGTCACTGACCACGCGGACGGCGCCGGGATCGCCGCCGTCCAGCAGGGCCAGCAGCGCGGTCACGGTGAGCGGGCCGTACTGCGGGGCCAGAGCATCCAGGATGGCCGGGATGGCGGCGTAGCTGTCCAGACAGCCGCGCTTGCCACAACGGCACAGCGGCCCCCGCTCGTCGATGGTGGTGTGGCCGATCTCGCCGGCGCCGCCGCCAGGCCCGCGGACCAGGGTGCCGTTCACGAACAGCCCGCAGCCGATGCCGTTGTGGAACTTGATGGTGACGCAGTCGGTGCAGCCCTGTCCCGCGCCCCAGACGTGCTCGCCGAGCGCGGCCAGGTTGGAGTCGTTGTCGATGCTCACGGGCACGCCCAGCGCGGCCTCGATCTCGCCGCCGGTGACGCCGGGCCAGCCGGGCATGATGGCCGACGGCTTAATCGCGTCGGGGTGGTGGCGAACCGGGCCCGGCAGCGACACGCCCGCCCCGATCAGCGCGCCGTGCGGCACGCGGGCGGCGGCCAGCGCCTGGTCCAGCAGCCGCCGGGCGGCGGCCAGGCCGTCGGCGCTGACGTGGCCCTCGGGCAGGTCGCACTCGGCCGAGCCGATCATGTTGTGGGCCAGGTCGCACAGCTCGACCCGGACCCGGCGGAAGCCGAACTCGACCCCCGCGACGGCGCCGGCGCCGGGGTTGAGGGTCAGCCGCAGGCCGGGCCGCCCGGTCCGGGGCGGGCGGGCCGGCGGCTGGACCGACGACTGGGTAGACGGCCGAGCGGGCGACTGGGCGGGCGGGTCGCCGGTGCCGACGATGAGGCCGTCGGCGACCAGGTCCTGGACAACGGCGCTGATGGTCGAGGGGGAGACCCGCACATAGCGGGCCAGCTCGGCGCGGCTCATGGCCCCGCGCTCGCGCAGCGCGGTCAGCACCATCTCACGGCTCGACCTGGGCACGGGCTTGCTGGACAGGACCCGCGGCTGCACATCAGAACTGTAGCAACTTTGGAACCTGACCGGCGAGAGCGGCCGTTATTAATCGAAAATCGAATTAATTGTTTATTCCTGCTGGGTCACTGACTCAGATATTGACGTAACTCGGGCACCGAGGGAGAGTTCGGCCATCGGCGTGTCCGCGCCTCAGCCGTCCCGCTCGCCGTGCTGGAGGACCCCATGACCCCCGATCAGTCTCGGCTGCCCGTCCCGCGCAGGCGTCCAGCCCGCTTGCGTCCGGCCCGCTTGCGCCCAGCCCGCCGGATCGTCACCGCGGCCGCCGCCGCGGCCTCCTTAGTCCTCGGCCTGACCGCGGCGGCCAGCATGACCACCGCGGCCGCGGCCGCACCATCGGCCCGCGCGCGGGCCGGCACCGGGCTGACCCCGGCCGCGAGTTGCCCGTGGGTGCACTCGCACGCGCCCATCAGGGTCCGGGTCGCCCAGGTGCTGCGGCGGATGACCCTGGCCGACAAGCTGACCATGGTCGACGGGGTCGGCTACACCAACGGCACATCGGGCTACGTGGGCCACATCGCGATGATTAAAACGCTCTGCGTGCCGGGGCTGAACCTCGAGGACGGGCCGCAGGGGGTGGCCGACGGCGTGCCCGGCGTGACTCAGCTGCCGGCGCCGGTCTCGCTCGCCTCGACGTGGGACCCGGCCCTGGACCGGGCCTACGGCACGGTCGTCGGCAGCGAGGAGCGCGGCAAGGGCGCCGACGTCAACCTGGGCCCGACCGTGAACATCGTGCGCGACCCGCGCTGGGGGCGGGCGTTCGAGAGCTACGGCGAGGACCCGTACCTGTCCGGCCAGACCGCGGTCGGGTACATCGGCGGGGTGCAGAGCCAGGGCGTGCTGTCCCAGGTCAAGCACTGGGCCGTGTACAACCAGGAGACCAATCGCAACACGCCGGCCGACGACGCCCTGATCGGCCAGCGGACGATGCACGAGATCTACATGCCGCAGTTCGAGGCCGCGGTGACGCGGGGCCGCGCGGCGTCGGTGATGTGCAGTTACTCGACCATCAACGGCCAGTACGCGTGCCAGAACCGCTCCATCATGAACGTGCTGGACCGGCAGTGGCACTACCCCGGCTTCATGACCTCGGACTGGGGGGCGACGCACTCCACGATCGGCTCGGCGCTGGCCGGGCTGGACATGCAGATGCCCGGCGGCACCCTGTTCGGCGCCGACTACTACGGCGCGCCGCTGAAGAAGGCCGTGCAGGACGGCAAGGTCCCGATGGCCACGCTGAACCAGATGGTGTCGCGGATCCTCTCCGAGATGTTCCGCTTCAACCTGTTCGCCGACCCGCCCGCGGGCGCGCTCACCGACAACGTGGCCACGCCCGCGCACGCGCGGACCGGCCAGGCGGTCGAGGACGCGGGCACGGTGCTGCTCAAGAACGCCGGCGGCGTGCTGCCGCTGACGCCGGGGCGGGACAAGAGCGTGGCCGTGATCGGCTCCGACGCGGGCCAGTACGCGCTGACCTCGGGCGGCGGCAGCGCGGGCGTGATCGCGCCCCACGTGGTCACGCCGGCCCAGGGCATCGCCGGGCGGGGCCAGGCCAGCGGCGTCACGGTCCGCTACGCGCAGGGCGACGTCCCGTCCACCGGGGCGCTGGCTGCGGTGCCGGCCTCGGCGTTCGGGTCCGGCCTGAGTGCGTCGTACTACAACAACACCACGTTCTCGGGGAAGCCGGCCGCCACCGGCAAGGTGGCCAGCATCGCGCTGGCCTGGAACGGCAAGTCGCCGGCCAGCGGCGTGCACGCCTCGGGCTGGTCGGCCACGTTCGCCGGCCACATCGACCTGCCCGCCGCGGGCCGCTACGCCCTGTCGCTGTCCTACACCGGCACGGCGGCGGTCACCATCAACGGCCAGAAGGTGTTCGCCAGCCAGATCGGGTTCGGGTCGGTGCAGCGGACGACCGTCACGCTGCCGGCCGGGAAGCACACCATCGCGGTCCGCTACGCGGACAGCATCCCGTTCGGCTCCGACGGCATCGCGCTGGGCTGGGAGCCGCCGCAGCACCCGTCGCTGCTCCAGCAGGCGGTGGCGGCGGCCCGGAGCGCCAGCGTCGCGGTGGTGTTCGCCAGCGACTTCGAGACCGAGGGCGCGGACCTGGCCGGCATCAGCCTGCCCGCCAACGAGAACCAGCTCATCGCGGCGGTGGCCGCGGCGAACCCGCACACCGTGGTGGTCATCAACAGCGGCTCGGCGGTGACCATGCCGTGGCTGGCCCGCGTGAAGGGCGTGGTCGAGGCCTGGTACCCGGGCCAGAGCGACGGCGAGGAGATCGCGGCCGTGCTGTTCGGCGACGTGAACCCGTCGGGCAAGCTGCCGGTCACGTTCCCGCGCAGCCTGGCCCAGGTGCCGGCCAGCACCAGGCGGCAGTGGCCGGGCGTGGGCGGCAAGGTGCACTACTCCGAGGGCCTGCTGGTCGGCTACCGCTGGTACAGCACCCGGCACATCACGCCGATGTTCCCGTTCGGGTACGGGCTGTCGTACACCACGTTCGCTTTCAGCCACCTGACGCTGCGGGCCGGCCACCACGGCCCGGTGATCGTCCGGGCCCGGGTGACTAACACCGGGTCGCGGACGGGGGCCGACGTGGCCCAGCTCTATGTCCGCGACCCGGTGTCGACCGGCGAGCCGGCGCGCCAGCTCCGGGGCTTCCAGCGGGTGACGCTGCGGCCGGGCCAGACCCGGTCGGTCACCTTCGTGCTGGACCGGGCCGCGTTCGCCTGGTGGAACCCCCGGACCGGCGGCTGGACGGTGACCGGCGGCGTGTACCGGCTCATGGTCGGCGACTCGTCGGCCCGCCTGCCGCTGACCGCGAACCTCGCCGGGCCCTGAACACGGTGCCCTGAACACGGTGCCCTGAACACGGTGCCCTGAACCAGGTGCCCTGAACCAGGACAGGAGGCAGTCATGCACGCGAGATGGACCGGCCGCAGGCCGGGGACGATGCGCAGGCTCCGGGTGGCGGCGGTCGGCGTGGCGGCGGCGGCGCTGCCGCTGGCCCTGGTGATGCCGGGGCCGGCGCAGGCCGGTACGGCCGCCAGCGCGGGCGGCGGGCAGGCCGGCGGTCAGGGTGGCGGGCACGGGCTGGTCGTGCCGACCGACCGGGGCTGGGTCCGGGGGCAGCACGCCGAGGGCGTCTCCCAGTGGCTCGGCATCCCGTACGCCGCGCCGCCGGTCGGCGCGCTGCGCTGGGCCGCGCCGCGGCCCGCGCCGCGCTGGTCCGGGATCCGGGCCGCGACCAGCTACGGCAGCCGGTGCTCGCAGCTGGCCAGCGGCAACGGGCCGCGGGTAGACAGCGAGAACTGCCTGTACCTGAACGTCTTCGCCCCGCCCGGCCGCGACCACGGCCGCCGTGGCCCTGGCGGGCGGCGCGGACGCGGGCTGCCCGTGCTGTTCATGATCCACGGCGGCGGGCTGACCTCCGGGGCCGGTGACCAGCACGACGGGTCGCTGATCGCCTCGACCGACCACATCATCGTGGTGTCGATCAACTACCGGCTCGGCCCGCTCGGCTTCCTCGACGTGCCCGGCCTGAGCGGCTCGGCGCTGACCGCGGGCGGGAACTACGGCCTGCTCGACCAGGAGGCCGCGCTGGCCTGGGCGCACCGCAACATCGCCGCGTTCGGCGGGGACCCCCGCCGGGTCACCATCGTCGGCGAGTCGGCCGGGGCCTGGTCGGTGTGCGCGCTGCTGACCTCGCCACTGATCCGCGGCGACTTCCACGGCGCGATCATGGAGAGCGGAAGCTGCCCGTCGCTGAGTCAGGCCCAGGCCCAGACGGCCGGCCTGGCCTTCGCCAAGGCGGCCGGCTGCCCGGACGCGTCCACCGCGGCCGCCTGCCTGCGCGCGCTGCCCGAGGCCAAGCTGCTGGACGCCAGCTCCAGCTACCAGCCGGAGTTCGCCTACGGCGGGCCCGACCTGCCGGTGCCGGTGGCCCAGGCCGTCGCCACCGGTCACTACACCAGGGTGCCGCTGCTCATCGGCGACAACCACGACGAGGGCCGGACGTTCGCGCAGGGCTTCACCGGGCTGACCAGGGCGCAGTACCGGCAGCTCATCGGCCAGCTCTACGGCGCGCGGGCGCCGGCCATCCTGGCCCGCTACAAGTGGACCTCCTACCCGCACCCCTACACCGCGGCCTACGCCATCGGCGACATCTGGACCGACAGCGGGTTCATCACCGGCATCGGCGGCTGCCCGAACCAGAACCTGGCCGCCCAGTTCGCGTCGACCACCCGCACGTTCTTCTACCAGTTCGACGACCTGCACGCGCCCGGCCTGAACCGGGACCACCCCGGCTACCAGTGGGGCGCCGGGCACGCCATGGAGCTGGCCTACCTGTGGCCCAGCTTCAACAACGGCTTCTCGCTGTATGACCTGCTCACGCCGAGGCAGCTCGAGCTGTCCCGGCAGATGATCAGGTACTGGGGCGCGTTCACGACGTTCGGCGCGCCCGAGGTGCCCGGCCAGCCGCTGTGGCCGGCCTATTCGAGCCGCCTGCTGATGTCGCTGCGGCCCGGCGACCGGACAGCCACCATCACGGCCGCCACCTACGGCGCCGAGCACAAGTGCGCGTTCTGGAACGCCGCGTCGTCCCGGCCGGCCGGCTAGCGGCTGGGTAGCCGGCCCGGTAGGCGGCCCCGCGCAGAGGTCCCGTTGCCCGCATCCAGTCCGCGGGCAACGGGGCATCTGCCGGCTGCTGGATGGCGGGGTCGCGCATGACCTGCGGGGCTTGACCTAGAGCGGACTCTAGGTCGTAGCGTTCCCGGTGATGAACGCGTTTCCCGGTCCGGTAGCGCATGCGTGCGCTACCCCGGGCACTGCGCCATCGCGACTACGCCCTGCTGTGGGGCGGGCAGACGGTCTCCGTCGTCGGCGACGGGATCTACACCGTCGCGATCGCGCTCCAGGCGCTGCGCATCAGTGACCACGCCAGCGCCCTGGCCTACGTCGAGGCGGCCAGGGTCGCCCCCACCGTCCTGCTCCTGCTTGTCGCCGGTGCGCTGGTCGACCGGCTCCCGCGCCGCCTGGTCGTGCTCGGCTCGAACGCGCTGCGGGCCGGCGCCATCGCCGCGCTGGCCGCGCTGGTGGCCGTGCATGCGCTGACCCTCACCGAGCTCGTCTTGTTCTCGGCCCTGGTCGGCACCGGGGACGCCTTCTTCTATCCCGCCTACCGCGGAACCTCGGCCGCCTTCGCCCTGGACGCCGCGACCTTCGTCGCCAGCGCGCTGTGCCTGCTGGCGATGGCCCGCATGCCGGCGCCAGCCCCCTCGGGCCGGTCCGTCATCGCCGACGCCTGCCAGGGCCTGCGCTGGACCGTGCGCCAGCGCTGGCTGTGGTACAGCATGCTCGGCGCCGGGGTGGCCAACTTCGCCGCGTTCGCCCCGACCGCCGTCGGGGCGTCCATCGCGCTGGTCGGGGTCGGCCTCGCCCCCGACGTGGTGGTCGTGGCCGCCTGCGGCGCGATCACCTACTTCGGGCTCACCTATGGCAACCTCCTGTGGCGCGCTGTCCGGCTCGATCGGCGCGCGCGACGGTGCTGGTCGGCGCCGGGCTGTCGGCCCTGGCCTGCCTGGTCGTCTTCGTGCCAGGGGTTTGAGACCAGGAGCGGGCCGACTACACGCCCGTGCCGCTGCCCGAGGAGGTCATGGACTAGGTTCGCGGTCATGGACGCCAGGACCGAGCGGTACGCGGCCGACGTCGGGGCCGCGCTGGCGGAGGTGCTCGGCCCCGACCTGATCGGGGCCTACCTGCACGGCTCGGCCGTGCTGGGCGGCTTCGACGCGCGGCGCAGCGACGTCGACGTCCTGGCCGTCAGTCGCGCCGGGATGAGCGCCGCGCAGCAGGCGGCCGCGGCCGCGGCGCTGAGCGAGGAGCGGCTGCCCGGCCCGGCGCGCGGCCTGGAGCTGAGCGTGGTCACCCTGGCCGCGGCTAAGTACCCCGTGGCACGGCCCGCGTTCGAGCTGCACCTGACCACGGGGCCGCAGGACGGCAAGGTCGTCGACGGGCACGGGCACGGCGGCGACCCCGACCTGGTGCTGCACTTCGCCGTCTGCCGCGCCGCCGGGCGGCTGCTCGGGCCCGGTCGGCCGGCGGATCAGGTGCTGGCTCCGATGCCGGCCGGGCTGGTGCGGGCGCAGCTCGCGGCCGAGCTGAGCTGGGCCTCGGAGCAGAGCCCCGGCGAGGACGCGGTGCTCAACGCCTGTCGGGCCTGGCGGTTCGCGGCCGACGGCGTGCTGGTGTCCAAGGTGGACGGCGGCGAGTGGGCTCTTGGCCGGGTGGCGAGGCCGGACCAGGAGCTGGTCGTGACCGCCCTGGCCCGGCAGCGGTGCCAGCCCGCCGGCGAGATGGACGCCGCCTCGACCCGGCGATTCGTCGGCCAGGTGCTGACGATCTTGCACCGGTGACGGCGCCCGGCGCGGGGCTTGCTTCTGCTCAGGGCAATGGGCGCCGCGACGTGCCGAGCGTCGAGCGGCGGGCCAGCAGCGCCCAGACGACCTCGCCGACCGCCGCCGCGCCGGCGACCGCCGCCGCGACCTGGCGCCATGGCGCGGCCGGGTCGTGAGCGCGCGGGTAGAGCGCCAGGGCGAGGCCGAGGAGCAGCAACGCGATGCCGGAGTTGTAGGCCCAGCGAGTCACCCGCAGCCAGCGCTTGTACTCCCGCATGGCCAGATTCCAGCGCAGCTGGTCCTCGTTGTCGACATCGGGCCGGTAGTGACGGACCCAGAAGCCGCCCTGCACCGCGCTGATCAGCAGCAGCCCCGACATGGTGAGCGACAGCAACGTCCAGCCCGGCCACCGGAACGCCGGTGCCGAGCCGATGACCAGGCCAATGAAGGCGATGCTGAAGCCGGCCAGCAGGGGCGCGGCGACACCCGCCATCGCGTCGAGCGAGTCCTGCAGGCTGTGCCGGTAGGGACACCGCGCGTTGTGGAGCGGCAGCGTCGCGCCGCACGCGTTGCAGACGTGCCCGTCCTCGAACGATGGAGCAGCCGCCATCGACCCTCAGCACTCCGCGTTGCCGGTCGCCGGAGTCCCATTATCGCGGGCGATGAACGACCGACAACAGGCTACGGGGCCCGTAGGAGGGCGAGCAGCGCGAAGATGCCGCCCTGGACCGGGCGGGCCTGGAAGCCGACCTGGTTGCCGGTGATCGTGTCGTACAGGTCGCTGAACGGAACCCGGCTCGGGGTCGTGTGGGCGTAGGTGTACACCCGGTCGATCAGCTCCTGCTTGACCGGATGGTCCGACAGCCAGGCCGCGGTGAACATCTCCCAGTCGGACTTGGCGTAGCTGTGCGGCACCTGCAGCGGCACCCCGAACACGTTGCTCACGCGGTGGTACCAGCTGGCCTGCTCGGCCCGGACCGACGCCGGGACCAGGCCGGTGCCCAGCAGCCGGTCGGCGTAGGCGTTGTAAGTGGTGCCCCAGGTTCCGTTGCCGCCGTCGGTGCCGCTGTAGGTGAGGCCCAGGTGCTGGCCGCCGGGGTCCTGGGCGTGCTGCGTCCAGTAGGAGATGAACTGCTGCGCCTGGGTGGTGTAGGCGGCGGCGTCGGCCGCGTTCCCGGCCGCGGTCGCGATCTGGCCCATGGCGGCCACCGCGATGATGCCCTTCAGGGCCAGGTTGACGCTGTGCGCGATGGACCCGGCGAAGTCGTCGGTCTGGTTCTGGAAGCCGGGATCGGGCAGGTTGGCGACCAGGTAGTCGGCCCACTGCTTGAGGATCTGGTAGTGCGCCTTGGCGAACGCGGCCCGGTCGGCCGTGCTGGCCTGCCTGAGGTAGGCCGCCGTCATGATCAGCATGTTGCCGGACTCCTCGACCGGCATGTCCTCCTCCTGGCCGTTGTTGTGGCCGGAGGCCACTGGGTAGGACGAGCCCAGGTCGTGCTCGGCGAAGGTCTTGGGCCAGCCGCCCGTCTCGGCGTAGGCCAGCAGCGGCTCGAGCAGCAGGGCCAGGTAGGCCGGGTCGGCGTAGATCCAGGCCGGCGAGGCCGGGTAGAGCACATCCACCGTGGACACGTTGCCGTCGCTGGAGATCTCCTTGAGCAGGGCCCAGGGCTGGCCGCCGGGGCCGGCCACCAGCTCGGTCCCGCCGTAGGCCTGGCGCAGCGCGAGGTCGCACAGGCCCGCGTAGGCCGAGCCCCCGGCCTGCTGCGCGGCCGCGGTCACGCGGGCGTCCAGGGCATCGGCCCGCTTCCGCGCGGCGGGCAGGTCGGCGTGGAAGAAGGCCAGCATGCCCTGCCAGTCGGCGAAGTTCGGGGTCCACAGCGGCTGAAGCGGCTGGCCCAGGTAGCTGACCGCCGGGGTGCGCACGTGGCCGATCGACGCCTGGGTGGTGACCGGCGCGCCGCCGACCGAGCCGAGGTCTGCACACAAGCCGAACACCGGCCAGTTGTTGCTGATCGCCCGGTAGTCAGTGTCGTTGGCGTTGGTGAGGCGGCCGTTGCTGACGAACTGGCCGCGGACGGCAATGTCCTGCCCCGATTGGTAGCTGAGCCGGGCCGAGTCGGGAGTGGCCCAGACGACGCTGCCCCACGCGGCCAGCTGGCCCTGCTCGGTCAGCGGCTGCTGGTTCTGCAGCTCCACCGTCCAGGTCCGCAGCGCCCCGCCCGGGTAGGGCACCGACGAGGGCGCCCACGTGATCAGCTGCGAGACGTCGCCGCTGGTCCACTCGCCCGAGATGTCGAAGTACAGCTGCACGTCGTGCCGGGCGCCGTCCAGGCTGCTGGCCGTCATCAGGATGTAGCTCATCGGGATCGACTGCCGGCGCAGGTCGCCGGGCTCGACCGGGGACAGGAACTCGACGACCAGGCTGACGCCGCCGCCCTGCAGGTGGAACCGGGACCGGGTCGGCGTGACCTCCAGCAGAGTCTGGTCCAGGCCCTGCTCGAAGCCCTGCACGGTGGACGGGTTGCCGGTGTTCCCGTTCGGGACGTCGAGCACGATCGTCGGGGCGCCCATGAACAGGTATGAGACCCCGTCGATGCGGGCGATGCCGCCCATGGCCGTGACGTGCCCGGTCCAGAACTGCTGCCAGGTGCCGGGCAAAGTGGTCGCGGGCAGCCAGGTGCTCAGGTACGGGCCTCGGACGGCGAGCGGGGCGGCCGGAGGCCGGATCGGGGTCGCGGCCAGGCCGCCGGGCGCGGGAGCCTGCGCGGACAGTGCGGCGGTGAGCTGCGCTTGCGGCGGGCCGGCGGGGGTGCGGGCCGGGCGGTGGCCGCTGGCAGGGGATCTCAGGCCGGTCCTGGTGGCGGCGCTGGCCACGCCGCCCGCGGCGGCGACGGCTCCGGAGTAGCGCAGGAACGCCCGCCGGGCGGGTACCTCGGGGCCAGCGTCAGCTAATTCGTCGCGACGACGATCCTCGGACATGCTGCTCCTCCTCGACTGAACGTTCGCGCTGGACGCAGGCGTTGTCCTCACGAGGAGTTTCACTCCGGATTGGGGGGTTATGTCAAGAGATAACCGAAGACATCGTTGTCTTTGCTGGTGAGGACACCTGCGGCGGCGCACGGCGTGGCCTCCGCCGGACGGGACCGGCGGGACCGGCTCGGTCGGCGGGACCGGACGGGACTGGCAGGACTGGCGCGACGAGCCCGGCGCGGCCCGGCGGACGAGCCGAACGACGTGGTTGTTGCTCTCACGTCGCAGGAGCGACGTGGCTGTAACAACCACGTCGTCGGCCCACGTTCCGGCCAGGTCACAACCCTCGATCCAGTCGGCCGGATCCTGGGAGACGCGGGGAACCAGAGACGACTGGGCGGCATGTTACGGCTGGTGCGGCAGTCGGTAGTCCGCCAACGCTCGGCGGCGCCTGCCGGCGCCCGCCGGATGCCCGCCGGCGCCCGGCGGCGCTGCTGGTCGCGGCCTACGACTTCGCCGGGCTGGGCACGGTGGCCGACATCGGCGGCGGGCAGGGCATCCTGCTGGCCGCCATCCTGCGGGCCCACCCGCACCTGCGCGGCATCCTGTTCGACCTGCCCGAGGTGGCGGGCGGCGCGGCCGGGGTGCTGGAGACGGCCGGGGTCGCGGACCGCTGCGAGATCGTCACCGGGGACTTCTTCCAGTCGGTGCCAGCGGGCGCCGACGCCTGCGTGATGGCCAACGTGCTGCACGACTGGGACGACGCCCAGTCGGTCGGGCCTGGCCGCCGCCTCGGCGCAGCACCAGACCCCCGCGGCCATCACTCTGCAGGGCCAGCGGCACGCCGCCACCGACCCCGGCACCGGCGCCCACGCCGTCGTCGGCCTGACCGTCAAGCCCTGGGGCACCCAGGTCACGCTCGACCTGTCCCGGGTGCGCGGTCCGGCCACGTGCGAGCTGATTGCCGTCTCCCGGACCGGGCAGCGCCGGGTGATCGCCTGGTGGCGGGTGCCCGCCCCCGGCTACGGCGTGCCCGGCCACCTGGTGCTCGCGGGCAGTAGCGCGTTCCCGCGCGGCCAGCTGACCCAGCTGATCGTGAGCGTGGTCCACGGCCCGACCCTGGTCACCGTCCCGGCTTAGCTGAGTCCATGTCCGTTCGGACGTCGCTGAGCTCGTAGTGCAGCGTCGCGGTTCGCATCAGCCGGTGCGCCAGCGGGATGGCAACGCCGTGCAGCACCCGGTACTTCCGGGCCAGGTGCCGCGCCGCCGTGCGGGCGTCGCCGCCCGCCAGCAGCCGGGCGCGGGCGTGCACCGTGGCCCCGGTGGGCCGGCCGCGGATCGTGGACGGGCTGAACCGGACCTCGGGGAAGTTCCGCAGCCGCTTGCTCTTGCCCGCCTTGGCGTAGGTGCGGATGTAGGCGTGGTCCCCGTGCACGGCGATATGGACCGGCGTGGGGACCCAGCTGCCGTCCCGCTTCCTGGTCTGCAGCAAGATCGTGCGCTGTCCGACGAACGGCTGCAGCGGTGCGGGTACCTGCCCTGGCGCGTTGATGGCTCTCACCTGCCTTGCTCGGTTCCTGCGATGCTGCCTCTCTACGACGAGGGACCCCCCTCGGCTGTGACAGCTGCGCGGTACCGAGCCGGCCGGTCAGGCGTCCGCGTCGGCAGGCGGCGGCTTCTCGACCGGGAACAGGATCGGGCTGATCAGGTAGCGGGCCCGGTCCGGGGTGGCCTGGTTGGCCAGCCGGGGCGCGATCGCCGCGCTCAGCTCGCCGATCAGCGCGACCAGTTCGTCGCGGCTGAGCCAGATCGCACGCTGCTGGTAGCCGACCAGGTCGGCGGCTGGGTCGGCGTCGGCGCGGTCCAGGTAGGCGGCGAACTCGGCCAGCAAAGCGGCCATGGACGCCGGGAACGCCCGGCGGTGCTCGGCCAGCGTCACCGATTCGAGCGCTTGCGGGCTGACCGCCGCCCGCTCCTGGCTGAGCCGGTAGCTGCGCTCTACCGCGCCGCGCACCCGATGCTCGCCGGCCACTTCCAGGATGCCGTTCGCGGCCAGCAGGTCGACGTGCCGGTAGACGGTGGCCTTGGAGACATCGGGCAGCCGCGCCGCCAGCTCGGAGGTGGTGAGCAGCCGCCCGCCGCGCATCGCGTGCACGATCCGCAGTCGCACCGGGTGGGCCAGTAGCTCGAGCATGTCCATGGACCCTACGATCTCACATGTGTTACCTTTCGCAAAGATGAGAATGGTGAATGAGAGGCGGATCATGGCGACGGTGAGCGAGTCGGCGGAGAGCGACGCATGGGCGGGTGGCCCGACGGAAGCCGGCGCGACGGCGAGCGGCCCGAATGTGGACGGCGCGACGGCGAGCAGCCTGGCGGCGACCGGGCGGGCGGTGGCCGGGCTGGCGCGCGATGGGCGGTTCGCGGAGATCGAGGCGCGGTACGCGGAACCGCTGCGGGCGGCGGTGCCGCCGGGAACGCTGCGAACGGCCTGGGCGGCGGAGACTGAGCAGCGGGGCGGGGTGCGGGCGATCGGCGAGCCGGTGACCGAGCCAGTGGCCAAGGCGATGACCGAGCCAGTGGCCAAGGCGATGACCGAGCCAGTGGCCAAGGCGATGACCGAGCCAGTGAGCGAGGCGGCCGGGGGCGGGCTGGTGCGGGTGACGG
>Ga0134126_10000529_pt1 | contig 48830 bp, 25 predicted proteins | sample KB31752_FD_96881 | JGI IMG/M metagenome (GOLD analysis project Ga0134126, IMG submission 96881) | Terrestrial soil microbial communities with excess Nitrogen fertilizer from Kellogg Biological Station, Michigan, USA - KB3-175-2 | ecosystem: Environmental > Terrestrial > Soil > Unclassified ...
TCAGCGGCGCGATGCTGGAGAACATCGTGCGCGTCGCTGCCGAGGAGGCCGCGGATCGCGAAGTGCAGACCGGCCAATCCGGCATCCGAGAAATGGACCTGGCGACCGCTCTGGGTCGGGAACTGCGAGGGAGCGCCGGAATGCTCAGCCCGCAGAACGTGCGCAGTTACGTTTCCCGTCTCCCGCAGGACGTGGACCCCATTGCCGTCGAACCCGTCAACCGGGAGGCCGAATCCACCCGGTATATCCGAACTGCTTGATCCGTGCCGCGGGGAGCGGAAGGCGTGCCTTGGCTCCCCGCCCTTTTCCCGAATGGAGATACATCTTGGAACCGTGTACCAAAGTGATTGGCGCCGACTTCGAGTTGGCCAACGCCCTGGAAACCGGCAACGGCCGGAAGGGCGCGGTGGCGGACGCCGCCCGCCGCCTGCTCGATGAAATCCCCGGTTTCCCCCGGCAGCGCGCCGGATGGGGAAGCACCCTGGAATGGGGTCGGCGTTTCCTGTCCTCGAACGGGGGGTCGGCCTATATTGACAGCGACCATCTGGAGATCAATCTGCCCGAACACACCCGCGCCGAGGACCATCCCGCCCTCGTCCTGGCGGGCTTGCGGATTGCCCGGCAGGCCCAGCAGACCGCCTTGACCAAGCTCCCTCCCGGCAGCCGTCTTAACGTCATGGCCGCCGTCAGCGACGGTCAGGAGTCGTGGGGACACCATCTCAACGTCATGGTGCGCCGCGACTTTTTCGACGCCCTATTTGGCCGCAAGCCGCATCTGGCCGGCTTCGTGGCCACGCACTTGGCCACCGCGACCCTGTACACCGGCCAGGGGCAGGTCGGTGCCGGCAATAATCGGCCTGCCTGTGCGTATCAGCTTTCGCAACGGGCCGACTGGTTCGAGCAATTCATGGGCGTGCAGACGACGCACCACCGCCCGCTCCTGAACGCACGAGATGAATCCCACGCCGGCCCCGCCCAGGCCCGGCTTCACCTTATTTTCTTCGACCGGGTGCTATGCCCGGTGGCCAATTACTTGATGGCCGGCACCACGCAGTTGGTCCTCGCGATGGCCGAATCCGGCTGGGCGGACGTAGACCTTTTGCTGGACGATCCTCTGAAGGCGGCCCACGAGGTCAGCCGGGACGTGACCTTGAAGAAGCCGCTCGCGATGGCGCGGCGGGGCCGGAACTGGACGGCGGTGGAGGTGCAGAAGGGACTCGCTGATCTCGCCGGGGAGTTCGTGGCTTCTGGAGCGGCGGCCGTCGCCGTCCCCGGAGCGGAGGCGATCGTTTCCTGCTGGCAAGAAACCCTTGATCTGTTGGCCCGACGCGACCTTGGCGCGCTGGCGCGGCGGTGCGATTGGGCTTTGAAGTATCTGCTGATCGATCGTCACCGGGGGCGCAAGGGATTCTCCTGGTCCGCCCCGGAAGCCCGCTGTCTGGATCTTCGTTACTCCAGCCTCGATCCCGAAGAAGGACTTTTCTGGAGGATGGCCGACGCCGGCCAAGTGGATGCCCTGCCCAGTCCCGAGCAGGTGGAGCGCTTCTTATATCAACCACCGGCCGATACCCGTGCCTATCTGCGGGCTCATGTCCTGCGTCGCTTCGGCGAGCAGATTGTGGACATGGACTGGGAAGGCATCCGCTTCGGCCTTCAGACCAACCGTTACTGGCGGTCGGAATCCACGCTGTCCATGCCCGATCCGACCGAGTTCGGCCAGAACCGAAGCGACTCCTTGTTGAGCCGGTGCCAGACCCTTCAGGAACTTATTGAGGCGGCAGGAACCGATTCCGGGCCGCCCGCAGTCGAGCCGGAATACTCGCAAGCGTGGGGTTGTCCGGCCTCCGACCGGAACGGCGCGGCCGACTTCCGGTTTTTTCGTTGGTAATAACCCGCTTAGGGCTTCTGGACAAAACCCTTGCTTGCCAGCCCGCAGCGCAAGCAAGGGAATGATTGTCCCTTGCTTGCGCTGCGGGCTGGCTGAAAGGAGCAACGACATGGAACGCGAACAAACGATTCCGAGAACCACCCCGGCCGATGGCGGCCCCGAACCGGGGGCGGAGGGACTGGAGCAACTCCGGCTCGACAGTGCGGAGATTCTAGACGCGATGGATCGTATTCTCGATTCCGTCCAGGTGGTGAACCCGGAGGAGTATCTACAACGAAACCGCCAGCCCGGCGGCGAATGACCTGACACGCGGCGATTTCACCGGGGTTAGCCGACCCCGGTGGAATCGCCGCGGAGCTTTTTGCGAGGAACAAGCCAATGAAACCTTTCTTGATGGGGTCGGAAACCGAGTTCGCGGTCTCCGGAAGTCAGCAGGGTGCGCCCCTGTCGGCCGAGGTCGTCTTCCGTCGTCTCTTGAATCACGTTTGCCAACAATACTCGTGGTTCCCGGACGGCAACGGCGGCCGATCTGTCTACCTGGGCAACGGCGGACGCCTGTACCTGGATTGGAATGGACATCCGGAGTACGCCACGCCGGAATGCCACACCCCGACTGAAGTCGCCTGCTACGACAAGGTGGCTGAGCGTTTGCTGCTGGCCGCTCGGCAGGCCGACCCGGATGTCGAACTCACCGTACTCAAGACCAACCTGGACCCGGTCCACCCCGATGATGTCACCTGGGGCACCCACGAATCGTACACTTGCTGGGCACCGGTCCTCCACGCCGCGTCCGCCCTCATCCCTCACTTGGTGAGCCGGATCGTATACGCCGGCGCCGGCTGCTTATCGATCCACCCGGCCTCGGGCGGCTTCGAGCTATCGCAACGCGCGCGGCATCTGGTGCGCGCCATCGGGACCGAGACCGTCCGCGATCGCGCCATCTTCTGTCACCGTCTTCGCAAGGCGGCCGACTCGGGCGCGGGAGGCTGGACGCGCTTGCACCTCATCAGCAAGGATTCGCAACGGGCACCGTTCGGCACTTACCTTACCTTCGGAACAACGGGCCTCCTTGTTCTGCTGCTGAACGCCGGACGGAAGATCGGGGCTGGGCTTGAGCTGGCAGATCCGGTGCGTGCCATACGAACGATTTCTTGCGACCCCTGGCTGCGCAGAGCGCGGGTGCCGCTCAGGGATGGACGCCGCCTGACCGCCCTGGAAATCCAGTCCTGTTATCTGGAGGAATGCGAGCGCGAGGTGTACCAGGGCAGTTTCCCCGTCTGGGCATCTGAACTCCTGCGTCACTGGAGAGAAACGCTGGCCGCCCTGACTCGGGATCCCCTCGGTTTGGCCGACCGACTCGACGCCTACTGCAAGCTCCGGCTCTACGAGCGCGCTCTGCGGCGGACAGGCTACGGATGGAACGATCTGCACGCGGCCCTCGGCGACCTGGCAGCGCTGCGCCAGCACTATCCGGCGCGGGTCGTCCAGGCCGTTCTCCAGGGCGGTGCCGACCCGATGGACGCCGAGTTCGTGGCGCAGCACGCGGAGGCGGCCATCGTGATCGGGGCGGACCAGCCAGGCGGACTGGAGCGACTGCGAATGGCCAGTCGGATGCTGGCCCTGGACGTTCACTATCACGAACTCGGTGGCCTCTACGACCGACTGGAAGCCGCCGGCCAGATTCGCCATGTCGTGTTGACCGAGCAGGACATCGAACGAGCCATCCAAGAGGCTCCGACTGGAGGCCGAGCCGCCTTGCGCGGCAAGTGGATTCAATCCCACCTCCGCCACGGCTGGGTAAGCGATTGGCGTTATCTGTACCACGTCCCTACTGGGGAACTCGTGGATCTCCGCGACCCTTTCAGCGGCGAGGCAAAAACGATCCGGGTGAGCGCGCCGGGAGACTCTTCCGACCCCGAAGTCGCGGAAATTACGAGTCGCTGGGAATAATCCTCGTGTAGCCGCGACGCGTAGCGGAGCGCTCCGCTGCGTGTCGCGGCTACACGAGGGTTAGAGGCACGAACCTTTTGGCCAGCCCGCAGCGCCAGCAAGGGATTCTCTTGCTGGCGCTGCGGGCTGGCAATTCATTGTGTTACTGCCTCTTACTTGACGGAAACGACATCCTCAGGCGATGCCAGTCCCAGGTCGAGACACAGACCGCGGAGTTCCTGGACCAACACGTCAAGGCTGGCCGGTTTCCCGGTTCGCGCCTCGTCCCGACCTTCAAGGATCGCCTCATACAACCTCATGCGCCCCTCGACATCGTCGGCCTTCACGGTCATCAACTCTTGCAAGAGGTGGGCGGCGCCGTGGGCCTCCAAAGCCCAAACCTCCATCTCGCCGAAGCGCTGACCGCCACCGTGCGTCTTGCCGCCCAGGGGTTGCTGGCTGATGAGCGAATAAGGGCCGGTGGATCGGGCGTGCGTCTTGTCATCGATGAGATGGCGAAGTTTCAGAATGTACATGGAGCCGACCGTCACGGGTTGCTCGAAGCGCTCGCCGGTTCGTCCGTCGTACAGGTCCACGGCCCCGCTTTCGGGCAATCCCGCTTCCTTCAGGCTGCGGCGAACGTCCTCCTCGGTGACACCGCTAAAGACGGGCGTGACCGCCTGAAAGTCGAGTTTCTCCGCCGCCCAGCCCAGCTGCGTCTCAAGGATTTGGCCGATGTTCATGCGACTGGGCACGCCCAGCGGGTTAAGGAGGATGTCCACCGGAGTTCCGTCGGCCAGGTATGGCATGTCTTCCACCGGCAGGATGCGAGCCACCACGCCCTTGTTGCCGTGCCGGCCGGACATTTTGTCTCCCACCTGAAGCGGGCGTTTGATGGCCACCGTCACCTGGACCCTCTGCCGAACGTCGGCGGGCAGATCATCGACGAGTTGCACGATGTGGGCCGCGCCGAATCGCTGTTCCTTCGCGTGAGCCAGAGATTCAAAGGTCTCTTGCTCCTTCGCCGACAGCGTCGCCCGGTTGAGAAAATGGCACACGCCAATGACGACGCCCGACGCCCCCTCGGGCATTTGGAGGCTGTCGTTCTTCACTTCGCGCGGGCCGGTGATGCCGCTTTTTTGCTTGGCCGCCTGAGCGAAGATGGCGCTGAAAAGCCTTTCCTCCGGGGAAATCGCGACGCGCTCGAGCGGCGTGACCTTTCCCACGAGTACCTGGCCTGGTTGCATGTGCGTGCCGACCTTCACAACGCCGCGCTCGTCGAGGTGGGATACCGACTCGGCCGAGAAGTTGGGGGGATACGGCGAGAACTCTTCTCGGCTGGTATCCGTTTCGCCGCTCTGTCGGCGGGTCTCGGCCACGAATTCCTTGATGTGCAGAGAGGTGAACAGCCCCTCCTTGACCAACCGCTCGCTGACGACGATGCCATCCTCGAAGCAGTAACCTTCCCAGGACAGAAACGCCACCCGCAAGTTGCGCCCAAGGGCCAACTCGCCGTCGCGCATGGCGGGGCCGTCCGCGATCACCTGCCCCTGTTCGACCTTCTGCCCGTCGCGGACGATCGGCTTCTGGTTGAGGCAGGTTCCACCGTTGAGGCCGGTGAACTTGTGCAGGATGTACTCGCGCTGGTCCACCCGAATGCGCTGGGCATCGACGTAGGTAACGATGCCGGCCTTCTCGGCCTTGACCGCCATGCCGCTTTGCTGGGCGGCCATCCGCTCCAGTCCCGTGGCCACTCGCGGCGGTTCGGTCGCCAGCAGCGGCACCGCCTGTCGCTGCATGTTTGAGCCCATCAGCGCCCGCGTGGCATCGTCATGCTCCAGGAAGGGAATCAGTCCCGCCGAGACGCCCACGACCTGCTGGGGTGAGGCATCGAGGTATTGCACTCGGCTGACCTCGGCCTCAAGGAACTTGCCCGCGTGCCGAGCGAGAACCCGCGCCGCCTGGATTCGTCCGCGTTCGTCCACAGGCGTGTCCGCCGACGCCACCCAAGCGTCGGACTCTTGCTGCGCCCGCAGCCGGACGATGTCCTCTGGGACTTCGGAGACTCGACTGCCGCGAACCCGCCGATAGGGAGCGGTCAGGAACCCTTCCTCGTCGAGATCGGCGCAGAGGGCCAGGCTGTAAAGCAGGCCCATGTTGGCTCCTTCCGGCGTCTCCACCGGGCAAATCCGTCCGTACTGCGAGGCGTCGAGGTCTCGCACCATGTGATGAAGTTGCTGGCGGCTTGGCCCGCCGGGGCCTAAGAGGGTGAGCCGGCGTTGGTGTGTCAGCTGGGACAGCGGGTTGGTCTGATCCGTCACCTGGCTCACACTGCTGCGGGAGAAGAACGTGTTGATCGCTCCGGCGATGACCGCAGCCTTCCGGGGCGGGATTAGATCGCGCACGGCTACCGCATTCGGATCTTTGACGGATGCGTACCCGACCGTGCGGCGCAGAGCGGAGAAGGCCCACTGCAAGGAGTCGGCTAGCAGGTCTCCGACCGCTCGAACCCGCCGTTCCGCGACACGTTCTTGCAGCCGAACGCGACCCGCATGCAACTCAAGCAGATAGCGCAGCACGCCAATGTAGTCCAGGGGGCGCAAGGCCATCTCGGTTTCGGTGGGCCGCTGATGAATCTCCACATCCCCAAGGACGGCGGTCAGATGGCGGTTGAGTTGTATTCGACCCTGCCGCCCCAGGGAGTAGTGATCGGGAGCTTCAAACAATAACCGGAGCGATTGCCCGGCGTCTTGCGGCTTCGTGGCGTCCTTGCGGCCGATAGCCTCCTGGACTTTCTGAATCGCCTCCTCGTGAGTTCCCGTCTTATCATCGCGTAGCGACGCCTGGATCAGTTCGTGTTCAGCCTGGCTCAGGACCGTTTCGAGCGATCGGAGGATGTCGAGGTCGCTTGAAGAGGCCGGGTCCATCGCCCGCAAGAGGGTGAGGGCGGGGAAAGGTTTGCTCTTGCCGACCGACACTCGGAGCAAGCCTTTCTTGGTGAGGATCAGGTTGACGCGGACACCGCGCTCGGGAATGATGCGGCAACCGTGACAGCGGGAACCGCCGCGACGGTCAGTGAAGAACTCCGGGCCAAGGGTGCGCGTGAGTTGGCTGACGATGACGCGCCGCACTCCGGCGATGATGAAGGAACCGTCCACCGCAACGGGTAGTATCCCCAGGTCGATATCGTCTTCAACCGGCGGCTCCTTGCAGAGACGCACCCGCACAGCCAAGCGCCGGCCATAGGTCAGACCTCGCCGGCAACACTCGTCGGGGTTGTCGGTCGGATGGCCCAGTTCGTGATGGACGTACTCAAGGCGGAGGGGAGCGGTTCGAGTCTTGACCTCGAACGAAAAAGCCTCACGCAGCAGGGCCGGCAGTTGCTCATCGAGGAAACGCCGATAGGAGTGGGCCGGCACTTCGCCGAGAGGCGGGATCGTCGTCTCGTCTTGGATCCGGCCGAAACAGCGGGGGACCATGCGTTTCTCATGGCACGGGGTCTTCAGGGCGGGCGGCACCCGTTGCTTTGCGCCCCAACGTGGTTATAGTTAAGGAGAAATTATTCTACCCCAGGCTCACCGGTTCTTCCAGTAGCTGCTCTCGCGGCCAGCCACCGCGTCGTGGCTACCCGGATACCTGGCGGATCTCCTTCGTCGATCGGCGGTAAGGAACGACGACATGGACCAAGGTGAAACGATCCGCGCATCCGAGGACAACGAGGTGGTGCGTATTCGTTTGGCCAGCCCGGATACCATCCGTGCCTGGTCGTCGGGGGAGGTGGACAACCCGCGACTCCTCGAAATCAACAGCGAGCGCCCCGCGAAAGGCGGCTTGTTCTGTGAGGAGGTTTTCGGCCCCGAGATGGACTGGCACTGCGTCTGTGGCAATCGTCGGGGGAAGGATCAGCAGAACCAGACCTGCGAGGCCTGCGGCGCTCCGGTGACATATGGCCGGATGCGACGCCGGCGGATGGGCCACATCGAACTGGCGGTTCCCGTCGTCCACATCTGGTTCTTCAAGGCTCAGCCCAGCCGCCTCGGTACCCTCCTCGGTATGAGCGGCCCCCGTTTGGAGAGGGTCATCTACTTCAACGAGTACGTCGTCCTCGATCCGCGCGGCACTCCTTTCCGCCGACAGCAGGTTCTCAGCGCGGAAGAGCTTGGCAAAGCCTGTGTGCAATACAAAGACGACCTCTGCGAGGTTGGCCAGGGCGCTGAGGCCATTGAGATGCTCCTCACGAGCCTCGATCTCACCGCGTTGGCGGAGGAACTTCGATCCGCCCCGGCGCGTGTGCCCGGCCTTCGGGAGAACCGGGAGAGACGCAAGGCCGAGCGAGATGACCGCGACCGAGAGGCGCGGAAGACGCGAGACGAACTGGTTCGCGATCTGAGGAAGAAGCGAGACGAGGAGATCGTGGCGGAGCGCGATCAACTGTCCAAGAGGATGGAGGAGTCGCGCACGCGCTGGGCCGAAACGATCGAGGCGGAGTGGGAACGTCTGACTCCGACGCTTCGGACGATACGAGTGGAGGAGCTTCGAGAAGCACGGGAGAATCCAAAATACGCCCGTAATCGAGAGGAATTGGAGGAAATCAAGAGAGAGCGGGCGCGCCTGGCCGGTGAGGCTCAGAAGGAGCGGCGACGGCAAATAGATGACCTGCGCCGCGAGCAGGCCCAGCGGATCGAGAAGGAGCGCGAGCATCTGGCCGAGGAGATGGAGAGGCAACGCGAACATCTGATGGAGAACGCCCAACAGGAAACGCGGCGGCAGATCGCGGCGCTGCGAGAGCGTCTGAACCGGGAGTTCTCGGAGAACTCGAAGCGACAAGAGACAGAGGTTGACACGCTGCGTGAGCAACTGGCCTCGAAGATCGAGGCGGAGAGAGCGCGGTTGGTCCGCGAGGCGGTGCGGGAACGGAAGCAGCAAATCAAAACTCTACGGGAGCAGCACACGAATCAGATCGCGGCGCTGCGCCGCCGTCTGGCCGAGAAAGTTCGGGAAAAACAGCAGCATCTGCTCCATGAGGCGCGAAACACATGGGAGCAGATGAGTTGGCGGATCAAGGAACTGCGTAAGCGTCTGACCCATGAGGCCCGGCGGGAGCGCGATCAAGAGACGCGGCAGGAGTGGCGGCAGCAAGTCAAGGCACGGCAAGATCGCGTTCGGGAGCTACGGAGGAAGCGGGATCAAGAGATCAAGACGGAGCGCGATCGGCGCGATGAGAGGGTCAAGGAACTGCGCGCACGCTGCGTCGAGGAGATCAAGAAGCAGCGGGATCGTCTGGTTTTGGAGGCCAGGGAGCAGCGGGAGTCGCTGACCCGTGAGATCGAGGACATCCGGGAAAAACTAGAACAATGGACTCCGGAGCGGCTGTCCCGGCGGCTGGCGCTGGTGGAAGCGCTGCGCCACAGCGGCAACAGGCCGGAGTGGATGGTGTTGAAGTCGATTCCGGTCATCTCGCCCGACCTGCGTCCTCTCTTACCAATGGAACGCGCTCCCCGGAAGAATGAGGACGAGGGACACGCCCCGATGGCTCGCTTCGCGGTGCAGGATTTCAACGAACTTTACCGAAACGTCCTCGAGGCCAACAACGAACTGAAGGCCCGAATGGGGCCGGGGAAGCCGGATCTTTCGAGTGGGGCCAAGCGCTCCCTCCAGCAGGCCGTGGATGCGCTGCTGGACAATCAGCGCTGCGCGGAACCCTTGCTCAACTCTCGATCGCAGCCGCTGAAGTCGCTCGCCGACGTGGTCAAGGGCAAGCGGGGGCGGTTTCGCAAGAACCTGCTGGGCAAGCGCGTTGATTACTCGGCGCGGTCGGTCATCATCGGAGGGCCTTCGCTCCGGCTGCACCAGTGTGGTCTGCCACGCGAGATGGCTCTGGAACTGTACCGTCCGTTCGTCCTGCATTCCCTCGGGCAGATTTTTATGCGGCTCCGCGAAGCCTACGGCCGTGCCGCCGAGGCTCTCCGCACGCAGCCCCAAGCTCGCGCGCTGCTGGACCTCCTGACGAAGAATGGCGACGAGAGCGAAAGGACTCAGGAGGCCTACCGCCGGCTAAACGACCTGCTGGGCTGGCCGGATCTGAGGAGCCTACGCGCCCTGGAATTGGTTGTGGCGGAAAAACCGGAGTACGGGCCGGCCCTCATTGGTGGGTTCGCCCAGCGGCTTGGCCGCCGTTCTTCGTTCCTGTGGGCCCGCAAGCTGATCGAGCAGCGACACGCGCTCGTGTGGGATCTCCTCGACGATGTGGTCAAGAACCATCCGGTGTTGCTCAACCGGGCGCCGACACTGCACCGAATGGGGGTCCAGGCGTTCGAGCCGGTGCTTATCGCGGACAAGGCCATCCGCCTCCATCCGCTGGTGTGTGCCGGCTTCGGGGCCGACTTCGACGGAGATACGATGGGAGTGTATCTGCCGCTGTCGGCCCAGGCCCGCAAGGAGGCGAACGAGCGCGTCCTAGCGACCAACCATCTCTTCAGCCCTGCTCACGGTCGTCTGAACCTCGCGCCCAGCCAGGACATGGTCCTGGGCTGTTACTATCTGACCGCCACCCCCGGACGTTTCGTTTACGTCCTCGGTCCAGACGATCGCACGCCCACCATCGCCGTGCCCGCGCTCAGTCGCTCGCTGGACGGCATTCTCGCCGAGGTTCTCAAGAATCCGGCCATTTCCGGCGCTCGGCTTCCGGCCGTTTCGCGGACACGGATTCTCGTCTTCCTCAACAAACTGTATGCCGGAACCCGCCCCTACCACGGACCCTTGACCGACCAGGAATGCTGGAGCCGAGTCAAGGAACTGCAGGAGCAGGAAACGTATCACCTGGCGCTGCCCGAATCCGAGCGTGAGAGAGCCTTTGTCAGTGCCGAGGAAGTCGCTCTAGCCTTCGCGCATCACAAGGTGGCGGTGCATGAGCGCATCGTCGTGCGGCTGATGGCCGGCCGGGAGGTCGTCACGGAGGACTGGGTGAAGATTCAGGATCCCACACTCTATCCTCTTCCGGTCGGGGCGTTCGTCAGCCGCGAGGACTTCATCGAGATGGCATCTCGACTCCGAAACTTGGCGGACCTTGCCTGCGGCACCGGGGGCGGAGCCGGCGATGGCAACACCTTGCGTGCGGCATGCGCCGATCTTCGCAAGGTGCTAAGAGGGTGGTATCGAGAGAACAAGCCTAGACTCGGGCCAGAGGCGCGAGGAAAGCAAGCCCGACGCCTCAAGGAACTGCTTCGGCAACTCGTGCCGAAAACCTACGCACTGGTCGATTGGGCCAAGCAAGTGGAACGGCTTGCCGGCCGGATGCCCACGGGGACTCCCGCAGACGCCGGGAATGCACGACTGGAAGTCATTTGGCGGAGGCCGGGAGGACGAGTTCACACCACCGTCGGCCGGACCCTGTTCAACGCGGTCCTGCCTCCCTCCCTGCCCTTCTACGATTGCTTGATGACGGGGAAAAACCTGAACCGCGTCATTGAGGACTGTTTCCGGAGCCGGGGCGGGAGTGGGACCACGGAATTGCTCGACCGCCTCATGGACCTGGGATTTCGAGAAGCGACGCGAAGCGGTCTCAGCTTTATCCTCAGCGACCTTCGACCTCCCTCCGGGAAGGGGCTGATTTTGGAGGACGCCGACAAGGATATACGGAAGATCGAGAAGCGATGTGCGAATAAGAAGCTGACCCAGGCCCAGTGCGATGGCTTGGCCGTCGTCCGGTGGAAGAAGGCGGAGGGGGAAATTATCGAGCAGATGAAAACCGCCTTGAAAGAAGACTGGCAGTTGGCAGGCAATCCGCCGCTGCCGCGGCCCTATCTCAACCCCCTATACCTGATGGCCCATTCCGGCGCACGGGGGAACTGGGTTCAGATTCGCCAACTTGCCGCCCTGCGCGGCCTGATGGCGCGATCATCGGGAGAAACTCTGGCGACCCCCATCCGGGCCAACCTGCGGGAAGGCTTGAGCATGGCGGAATTTTTCCTCTCGGCCCACGGCGCCTACAAGGCGGGAGCCGACAAAAAGAAGGTGCCGAAATCCGGCTACCTCATGCGGAGACTGGTGGACGTGGCCCAGCACCTCGTAATCACCCAGGAAGACTGTGGCGTTCTCGACGCCTCGGACGGTCTCCGCGGCATCCTAAAGGTGACAGGCCGCTATTTCCGGGAGGCGATAGAAGGGCGGGTGTGCTGCGACGACATGAGGACGGCAGCGGGAGAACTCGTCATCGGCCAAAATGAGGTGTTCACAAAGGAATTGACCGCACGCATTGCCGCGCTGGGGCTGCCGGTTCGGGTGCGCAGTCCGCTGACCTGTCTCGCCTATCAGGGCGTGTGCCGTCGTTGTTACGGCACGGATCTCAGCACCCGTGCGTTGGTGGAGGCGGGAACGGCGGTCGGAGTAATCGCGGGTCAATCGATCGGCGAGCGGGGAACGCAACTGGCCATGAAGACCAAGCACACGGGAGGCGTGGCCGGCACTCAGGATATGGTCTCTGGGCTGGAGCGGATCGAGAAGCTACTGGAAGCCAGCCCCCTCCTCGGGCAGGAACCCGCCGTACTCGCGGAGGACGGTGGCGTCGTTGGCGCGGAGACTTTGGGAGTCTACCTGCTGCGCGAACTGCAAGACACCTATCACCAAAACGGCGTGCATATCGACGACAGGCATTTCGAGGTCGTCGTGGCGCAAATGCTGCGGAAACGGGAGGTGGAGAGCGCTGGAGACAGCGGACTTGTGCCCGGCAGCCTGATTGACCGGATTGTTCTCCGCGCGTTGAACGACCGGCTGAAGGGATGCGTCAAGGTGCAGGCTCGCGGCGACTCCCTGTTCCGACCCGGAGAGATCGTCCCCTCGGAGGAGTTCAAAAAGGAGCAAGCCTCCCTGGAAGCCGCGGGCAAGAAGCCGGCGACGGCGACGACGCCGCAACCGGCGACCGCGCGCCTCCGCCTGCTGGGGATCGCGGACGCTGCGGTGCGGGCGGAGAGTTTTTTGGCGGCCGCCAGTTTCCAGCACACGGCCGAGGTTCTAACCGACGCGGCGCTGGCCGGCAAGGTGGACCAACTGGCCGCCTTGAAGGAAAACCTCATGCTGGGTCGGCTGATACCAGCCGGGACCGGTTTTCGACCGGAGCAGGCATCTCGGTTGTTGCTCCCGCCCTTGAACCCGCCCCCCCGTGCCGCCGACGAGGTCGGTCCATCAACCGATCTGCCGCGAACTGCGGGGATCACGCGGGTTCAGCGGCCCTTGGCCGACAACCAGCCGAAATACCGGCAACTCAGCCATGAGGAATTATTGCTGACTTACTATGGGGAGAAGGCCGAGAACCCAACCGACGCGAACATGGAAGATCAGGCCGCGAAGGAATTCGATCGCCGCTGGCGGCTCGAACTGGTCCGCTGGGCGTTCGCCTTGCTGGGGAAGAAGAATGGCGGCTACCGCGCCGCCGAGATAGTCGCCAACGCCACCCTGATAAAGGTGCTGGACACCAAGGGTAAGCCCGACGCCCAGTTCAAGAAAGAGACCGCGAAAGGAACGGCGCGAGTCAAACCCTGGTTATCCCGACTCCTCCACAATACGGCTATCGATTACCTCCGAAAGCACAACAACCCGATCGTGTCCGAATTGATGGGGCCGCAAGAAGCGGGGGAGGAGACAGGGGAGGGCTTCGAGGAACCCGCGGGCAAACCTGTTCCCGGCGTGGAGAAGACGTGGCTCACTCGGGAGAGGAGAGCCGCGCTGCGCGATTGTCTGGATCGGCTCCGCGACCAGGAATGCAAGGAATGCCAGATCATCACCATGCTATTTTGGGAGGAGCAGAAGCAAAACGACATTGCCACGGCGCTCAAGCTCACTCCGAAGAATGTCACCGAGAAAAAGCAAGCGGCTCTGGAACATCTGCTCGATTGTCTGAAACGAAAAAACGTGTTCTGACCTTCGGAAGCTGGGCTTCGAGGGCGGATCTTTCTTCGGAGAATAACCATGGACGATTCGAGTCGGATGAACCAGCTAACCGCGTGGCTCCAGGAGTTGGCGGAGGAAGAACAGGCGGCCCTCGACCGGCGCGGGCTGACCCTGGGGCCAAGGTCCGATTGTCCGCCTTTGTCCCGCTGGCGGCGCATCGTGCTGCGTGAAATCTGGCGTCTTGAGGATCGTAGCCACCTCCGCGAATGCTCTTTTTGTCGGCTGACCGTGGAGCAGATGCGGCAGGATCTTTGGCACCCGACGGCGGCCCAACTCTTTTGGCACGGCGACCGCCTTCCGGACGCGGGAGAAGATGAGACGGGCGTGGCTTATCACCTCGATCAGGACGACTGTCAGCGCTGCCATCGGCGGTTGGCCCTCCTGCGAGGGAACAATCCACGGGGGTTTCAGGCGCGGAAGGCGTTGGGTGGTTCTGAGAATGCGGCCCGGAGACTTCAGGATTGCCTGGATCGCTGGGGCGTGGTCCGTCTCCAGGCTTTCGCGCCGCGCAACCCCTGGGCGGCAGCAGCCCAATCGGGGACTCCGCTGGAACGGACCAACGAATTCCCGGATGCCGCCTTTCTCGCGGAGGGAGCATTATTCCTTAACCCCGAATGTAGCTTGGTCGAAGACGCCGGCCGCTACGTTCTGGAGGTGAAGACACGGAACGCGGCCTGGAACCATCAGCTGCTCCGCTACGTCTTCAAAGAGGCGGCCGGCCGACCGTTGCTTCGTGGGTTCCTGATGGTGCGGCCGGATGCGCCCGGATGGTATACCGCGGCGCGCAGTTTGGATCCGCAACTCATTTTTTCCGCCGCCGAGGGGCGGGATCTTATCCCCGAAGTTTCCGTAGTGGACATCCAGGAGTTGACGGTTTCGGAAGGCGCGGCTCTGCTGGAGTCAATCAAAGCCGACCAGAATGACGCCGAGGCTTATGCCGCCTGGCGAATCTGGTCGGAGAATCTCGCCCGGCGGAGCGACCGGCTCACGGACGACTTACAGCGCTTGGTCGAACTGGTGCGTGGCCTTTGGAGGCACTAACACAATGAATTGCCAGCCCGCAGCGCCAACAAGGGAAGGATTTACCCTTGCTGGCGCTGCGGGCTGGCAAGATGGGATTGCCAGCCCGCAGCGCCAACAAGGGATTGCCTTGCTGGCGCTGCGGGCTGGCCAAAAGGTTCGTGTCTCTTAAAGCCGCTGAGGGAATCTGTCATGTACCAAGATTGCAAGTACCTCGCGGAGGGAACCCGACGGGAGCGACGGAGGGCGTGGGAAAACCTTGTCGAGCGGGGGGCGTTGTGGCAAAGCTGCTTGTTGACGGACTCTGCTCGCTCGTCGCTTGAGACGCTGATGCAGGCTTACAACGATTTGAGTTCGCCCGGAGTTTTGGAAACGACGTCATCGCTCGATGGTGGCGCGTCAGCGGAAGGCGATCGGCTTCCTCCCGGAGAACGCAAGCGTTTGGTGCAGTGCTTGCAGCGTTTGGCCGCTGCGGGAGTGGTCGCTCGCCTGATTCGCTACCATCGTGGTCGAGATCGAACGGATGGGGAGTTGGAGCGCTGGGCCGGTCGCGCGGTCGGCCTGGACGCGGACAAATTGTCGGACTTCCGCGTGGATCCGAAGGCGTGGGATGAGGACGATGCCTCGCTGGTCCGCCGCTGCTTTGCCGGACTCGGCGACCAACGAGGGGCGACCAGCGCTCTCGCGGCGGCGCAGGCGGCGGTACGGATGCTTCTGGGCGAGAAACCGCGACGCCGCCTGGGCAACGTGCCGCTCCTGCTCGTAGTCAACGGACCCGCCGGATCGGAGGGACGAGTTGCGCGGCTGGCTCTGGACCTGTGGCCGGGAGGATTCGGTGAGTTCTTCCCCTCGCCGCGTATGCTGCGGTCGTTCGGGCCGGAATGGTTAGAGGCTATCAAGGCGGCCTGGCAGCGGGTGCCGTTCCCTGCGGGCTGCGACGTGCAGTGGGAGGTGGACGGCGAGGCACCTCAGATGAATGGGGCTTCCGCTCAGGCCGCTTTTCAAGTGGCGCTCATTTATTTGCTGGAAGGCTACTCCTACGACCCACATTGCGCGCTCAGCGCGCGGGTAGACGACGCGGGGCGACTGCTTCCCGTGCAAGGCTTGGCCGGATTGTTTCACAGTGCCGGTCCCAAACTGTTCGCCGCGCGAGGCGCGGGGGTGAAACGTGTCGTCCTATCTCGTGCCGATTTTCAGGGTTTGTCGCCGGCGGCTCGGGAAGCGCTCCATGCGACAGGGGTTTCGATTGTCGCGGCGGCTACCGTCGCGGAGGCGCTCCCTCTCGCCCAGGCCGACCGCACTCTGGATCAGTATTTGCGCGAGCGGCGGCTGAAACCCCGGCAGGCCGCCGCGCTGACGGCCGAGTTAGCTCGCTCTCTGGATGCGGCCCGTCAGCGTGGGATCTTGTATCTCAATATCCGGCCCGAAACCATTGTCGTGGACCCCAAGGGGCGTCCGCACTTCATGGATTTGGGAGTCGCCCGGCTCGGACCGATAGCTATTCCCAGGCTACGACAAGCCGAGGAATCTTGTTGTTCCTATCAAGCTCCGGAACAGGGGCGCGGCGAGAGCGAGCGCCTCACGCACCAGACCGACATCTTTGCTCTGGGAGCAGTCCTCTATTATCTTCTCGTCGGCAAGGCTCCGTTCACCGGCAAAGACCCTGCGGAAGTAGGTGGATGTGTTGCGCGAGGCGATTTCGACCGTGTCGCGCTACAGACCGCCGGCGTTCCTCGTCCTCTGGTGGAGATGACCTTGCGAGCCTTGGCACCCCAGCCGGCGGATCGGTACGAAACCGCCGGCAGCCTGTCGGAAGACCTGGAACGCTTCGAGCGTTCCTTACGGCGCCGGGCCTTCCTCCGCTGGTCGGCGGGAACGACTGCGGTGACAGTCCCGCTGGCGGTCGCCGGTGCGTGGTGGGTCTGGCCCAAAGCCGGCAGCAATCTGCAAATGGTGGTTTCGCAAGGCCCCTTGTTCACGAAGGACGAACCGCCCAATCCACGCTTCAAGGAAGTCGTCCCGGAGGATCGCTGGCTGAGTTACGAGGAAGCCCAAGTTGGGTCGCTGTTGCGGATCACCTATTCCATGCCCTATCTGGAGAAGTACAGCCGCGGAGGCCCCGTGGATGGAGTGGAAGATTCGCTTCCTTTCGCCTGGAATTATCCGAACATCGCCCTGCGCATCACCAACAATTCACCGCGGACGGTGCTGCCGACGCGGGCGATCCTTCGAGTTTCCGGCAGTCAAGAGGAGCGGCGTCCCTTGCTGGTCGTCCTGACCGGAACATCAAACCACCTGTGGTTCGAGAACGAGGGTTGGGGAGAGGCGATCGATCCCGTCGTGCATTTTCGGGTCGCGTCCGTGGAGAAAGCCGCGTCCCTTCTCGATGGCCGGAAACTATGGAGCGAGCAGCCGACCCCAGTCTCGATTGACAGCCGACGATTGTGGAAACTTCGTCTCAAGCCCATCCATGTCCCCGAGCAACTCTCGGAGATGGAAGAGGTAGGAATTGCCGGCGTCATCGAGTACGGTTCGGCTGGCCGCCGCCACCGCATCAAGTTTCAGACACAAGTCCGGTTGCAATTGGCAGCCCAGCACGCCGTGCCTCCCTCTTTCCAGCATCATGTGCTGCTTCGGGCGGGCAAGGCGGATCTCTACAGCATCTCCCTTTCCGGCCATGCTATCAGCCCGACGGAGACCGAACTCACCTACCTCCGCATCGGCAGCGATCGCACGGCGACTTACCGGCTCAACTTGATGGTGTATTCCGATGGCGATCACGAGATTGGCCGCCAGGATCTGGAACTCAGTGTGTTCGTACCGCGTTCGCAGGCGGCGGAAGCCGCGAAGAACATCAAGGCGCTTGAAAATGGCTAACGGATTTTAACTGGAGGTCAAAAGATGTCTGCATTCCGTTTCAGGTGTCGATGGGCGCTGATTGGGTTGGTATGGATGGTCTCCTCACCGGCAGGGGGCTTCGGCGCGGAGAAGGCTCCGCCGACTTCGGCCCCTCCCTCGTCCTCTCAACCGGGCGAGAAGAACACCAAGAAACCCGCCCCGAAAAAGGAAGACGCCTTGCGGGAGATTCGCATTGGGGCGTCCCTGGAAACGCCTCGGTCGGAAACCCCTGACGAACCGGGGAAGCCAAACATTGCCAGACAGATCTTTCTACGCGTGACACTGCAAATGGCCCTGGATGCGCATAAGGGCGAATGGGCGCCCCTTTTTCAATCGGAACGAACCCAACGCGGACTGCGCATCATTTGCAATGAACGCGGCAATCGCTACTCGTACGAGATCGTCGGTGAGAAGATCCGCGAAGGTGAACCGCGTTACACGGCCTGGATCGTCGATGGCCGACTCTTGCAAGTCCGATCCCATCCACTGAAGGAAGGCGAACGACTCAAGGAGGACCGCCTCCTCCGTGAGCCGCGGGAGGACTTCACCAAGATAGGTTGGAAGGTTGTCCCGGACGCCCTGAAGACGCTCCAATTCCCCAAGGGCGAGAAGGCGGAATACGTCGAGCTTGTTCCGGGCAAGGATGCGACCGGCCCCCGCGATATCGTCAAGGTGCAGATCGCGACGACTCTCAATAGGCGGAACATACTGACCGTCGCGTGTCCAATCCGCAAGGACGGAGACGAACGTAAGGGCGCTCAGATGGTTCGCCAGACCTTGCTTTCAGTGCAGCGTTTGCCCGACCTCCCCGCAGGCAAGGCTCCCTTAACGGCCGACCACTTGCTGAAGCGCGGCCTCACCCTGAAAGAGGTGTTGCATGTAAACGAGAGCATCATGGGGAAGGATTGGGGCGCGCTCTTGAACGAGGAAATGGCCACCTTGCAGGATCGCCGTCTGCCCCGAGTCGCCGTCCTCGGGTCGAAGGAAATGCTTCAGAACATTCGGCGGATTTTGCTGCATGAAAGACTACTCCCGGTGGCGGTATTCGATGGCGCGACGGGCCACGCCATGAATCTGATCGAATACGATAGGTCAACAGGCCGCTACGTTTATTGGGAACCGTGGGGTAAGGGCACTTTCCTGGCGCGCGGGAACAACAAGGCCGGAGTCGCCGCCCGGCAGCATCCGTCCCATCGCAAGCACTTCTCGGTCACCGAAGAGGAACTTGGCAAGGTCGTGTACGCGGTGACGGGATCGTGGCAGGTGCTGCAAGGCGACCGCGAACTGCTGGAGTTACTCGATCGCCCCGAGGCGGAGACTCTGGCGGCGCTGAAAAAAATCCACAAAAAGGACTCTAAAAATCCTCAAATAAGCGAGTCCCACTTGCTGGCCAGCGGCCGCCTCTGTCTCCTGGAGAAACAATCCAAGAAGGCCGCCAACGTCTTCCGGGCTTGCCGCGCGCTCTATCCGCAATCCCTTGAGGCGCTCATCGGTCTGGGTGACGTTCTCCGTGCGGAGGGCAAGCGGGAGGAAGCCGTCAGGGCGTACCGTCAGGCTCTCGATGAACTCTCCGGAAATAAACAGTTGACTCCCGCGAAGAAGGAACGTCTGGAAAAGCAGATCCGAGATAGCCTCTCCAATCCTCGTACCGATCCGCCGCGATCCGGCACCCTACCGCCGAATGATCTCCTGAGACAAAACCCTTGATTGCCAGCCCGCAGCGCCAGCAAGGGGCTTCTCCTTGCTGGCGCTGCGGGCTGGCAGGGTTTTGTTCGGAAGTCCTTACTTCCCGTGGTAGTAATTAGGCGGCAATCGCTCTACCGTCGGCTTGGGCCGCTGCATACCCGGTGGCATCTTGCCGTGTTTGAGGAAATACTGATTGACGCGATGTTGCTCGTGCCCCAGCGCGTCCACGCGGTTGGTCGTCTGCCGATCGATGCGCCCCAGGTATTGATAATTCTTGGCGCTGGGATTCTTGCTCGGAGCATTCAGGCGATCGACCTGTGAGTTCGTCCGGTAGGGCTTGCCGTTCTTCCCGAGACGGCCGCCGCTGATGCCCGATTTGTGGATGCGAACGACGCCCGTCTGCTTGTCCTTCATGAAGATGTTGTAGTTGTAATGCGGGTTCGTCGAACCCTTGCTGTTGCCGTGCCGCGAAGGCGCGGTCGCTCCGGGGTGGTTATTGCGGAAGGCTGGCGCACGGAAGACGCCGCCATTGCCGAGTGTCCGGCCGATCTTCGCTCCTCCTGACATCCCTCCGCCCTTTCCCCCGGTAGGCGCCGCCTGCACCAGAGGCGCCGCCAGCACGAAAACCGTCATCAGTCCCAAGCCGAGCGTTACACGTCTCATTCGTCTTTCCCTCCTACGGACCTTTGCGCACCACCTTGAGGAGAACCACTCCCCTCGACGGTCGGTGCGAAACCGAGGATGCCAACCGGCCGCGAAACCGATGTCCGTGGCTTGCACGGAACCGGCTCCTCCGGCGGCTTCATCCTCTGTACGAGGGTTGGGTTGAAGAATTTCCCGATGAGGCAGATCTCGCTCCGGGAAAAACTCGGGAGGAAGCCACGTAAAGGATGGAATGGAGGTCGTAGGTACTTCCGTGGCAAGGGCACTCGATCGACAAACGCACGAAAACCAGGAGAGTCATCGCATGAGAGTGAGCAGACAGCCGTTCTTCCACGCCGGTGTGTTGACGAGCCTCGTCTCGACCATGTTGTTCACCGGCTGTAACAACAAGTCGGCGGCTAAAGCGACATCGGAACCCGAGCCGGCATCCGTGACGCTTCGCTACCGCTGGCAGCCCTGCGGCAACCACGTTTACCGAATCTTCTCCAAGAACAATGCCGTCGATCGCGTCGAGTCCGTCAGCAACCGGACCAAGGTCCGCGTCGTCGTGGACCTCGCGCTGAACGTGGTGGAGGCCGCTACGGATGGCAACGCTTTGATCGATACCCGCGTTCTGCATTATGGGATCAGCAACGTCGGCCGCCGCAAGGGGCTGGAGGGCATGGAATTGTCCGTTCCGCTGCGAGGGGCGGGCAGTTTCCCGGTGCAAGTCGGTGGAGTGACCGAGACATGCGTTATCGACGACCGCGTCCAAGTCATCAAGGACGGCATCTCGGTCGGGGATAACAAGTCGCGCAATCCCATTGCGCGCGGCGTCGGCGAGGCTTTGCAGGAGAGTCTTCCGAGGCTGTTCGGCTCCCGTGCCGAGATCGTCCACTCGCCCCTCGGCCGCTGTGTCATCCGCAAGCGGGCTGGCGACTACTTCGCCGCCGACCTGGCTGACGGGCCGGTACTCTCGCCCGTGTCCCTTCTGGGACTGCGATTCCCGCGACAGCCGGTTCGCCCCGGCGATACCTGGCAAGCAACGTATCGCGTGACCCGATTAGGCCAACACGAGATTCTCGATGGCGGCCTTCAGGGAACGGTTACCTTTTGCCTGAAACCGGAGGCGGTTCCGGAGAAACCGGGCTGGGTCCGCGTGGCCGTCTCCGACTCCTTGCAGTTCAAAAACGGCAAGCGGCGGATGAAGTTCCATCTGCTGAAGAAGACCTATGATCGCGAACTGATCGATCTGCAACGGACCTGTGCGGGCGAAATCCTCTTCGATCCGGCGGCCGGCATGGTGATGGCCGCCAAACTGCAAACGAAGACGACTGCACGATTCAATCATCTCCTGCCCGACGGACAGCGTTTGCCCCATGTGGACAGGAGCGATTGCATCACCGAGGTGAGTCTACTCGGAAAGTAAGGACTACGACAAAACCCCGCCAGCCGCAGCGCCAGCAAGGGTAATTCCTTCCCTTGCTGGCGCTGCGGGCTGGCGCTCCGGACTTGTTCCATCCCCCGCAGCGCTCCCTGGAAAAAAGGGCGTCTCGATGCCGTACATCGGATGGAAGTACGATTCTATCTTTTGCCACTCTTGAAGGAGAAAATGATGAAAAAATGGGCTATCGGCTTGGCTGCTGTTTTGCTGGCGGCCACGCAAGGGCAGGCTGCCTGCTCCTATTTCGTCCCGCGCGGTCAGGAGATCACTCAGACCGCCCAGAAAGTGTTCATCGACTGGGATGCCGAGAAAGGGATCGAGACTCTGATTTTTCAACCTTCGTTTGAGGGCGATGCTGCCGGTTTCGGCCTGATTCTGGTGACGCCGGGGCGCCCGACCGTGGCCAAGGCGCCGCCGGACTTCTTCGCCCAGTTGGAAGTCTTCACCGTCAAAAAACGGCGAGCAGCAGGCGTACCGCAGTGGCGCGCGCGCTATGGGGGCGTGGCTCCGTTGGCACGGACGGGGACGAAGGGTAATGGCTTCTTCCAGACCCCCGAGGGCGACAGTCTTTTCGGCCCTGCGGCATCAAGGCCGGCCAACCGGGAGAACGTCAAACGTCCCGTCGAGGATGTCGGCGTACTTGGCGTCGATCGGTATCAGGTCTTCGCGGCGGACAGCAAGACGCTGATGGATTGGCTCCGCAAGTACGACTGTGAATTAGGCTCCCAGAAAATCTTCACCCGCGATGTGCAGGATGCCCTCGAGGTCTGGGCACGGAGGGGCTGGTGTTTCACGCTGCTAAAGGTGGACAGCAGACGGCTCCGCGGCGGTCAACGCTACAAGGGGCAGGTGGCACCCATTCGTCTGCAATTCCGCACGGAGCGGCCTGTCTATCCGTTGCGAATGGCCGGACTCTCAGCCGCTCCTCTCCTGGACGTGCAGTTCTACCTCCAGGGGACGGACAAGATGGACCTGGCCGGCGACCTGACCTATCAGTACCAGTGGGCACCGATGATCCGCAAGGCCGAGCGGAACGTCGGTATCGGCAACCTGCCGATCCGGCCTCGCTCCTTCGGAGGACAGAATCTCCCTGGTGGGGCGAGCCAGTTCATCAACGCCGTTGACGATGGTCTGGTGGACCGGGTACTCCGGCAAGCCTTCGCGCGCGGCTTCGTATTGAATCTCAACGGCTACGACTATGAGCCGCGGCCCGGCAAGGACGGCAAGGTGGCCACGCTTCTCCAGTGGGCCAAGCGGCTGACGGCGAACGATCTGGATGTACTCGCCGGGAAGCAGCCGTACTCCGACCGCTCGCTGGTGCGAGGTAGGGAGGCGGCCGGCCGTGTCACGTACGTGCGGCTCCCCTCGCTGGAGGGGTATCTCCGGCGAGGCGGCTTCCTCACTCGGCTGGACAAGAAGTTCATCCGCTCCGAGATGGCCAGCGACGTGGTAATCGTTCCGGCCCGACTGGGTTCGGTCAAGGATGACAGTGAATACGAAGAGTTCATGCCGACCGCGTCGCGGTAGACTCCGTGCCAGTGGTTCGGCTACGATGATTGACGACACCAGCCCGCAGTAGCAGCGAGAACCATCCTCGCTTCCGCCGCGGGCTGGAGTGGAGGGGTGAAACGTTATTGGGGCGGTGCCGGCTCCTCCGCGGGAGGCGCTTCCTTGCTTTCCTTGTCGCCCCTGTTGTCTTCTTTCTCGATGGGCTTCTCCGTAGGCGGCATAATGGCGGGACCAGCTTCACCGCTCAAAGTCACCATCGGAACGCCATCGGGGGAAGAGGCACAGGAACTGCCACCTTGTTTGCGGCTGACCTGAATCATGTCCACGAGGTCGGGAGGCCCGCCATGAGGGGGACGCGGGGTGCCATAGGGAACGAGACCATTGCCGCCCATGTTCCAGAAAATGGTATCGTCGCGCAAGACGGACGTGTAGACACCATAGTTGAGAGGAGTGCCGCCCGCACACTTGGCATTGGGATCAGGTCTAGGCCCTGGTCCCCATCCTCCGTCGAAGCCATAGGGCGGAGGTTCCGGCTTGAAGAGGCGATGGGGACAATAAGTCATGTAATAAGGGGTGTAATAAGGGGCGAGCGGGAAGTAACAGGTTGGCTTCCAGCGAACAAAAGTCGGGGTGGGCGATAAAGGAGCGTAATACGGCAGGAACGTGTCTCTCTTACGGTGAAAGATACCGGGCGCGGTGACGCCGGGTGGGTGGACGCCATAGTCTTCCACCGGCGTAATGATCGCCGGCCCGCGCCCGTGCCCGCCGGGACCACCATTGGAGTATTCTTGAGCCGACGCTGTCAGGGACAGCGCCGCGGCCAAGGCCGTCGAGCCAAAGAAGAGTGAGAGTCGCCGTCGCATCGAATTCCCCTCCAGGGATTCCTAAGAGTTGCCGGACAAAACCCTGCCAGCCCGCAGCGCCAGCAAGGGTAAATCCTTCCCTTGCTTGCGCTGCGGGCTGGCAATCAAGGGTTTTGTCCGGCAACTCTAAGCCATGAGAATACGAGATCCTGTCACACACGGACTGTCGTGTTAGCGGCTTGCCGGCGGCGGTCCCGTACCAACCGGCGGTAGGTAGTTAGGCCGCGTGGTGTTCACCGGCAGAACCTGGCCGGGACTCCGGGCGAAGGAGACTTCCCGAGCTGGGTAGCCCAGGTCGTGGTACAACTGGAACTGTGCCTGGTTGTAGTCGGCGACCGTGGCGAAGTAATTATCGTAAGCCGTCTTTAACAGCTGGAGCGCAAAGACCGCTTCCTGTGGCCGAAAGACCTGGATCAGGACGTTGCCAAACCGTTTGGTCTGCTTCAGTCCCTCGTAGTTGCCGTTGTAATTGACGAGGGCCGCGCGTAGCTCGCGTTCGGCCTGGACGACGCGGGCCGCCGCCGACTGAAGATCCGCCTGAGCCCGAGTCACGTCCCCGGCCACCGCGTCCTGGGTCTTGAACAACTCGACGAGAGCCTGCGACGCCATACCTCGCTGCTCCTTGATATCCACCAGGTTCCCAAACCCCATTTGCTCGGCCGTCCACAGCATCTGGGGGCTGACATCGTTGCGGGCGCTCCAAATGTTCAGCTTGCCGCCATTACCAACCCCATAGCCTCCCACTTCGATTAATTCGTAAGGCGTCTGGAAGCCGTTGATCAGAACCGAGGGCAAGAGGGGACGCAACTTCTCCCGGCGGATGGCCACCAGCGTTGCCTGGACCGCCGCCTGATGCGCCGCCAACTCGGGGCGGTTAGTCAAGCCGATCGGGATCAGGTCGTCGAGCGAACGGCTGGGGTCGAGCAAGGTAATCTGCATGTGGTCGTTTTCGAGTGGGTCAACCACCGCGCGAGGGTCCAGGCGAAGAACCTGGGTGAGGTTGGCGCTGGCGACGCGCCAGCCTTGGCGAGCGGAGACGGCTTGCTGCTCCAGATCGGCGAGCAAGTTGCGAGCCCGATCAATCTCGACTGCTGAAACCAGATCCTTGCTCAGATCGGCAATCTCCTTGACCAGCTGGCGGCCTTTACGGATGGTATCGATGGCACCGGCATATTGGCCGCGATATTTGTGGACGTCGAAGTAGGCTTTGGCGGTCATGAGCAAGGCGTCGTTCTTGGCGTTCTGGATGTCCCAGCGCGCCGAATTCAGTCTCTGCCGCTCGTGCAGGGGCTGGAAGATCATGTCGGTGAGGAATTGCATCTGGGGCGAGGGAAGCAGGGGCGGACCTGGCACGGGCTGGTAGAAATAGTTGGGCGTGGAGGGCGAATAGGTGAAGCCGCCTCCGCTGTAGAAAAAGTTGATGTTTTGGTTGAGCGGTTTTCCCAGGCTGCCGGGAGAGTTTTGCCCCAAGGCATTTTCGCCCTGCGGAATATCGACACCCCGATTCAAATCCGGGCCGAAGCCGTCGTGCCGGATGTAATCGGCGCCGAAGTTGATCGTGGGAACCCAGAGAACCTTGGCCTTTTGGAGTTTCGACTCGGCCACCCAAGCACTGGACTGGGCGGCGACCACAATCAGCGGCCGAGCGTCGGCCAGCCGCAAAGCAGTGGCCAGGTTGATCGGGAAGCGAAGGTCGCCCGGTTCCAGCGGCGATGGCTTGAGGTTCTTTTCAAGCTCGCTGTCGGGCGGCGGCGGTAGTTCCAGGGGAGACTTCTGGCTCGGCGGCCCCGTCTGCTTCGCCTCGGCACGCGGTGGCGGCAGCTCCAGAGAGGATCTTTCGCTTGCCGGGGAGGATGCCGTTGGCGGCGGGGCTGGGGGCTGAGCACAACAGGGCAATAGCCCCCACCAAGGAAGCAGCAAGACCGTGAGGACGATCGGTAATTTGGGAAATCGCACCATGGAACGGCTCCTTGTACAGGAATCAGGAGTCAGAGAAGAAAAACGAGCGATTATTTTCTGACCTGATTCCTGACCCCTGATTCCTGACCCCTGATTCCTGACCCTGACCTCACGAGATCAGCGCGTCGGCGGCGGCGGCCCCGTGCCCACCGGAGGCAGATAGCCAGGCCGCGTCGTGTCCACCGGCGCCATCTCGCCCGGTTGCCGGAAGTACGAGATTTCTCGGGCCGGGTAGCCCAGGGCGCGGAACAACTCGAACTGCGCCTGGTTGTACTGGGCGACCGTGGCGTAGTAATCATCGTAGGCCAACTTCAACAGTTTGAGGGCAAAGACCGCTTCCTGCGGCCGGAAGACCTGGCGCAGTACATTGCCAAACCTTCTGGTCTGCTTCAAACCCTCGAAGCTGCCGTTATAATTGACGAGAGCTCCGCGCACCTCGCGTTCGGCCTGGACGACGCGGGCCGCCGCCGACTGAAGACGCGCCTGCCCCCGGGTCACGTCCGCAGCCACCATGTCCTGGGCCTTGAACAACTCAACGGTGGCACCCGATGCCAACCCACGCCGCCACTTGACCATCGCCAGGTTCCCCAACCCAAGGGATTCGGCCTGCCATAGAACCTGGGGACTGATGTCATCGCGGGCGCTCCACAGATTCATCTTGCCGCCACTGCCAATACCAAAGGCTCCGAATTCGAGCTGTTCGTAGGGTGTCTGGAAGCCCTGGAGCATGACGACGGGGAGGAAGGGACGCAACTTCTCCTGGCGGATGCGCACCAGCGCTGCCTGGACCAGCGCCTGATGCGCCGCCAACTCGGGACGGTTGGTCAAACCGATCGGGATCAGATCGTCGAGCGAACGATCGGGATCGATTACGGTAATCTGCATGTGGTCGTGTTCGAGCGGCTCGACCACCGCGCGAGGGTCCAGGCGGAGAACTTGGGTTAGATTGGCGCTGGCGCGTCTCCAGTATTGGCGGGCGGAGACGGCTTGCTGCTCCATGTCGGCGAGCAGAGTGCGGGCCCGGTCCACCTCGACGGCGGGAACCAGATCTCCCTTCTGCGCGTTGATTACCTCGACCAGTTGGCGGCCTTTACGGACGACATCAATGGCGCCGGCGTACTGGCCGCGATACTTGTGAACGTCGAAGTAGGCCCGAGCGGTCATGAGCAAAGCGTCGTTCTTGGCAGTCTGAATGTCCCAGCGCTTGGCATTGAGGTTCTGCCGCGCGGACAGAGGCTCGAAAATCATGTCGGTGGCGTTTCGCATCTGGAAGAAGGCACCGCCGGCGTAGAAAAAATTGATGTTTTGGTTTTGCGATCTTCCAAAGCTGCCGGGAGCGAGTTGCCCAAAGGCATTTTCATTCGACGGAATATTAACGCCGCGAATCGTATCGGGACCGTTGCCGTCGTGCCGGATGTAATCGAAGCCGAGATTGAAGTCCGGGAGCCAGAGGACCTTGGCCTTTTGGAGTTTCGCCTCGGCCACCCAGGCACTAGCCTGGGCGGCGGCCACGATTAACGGTCGGGCGTCGGCCAGCCGCAAAGCGGCGGCCAGGTTAATTGGGAAACGAAGGTCGCCCGGTTCCAGCGGCGGAAGCTGAAGCTTCACGACCTCTCCATCGGGTGGCGGCGGCAGTTCCAGGGGCGACTTCTGGCTCGGCTGCGCGGGCAGTTCGAGCCGCTGGGGGAAAGGGGTCCGCTCGGTAACGCCGGGCCCCGGCGCGGAGGCCGAAGGCGCCGCCGTTGGCCGCGGCGCGGGAAGGGCCGGCACGCCCTCGTCGCGCGCCGGCGCGGGAGTCGGAGGAGACGCCGTTGGCGGCGGGGCCGGAGGCTGGGCGCGGCAGGGTAACAGCCCCAAACAAGGAAGTAACAAGACCGTGAGAACGATCGACAACCTGTTGAATCGCACCATGGAATGGCTCCTTCCGTTCCCTCGGGCGTGGTTCTTCCGCTTTCATCGACTCTTGCGCGGAGAATGTTTATGACGGTTGGTGGGGCACTCGCTCCGCGAGTTGTCTCCCCGGTTAGCGGGTTACCGGAGGCGGTCCCGTGCCCACTGCAGGCAGATAGCCAGGCCGCGACGTATCCACCGGCGCGAGGCCGTCCGGCGGTCGCAAATACTCGATTTCGCTGGCCGGGTAGCCCAGGGCGTGAAACAACTGGAACTGCGCGAGATTGTAATCGGCGACCGTGGCGAAATATTCGTCGAAAGCCAGTTTCAATAACTTGAGCGCGTAGACCACTTCCTGGGGTCGATAAACCTGTTCCAGGACGTTCTCAAAACGCCTGGTTTGGCCCAAACCCTCCAAGTTCTTTTGGAACGTGACGAGACCCGTTTGCAAGGCGCGCTCGGCCTGGACGACGCGGGCCGCCGCCGACTGAAGGGTCGCCTGCGACTGGGTTATTTCCGAGGCCACAGCATCCTGAATCTGGAACAGCGCGGCGGTGGCCCGCGATTGTTCGCCGCGCCGTCTCTTGACCAAGGCTAGGTTGCCAAACCCCATGTTTTGCAATTGCCAGACCAACTGTGTGCTGATGTCATCGCGGAAGCTCCACAGGTTCAGCTTGCCGCCATTACCCGTACCGAAGATTCCCGCCTGAGTTGTCATACCTCCGGGAGTCTGGAAGCCGGTGATCAGGATGGAGGGCAGCAAGGGACGCAGTTTCTCCTGACGAATGCGCACCAGCGCCGCTTGAATAAGAGCCTGCTGCGCGGATAGTTCGGGGCGGTTGGTTAGGCCGATCGGGATCAAGTCGTCGAGCGAGCGGCTGGGGTCAATCAAGGTGAGTTGGAGGTGATCGTGTTCGAGCGGTTCGACCACCGCGCGAGGGTCCAGGCGGAGAACCTGGGTAAGATCGGCGCTGGCGACACGCCAGTTTTCGCGGGCAGAAACGGCCTGCTGCTCAAGGTAGGCCAGCAGGTTGCGGCCTCGGTCCACCTCGACGGCGGGAACCAGGTCCCTCTTCTGCTCGTTGATCGCCGCGACCAACTTGCGCCCTTCCTCGACGCAGTACAGGGCGCCGGCATACTGGCCGCGATACCTGTGGACGTTGAAGTAGGCTCGGGCGGTCTCCAACAGGGCGTCGTTCTTGGCAGTCTGGATGTCCCAGCGCTTGGCATTCAGATCCTGCCGCGAGGCCAGCGGCTGGAAAATGGCGTCGGTCACGGCAACGACTTGGTACAAGGAGACGCCGGAAATGAACCAGTTAAGGTTTTGGTTAAGGGGTTTGCCGAAGCTGCCCGGAGTGTTTTGCCCCAAGGCATTTTGCCCCTGCGGAACATTAATGCCCCCATTAAAGTCGATGGGGCCGTCGTGCCGCATATAAGCGGCGTTCATCATGAACGAAGGGAGCCAGAGAACCTTGGCCTTCTGGAGCTGCGCCTCGGCCACCCAGGCACCGGCCTGAGCGGCGGCCACGATCAGCGGCCGGGCGTCGGCCAGCCGCAAGGCGGTGGCCAGGTTAATCGGGAAGCGAAGATCGCCCGGTTCCAGTGGCGGGAGTTTCATCTGCACCACCTCCCCAGCGGGCGGCGGCGACAACTCCAAGGGAGACTTCTGGCTCGGCCGCGTGGGCAGTTCGAGCCGCGGAGGGGGAAGGGGCGGCTCGACCGCGCCGCGTGCCGGCGCGGGAGCCGGCGGAGACGCCGTTGGCGGCGGGGCGGGGGGTGCCGTCGCCGCCGGCTGGGCACGGCAGGGTAACGGCTCGACCCAAGGCAGCAGCAGAATCGTGAGGACGATCAGCAACCTGTCGAATCGTTCCATCAGCATGGCTCCTTCCATCATCCCCGATCGTGACGCGAAGTGGGATCATTCAGGCTTGGGGGAACATGAGCGTTTATCGGCTAATCGCGGTAAAGATGATTATGATGAATACAGCGATTTTGAGATCCAAGTCTTATCTTCTTTTCTGGTCGGAACTTGAGAGATACTAACAGTTTGGTCAGCCTGCGGTACCAGCAAGGGAATCCCTTGCTGGCGCGGCGGGCTGGCCATTCGCTTTTCGTACCTCAACTGCAAATGGACTTGATTGTTTTGTCCTAATTATTCAAGGCAGGAAGGGTTGAAATTGTATGCCGAATCGGTCCACTCGTCTGGTTTATATCCGAATTGTAATCTGAACTGCTGTTATGAAGAAGGAGGGAAAGATTACCCTCGGCTATTCTAACGAGTTTGTAAGGACAAATGCCATAGACCTTTTCGCAGTATGGACTTACAATTGACTACAGAATGGCCGCTGGGCCAGGAGGTTCTTTTGCCTCGCCAGAGTTTTCGTGTAGGGATGCGACACAGAGATGGACGCTCTCCCACCGGCAGATTGCGTGCGAGCGACACACACTATTATCCCGGATTTTTACCGTTCATCTCTTCTTGCGGAGACATTCGTAAGAGTAAAGTCATCCCGATTAACCGGAATTGCAGTGTCGGCTATCCATTTTTTTTTGTAGTGTCCAAGAACCCTTCCTTCAATGGAAAGGATTATCTTGGTACGGGTTTTCACACCGTAAATTGTTTGAGCGAGTCGCACTCTTCAATCTCAGGCTTGGACCGGGAGCAGTTCTCCCCTTTTTGCCTGATTCAAAACACGGCCGCATTCGGAGCCTCGCCCCGAAGCGAGAGCAAGGCGGCCGGAGGAGACTTCCTTAATGTCAGCAGGATCGAAGTCAGCAGGATCCGCGAATCCGACCGTCTTAGCCATGCGGCACCCGATCACGACCCTGATGCTGGTCGTGGCTCTGATCGCCGGCGGTGCCCTGGCCTATAGCCGGATGCGGGTGGACATCTTCCCCTCGATGAACACCCCGAAGATCTACGTCTTCCTCGATTACGTCGGCATGAGTCCCGACCAGATGGAAGGCTTCATCGTCAACGAACTGGAACTGTATTTTCAGTACGTCGATGGCATCGAAGATATCAAATCGCGGAACATCCAGCAAGTCGCCTTGTGCGAACTGTCGTTCTTCCCCGGCACCGACATGGGGCAAGCGATGGCTCAGGTCGTGGCCATGTCCGATCGGGCAATGTCGTGGATGCCGAAGGGAACCTTGCCGCCCATGATTATGCGCATGGACTCCGGCAGCGTCCCCGTCGGTTACCTCGTGTTTGAGAGCGAAAAAACCTCCATCGGCGCAATGGGCGATCTGGCGCAGAACATCATTCGGCCGCTGGTGCAGAAAAACGTCCCCGGCACGGTCGCTATCTCGCCCTTCGGCCCGAACATGCGTTCGATCGTCGTCAACGTCGATCCTCATAAGCTCCTCACCTACAATCTGAAGCCTCAGCAGGTCGTCGATGCCCTGGCGAAAGGGAACTCCGTGGTTCCGGCAGGGAACATCTACATGAAAGACTCGATGCCGGTGGTCGCCAACAACGCGACGGTCGTCAACCCCAAGCGTCTGGGCGAAATCCCGCTCAAACTGGGGGAGAACGTCTATCTCCGCGACGTGGCAACCATTCAGGACGATATCGACCTCACTTACGGTTACGCGCTCGTCAACGGCAAGAAGTCGGTCTATCTGCCGATCATCAAGAAGGATACGGGATCGACCTTGACCGTCGTGGCCGACGTTCACAAGTCGATGCAGATGTTCCGCGACGCCGTCCCCAAGGATGTTAAGGTCAGCTTCGAGTTCGACGAATCGCCGACCGTGGTCGCGGCGGTCGAAAGCGTGGCCACCGAGGGCGTGATTGGCGCGGGCTTGACCGGCTTGATGATCCTCTTGTTCCTCGGCGATCTGCGAAGCGTAATCGTCGTCGTGTCCAATATCCCGCTCGCCCTGCTGGGATCTTTATTCGGACTGTGGATAACGGGTAACACGATCAACATCATGTCGCTGGGCGGCATGGCGCTGGCCATCGGTATTCTCGTCGATGAAGCGACGGTGACCATCGAGAACGTCCATGTGCAGATGGGGCACACGGAGAACGTCGCCACGGCCGTGCTGCACGCGAGTAACGCCACGGCCGTGCCGCGGTTGCTGGCCTTGTTGTGCATTCTGTCGGTGTTCATCCCGGCGTTCATCATGAGCGACCCGCTCCGCTCGCTCTTCATGCCGCTGACCTTGGGCGTCGGCTTCGCCATGATCTCGTCGTACTTGCTCTCCAGCACGTTCGTACCGATCTTGTGCGTGTACCTCCTCAAGCACATGAGTCATGGCGCGGGGCATGGCGAGGGACATGGCGAGGAGAAGCGCGGGTTGTTCGACCGATTGCTCGCGGTTTATGGCAAGGCCGTGGGCTGGTTTGTCCGCCTGCGTTGGTTACTGGTTCCGGGCTATCTCGCGGGATGTGTCCTGATCCTCGCGGTCCTGGGGTTGCAGGTCGGCACCGAATTATTCCCGCAGATCGATTCGGGGCAATTCGTGCTGCGGTTCCGGCCGCCTCCCGGCTCGAACTTCGAGTTGACTCGGGAGATGGCGGTGAAGTGCCTTGAGGAGATCGAACATGAGGCGGGGGCCGAGAATATCGAAATCACGATGGGCTACGTAGGCCAGGTGGCCCCGAACTTTGGCATCGATAACATGGTGCTGTTCATGCGCGGGCCGGACGATGGCCAGCTGCGCGTCGCTTTCCACGAAGATAGCAAAATTAAGCTCGATGAGTTTCGCGAGCGGCTTCGCAAACTCCTTCCCGAGCGGGTGATTCCCTGGCTTGCCCAACGGCTGGAACGGGGCGGATTGTCCAAGCCGGAGGCAGTACGGCAAGCCAAGCTTTCGACCTTCGGTTTCGAGCCGGGCGATATTGTCACCTCGGTCATGAGCTTCGGCTCGTCAACGCCGATCGCGGTTCGCATCGTCGGCACCGATCTGAACGAGGTTCGCAAGCATTCCGAGAAAATCGCCGCTGAGATGAAACGTATCCCCTATCTCCGCGATGTTCAGTTCGAGCAGATGCTCGATTACCCGACCGTCGAGGTCGATATCGACCGCGAGAAGGCGGGGTTGAGCGGCGCTACCGTCGAGGATGTGTCTCACGCGCTCGTCATGGCGACCTCCTCGACTCGTTTTACCAACCTCAACTACTGGATCGACGTGAAGACCGGCTTCGATTATCTGGTTCAGATCCAGATGCCGCAGAAGCGGATCGAAAAGCCGGAAGATGTCGAGATCTTGACGCTGGAGTCGGTCAATCCTCTGGTCAACCTGATGGTCCGCGATGTGGCCACGGTTCGTACCAGCGTGCGGCCGGGCGAGTACGACCGCGATATGTCGCAACGCTACCTGACCCTGACCGCGAACGTCGAGGGGGAGGACATGGGTCGGGCCTCGCACCAAGTCGAACAGGCGATCGAAGCCGCTGGGACACCGCCCCGTGGCGTGCGCGTGGAAACCATGGGCCAACTCCCGCCCATGATGGCGATGTTTAAGGCGCTCGGGGCTGGCCTGGCGGTCGCCGTGTTCGTAATCCTTGTCCTCTTGACGGCCTATTTCCAGTCGCCTCGTCTGGCGGTAATTTCGATCGGTGCCGTGCCGGGAGTCCTCGCCGGCATCGCGACCATCCTGTACTTCACCAACACCTCGCTCAACATCGAGTCATTCATGGGTTCGATCATGTGCCTGGGTGTCTCCGTGTCGAACTCGGTTATGCTCGTGACCTTCATGAACGATCACTGGCAGGCGGGGAAATCCTCGACCGACGCGGCCATCGTTGGCGCGGGCGAACGTCTGCGACCCATTTTGATGACCGCCTGCGCCATGACCGTCGGCATGGTGCCGATGGCGCTGGCGCTGGAGCGCGGAAGCCAGATGCAGGCTCCGCTCGGCCTGGCGGTGATCGGCGGTCTGGTGATGTCAACGGTGGCCACTTTGCGCGTGGTCCCCTCGATCTTCGCCGTCGTGATCGGCCGGAGCGCGGCTCGCTCGCCGTCGGTCTATCCCGACGATCCCAAGAGCAAGTACTATGACCCGCTCGTCTACGCTCACATGGACGAATCCGGTAACAAGGTCACGCCCAGCGACGACTATGCGGTTTGGGAAGCAAACGTCACCCCTGACGGGGACGAATCCGGCAAAGAGGCCATGCCTGGAGTGGTTCAGCCGATCTCGGCTCACCCGCGATCGGAAGCACACGTCCAGGATTCGGTCGCCGAGGTTCACCGTCTCCCTCGGTCGATGCCGTCTCATCCGCCGGCCGACGAACACGGCCAGGCACCCGCGAAAGAGGTCAATCCCCCGACGGGTCAACCTGGTTCGCAGTCCGACGGAAAATGACTTGTCAGTCTGTAGCACCGGCAAGGGAATCCCTTGCCGGCGCCGCGGGCTGGCCAAAATGTTATACGTCCCCGGAGTTACTTTTTTATCTGGAGATTTTTGATGCGAAGAGCGTTTTGGTCCATAGTTTCGCTTCGTTCCGTTGGTTGCCGCCGACTTGTGTTCGGTCTCCTGGCCGTCCTCGCGGCTCCCGGTTGCTCCAAGCCCAAGACCTCACCGCCGAGCGTTTCGGAGCCGCCCGCCGTGGAGGTAATCCAGCCGCAGGTCCGCAACATCGTCCGCGTCGTCGGTCAGCCGAGCTTCATCGAAAGTTACGAGCGCACGTCGATCTATCCGAAGGTGACCGGCTATATCAAGAAGTGGAACGTGGACATCGGCGATAAGGTGAAGAAAGGCGACGTACTCGCCACCCTCTTCGTGCCCGAACTGGAAGAGGATTGGGAGACGAAGAAGGCCACCGTCAAGCTCGATGAGGAACGGGTCGATCTGGCCCTCAAGCTGGTGAAGGTGGCCGAGGCCGATGTGCAGGCGGCCGATGCACGCGTCGTCGAGACCAAGGCGATCCTGGCCAAATACGAAGCCGATGCCCGCCGCTGGGACTCGGAGGTCAAGCGGCTCGCGCGCGAGGTCAAGAGTGGTGTGGTCGATCCCCAGGTTCTTCTCGAATCGGAAAATCAGTGGAAGGCGACCGTCGCCGCAGTGGCCGCCGCGAAGGCGGCCATCTTGAAGGCGGAGGCGGAATTGCTCTCCAAAAAGGCCACGCTTTCGGAGGACATTGTCGATGTTAAGGTTGCCCGCGCCCGTGTGGCCGTGGCTGTGAGCGATGCGAAGCGGATGGAGGCATGGGTAGGCTACCTCACGCTTCCCGCGCCCTACGATGGCGTGGTCGTGGCCCGCAACGCCAACACCTGGGACTTCGTCCTGCCCGCCGCGGGCGATCCCACAGCCGATCACCGCGCTCCTCATCTGTCGCCCAGCGGGAAGGCCGCGCCGATTTATGTGGTCGATCGCACCGACATCGTCCGAATCTTCGTCGATATTCCCGAGCATGACGCCAACTACGTCCATGTCGGATCGAAGGCGAACGTCCAGGTTCGCGGATACCGCGACCAGTGGATTCCAGGCACCGTTACACGCACCTCCTGGGCCCTCAACGTCAAGAGCCGAACGCTGCGTGCCGAGATCGACCTGCCCAACACCGGCACTCAGATCCTGCCGGGCATGTACGCCTACGGCAAGGTCATCATCGAGCGTCCCAACGTCCGGGCGCTGCCGATGTCCGCTCTCGTCAATAGCGGCGAGAAGACCTTCTACTGGACTTACGAGAATGGCCATGCGGTGCGAACCGAAGTTCAGACCGGCGTCAGTGATGGCGAATGGATCGAGGTCACCAACCGCCAAAACCCATTGAAATCCACCGGCGAGGATTGGGCGCCGATCACTGGCTCGGAAAAGGTGATCCTCGGCGACCTATCGATCCTCACCGATGGCTCCCTTGTGCGGATCGGTGACACGGCGACGAAGGACGAAGGGGAAATCGCCCGTACAACCCCTGCTCATCCGGCGAATACGCACTAGATAACGAGTTCACAAATCCCTCGCCAGTAGTTGTGGGGTACCCGGTCCTCCGGCTGCCCCACAACTATTGGCAAAGGATTTGTGAACTCGTCGTCTAGAGTGTCGTGGCACGCTTGCGTCGATCCACCCGCGGGTGGATGTAGACGTTTCCCTTGAGACGATTCGAGTTCGTCGGCGGTTCACCCGCCGGTAGTGCGTTAGCTGTCAGAAAAATCAGGCTGTCGTATGGACAATGTGGAGCGAATGATGCTTACTGAGATTCAGGACCGAAATGAGATTCTCTCAAATGCGATCGAGATCACGTCAGCGGAGGAGCGAGACGCTTACATCGCTCGGGCATGTGGCAACGACGCCGCATTGAGGCGGCAGGTGGAGACGCTGGTCGCGGCACATTTCCAGACCCGTGGCTCGGGTAAACCGGCTCTTACCGCCGGCGCGCACCTTCCCAAGCGAAAACCGGAGCAAGACAGTGCAAACCATGCCGGCGGTCGCGATGGTGCCGATAAGCCGGTTGAGGCGGCCCACACAACGCATGGGACAACGCATGGGGCGGGAAAATTGGCAGCGAAATCTCCACGTAATCCGGTGACCGCCGCGGCATTGCTGCTCCTGGGGTTGGCCATCGTGGTGGGTGCCGGCATGATGGTGTGGGCAGTGCGGACGGAACGACAAGCGCGGAAGACGGTACAAGAGGCCCTGACCGAACGCGACCACGCCCAGAAGGCTGCGGCGGAGGCCAAGGCCGAGCGCGAGCGGGCGGAGGCGGTGCAGCAGACCACGGCGAAAGAGCGCGATGGGGCGTTGGCGGCGGAGAAAGCTGAGCAGCATTCGGAGGAAGACACGAACGCGGTGCTGGCTTTCCTCAAGAACGAGGTGTTGTCGGCGGGTCGTCCGGCGGGCTTGGCCGGTGGTCAGGGTAAGGACGTGACGTTGCGCAAAGCAGTGGACACGGCCGAGGCGGAGGTTGCCAAGACGTTCGCGGATCGGCCGCTGGCGGAGGCGTCGGTGCGCGAGACGCTGGGTTCGGCCTATCTGGATTTGGGAGAAGCGGCGTTGGCGATCAAGCAGTTCGAGCGCGCGTTGGCGTTGCGGGATGCCATGCTTCCGGAGGACCACCCCGACACGGTCGCCTGCCGCAACAAGCTGGCCGTGGCGTATCGGCACGCTGGCCGCACCGCCGAGGCCAGCCGCCTCTACGACCAGAACTTCAATTCGTCCTCCCACGCTTCCGCGCTGGCTGTCCGCGGATCGATGCTTCTTTCCCAGAAGAAACCCATTGAGGCCGAGTTGAAGCTGCGCGAGTGTCTGGCCATCCGCCAGAAGATCCAACCCGACGACTGGACCACGTTCGAGGCGAAGTCGCTGCTGGGCGAAGCGCTCTTGGAGCAGAAGAAATACGCCGACGCCGAGCCGCTGCTGCTGTCGGGCTACGAGGGCATGAAACAACACGAGGCCAAGATGCCCTCCCAGGACAAGGGCCGTCTCACCAAGGCGCTCGAACGCCTGGTACAGTTCGACGAAGCCCAGGGCAAGAAGGACGAAGCGGCCAAGTGGCGGAAGGAGCTTGAGGCGGCGAAGACCGCGAAGAAACCCTGAGGGTGCGCGAATAGTTTCTGGTCTTGTTTTTTCGTTAGCCCAGCCCTTCAGGGCTGGGAGAAGCATGGAGTGATGGATTGGTTGGGCCTTCAGGCCCTCCGCCGCGTCGGCGTTGCGACCGGAGGGGCTGAAGCCCCAACCCTGCGTTGCGCCGCAATCCCCAGCCCTGAAGGGCTGGGCTAATGAAAAATACCACAATCCGCGCAGGCACCCAACCCTGATTTCGGGGCGGTTTTAACGGGATAGCGCGGCTGCGGTCTGGTATTATTTCAGGGATGACCTCGTGGCTTACCGGAAATAAACCTCATGAAACGCCGATCGTTTATCCAGAAATCCCTCACCGCTTCGGTGGCGACTGCCGTAGGTGCAGTCGCCATCGAAGCAGCTGACCCGAAAGGCCGAGAGTTGTACGAACTACGGGTCTACTCTCTCCCCGCCGCCAAGCAAGAGATCCTCGACCGCTATCTGAGCCGGGCATTCATTCCCGCGCTGAAGCGTCTCGGCATCGGTCCCGTGGGCGTGTTCGTGGAGAAGGCCGAGAAGGACCAGCAAAAGGTCTATGTGCTGATCGTGCATCCCTCGGCGGATCACGTCGCCACGCTGTCCGCCCGTCTGGCCGCGGACAAGGACTACCGCAAGGCAGCCAACGAGTATCTATCCGCCTCGGCCGGCGATCCGGTCTACACCCGCATTGGTAGTTCGCTGCTGGCTCCGATTGAGGGCATGCCCAGGCTGGTGAAGCCGGACACTGCCAAACCTCGCCTGCTGAACCTGCGCATCTACGAGAGCCACAACGAGCGCGCCGCCCAGAAGAAAATCGAGATGTTCAACAAGAGCGAGTTGGCGATTTTTCGCCGCGTCGGACTCACGCCGGTCTTCTTCGCCGAAACCGTGGTGGGCGCGGCCATGCCGAATCTCACGTACCTGTTGGTATTCCCCGACGACGCCGGCCGCGAGGCAGCGTGGACGCGGTTCCGCAAGGATGAAGAGTGGCAGAAGCTCCGGGCCATCCCAGAGTATGCGGACAAGGAGATCGTCTCACGTATCACCAATAAAATTCTGACCCCCACCGCTTACTCGGAGATCTGAAGACCATCGCGAGCGTGGGTTGTGTCGGCTTTCTCGTTGACCACCGCGCTCCGTGCCCCCATACTGGAACTCTGGAGCCGAGATTAATCCTCGGTTGGCTCCAGGGTGACAGCTCGCCGGCCCCAACCCTCGCTCATCCTGCGACGCTCGACCCTCCTTCCTGTTGCGCGGTTGATAGCCAGCGGTGCCCCATGCGAAATGCTTTGACCGCCACCTTCTTCATCCTCGCCGCGTCTCCCCTTCAGGCCGCCGAGGTCGATTACCTGCGCGACATCAAGCCTCTTCTCTCCGCCCGTTGCTCTGCCTGTCACGGAGCCGTCCGCAAGAAGGCCGGCCTCCGTCTCGATGCCGCCTCACTCATCCGCAAGGGGAGCAAGCATGGCCCCGTCCTCGTGCCGGGCAAGAGCAACGCATCGCCCCTTATGGAGGCCGTGCTTGGTCAGGACCGTCCGCGCATGCCGCCCGAGCAAGAGGGCAGCGGGCTGGGGGAGAAGGAGATTGCTCTGTTGCGGACCTGGATCGACCAGGGTGCCCGCATGCCCGATGAGCCGGTGCCGGGTGACCCGCGCGATCACTGGGCTTTTCGTCCGCCGGTGCGGTCTCCCGTGCCGCGCATCGCTGGCACCGCCAATCCGGTCGATGCCTTCGTCGCCGCCGAGCGCGCCCGTCACGGTCTGACAGCCAACCCGCCCGCTGACAGGGCGGTCCTTCTCCGGCGCGTTTCCCTCGATTTGATCGGCCTGCCGCCCACGCGCGAGGAACTGCACGCTTTCCAGGACGATACTTCGCCGGGCGCTTATGAGAAGGTAGTGGATCGGCTGCTGTCCTCGCCGCAATACGGCGAGCGCTGGGGACGGCACTGGATGGATGTCTGGCGTTACAGCGACCCGTTCGGTAACGGCGAGGAGTATCGCTACAGTCAGCGGCACATCTGGCGTTGGCGCGACTGGATCGTCGAGTCGCTCAACGCCGACCGGGGCTACGACCGCATGATCGTGGACATGCTCGCCGGCGACGAGCTAGCACCGACCGACCCGGACACTCTGCGAGCCACCGGCTATCTGGCTCGCAACTGGTACAAGTTCAACCGCAACGCCTGGCTTCAAGACACCGTCGAATATACGGCGGCCGGCTTCCTCGGGATCACTCTCCGCTGCGCCCGCTGCCACGATCACAAGTACGATCCTCTCGCCCAACAGGATTATTACCGTTTCCGCGCCTTCTTCGAGCCGCACGACATTCGTATCGATCCCGTGCCCGGCCAGCCGGATACCAAGAAAGACGGCGTCGCCCGCGCCTTTGACGCTCGACCTGACGCCGTGACCTACCTCTTTCGTCGCGGCGATGAACGGACGCCGGACAAATCGCGTGCCCTGATGCCGGGCGTTCCGGCGGTACTCGGCGGCGACTTGGTAGTGCGCCCCGTGCGTTTCACGGCACACGCTCACCTTCCGGCTAGCAGCACGGGACGGCGTCTCGCCCTGGCGCGGTGGATCGCCAATCGGAAAAACCCCCTGACGGCGCGCGTGGCGGTCAATCATATGTGGATGCGTCACTTCGGCAGGCCGCTCGTGTTCACGGTGGCGAACTTCGGTCTCAACGGCAAAAGCCCAACTCATCCCGCCTTGCTCGACTATTTGGCCGTCGAGTTCATGGAGTCCGGTTGGAGCATGAAAAAGCTGCACCGGCTGCTTGTTACCTCCCAAACCTACCGCCTCAGTTCCCGTAATGATCCAGCGAGGATGGCGACGGATGCTGACAACCGCTACCTCTGGCGCATGAACCCGCGCCGCATGGAAGCCGAGGTGATCCGCGATGGCATCCTCACTGCGGCGGGGCAACTTGATCCAACGCTGGGCGGTCCCATTCTCGACCAGAAGCTGGGACAAACTTCACGACGCCGCAGCGTCTACTTCCGCTTCAATACCGAATATCGCATGCGCTTCCTCGATTCGTTCGACCCGGCCAGCCCGACCGAGTGCTACGAACGCCGGGTGAGCGTCTTACCGCAGCAGGCGCTCGCCCTCATCAACAGCGCCCTAACTCTCAACCAGTCGCGCGTGCTGGCGCGCCGTCTGGTGGCGGAGGCTTCCACCCCGGAACGATTCGTGACAGCAGCATTCGAGCAAGTGCTGAGCCGTCCGCCGACGACCACGGAGCGGTTGCGTTGCGAGCGATTCCTGCGCGATCAAGCCGACGTGGTCCGGCAGCCGGGGAAGTTGACGCCTTTTCCGGGCGGTCCAGGCATTGTCACGCCGCCGGCCACCGATCCGGCCCAGCGCGCGCGAGAGAGCCTGATTCAGGTATTGTTTAATCACAACGATTTCGTGACCATCCGCTGAGGGAGACGGCCATGTTCGATCCCGCATCCTCCACGAACTGCTGTGGCCGAGTCAACCGGCGCACCTTCCTGGCCGATGTCGGCATGGGCTTCACCGGCCTGGCGCTGGGCGCCCTTCTCTCGCGCGACGGCATCGCCCGCGCCCCTTCTTCTCCCCTCTCCCACCCTGCGGGGAGAGGGGTTGGGGGTGAGGGGGTGCCGGTCGGCCAGGCACACTTCACGCCGAAAGCGAAGAGCGTTATCTGGTTGTTCATGCTCGGCGGCGTCAGCCATCTGGAGACGTTCGACCCCAAACCGGCCCTCAACAAGTACGCCGGCAAAACCATCGATGAGTCGCCCTTCAAAAAAGCCGTCGTCGAGTCGCCTTTCTATCGCAAAAACGTCAAGGATTTCGCCGGCACACCGCGCGCGCTCTTGAACAAGCTGTATCCGCTTCAGGTCGGCTACCGTAAGCGCGGCCGAAGCGGTATCGAGATGAGCGATTGGTGGCCGAACCTGGCGACCTGCGCCGACGAATTGGCCGTGGTCCGCTCGATGTGGACGACGGACAACGATCACGCCGCCCAGTTGCAGTTTCACACCGGCCGGCACATTTTCGAGGGTTTCCATCCGACGCTCGGCGCATGGATTCACTATGGGTTGGGATCGCTGAGCGATAATCTGCCGCGTTTTGTGGTTCTCGGCAATCCGCCGGGTGACTGCTGCGGCGGCGTCGCCGCTCACGGTGCCGGTTACCTCGGTCCCGATCACTCCGGCGTCCCGCTCGCCCTCGACCCGAAGAATCCACTGTCTTTCGGCACTCCCGGCGCAACCGTCAGCCGCGAGGAACGCAAAGGCCAACTCGACCTGCTGCAAGACCTCAACGGTCTGGCCGGCGTGGAGTATCCGAACGATCCGAACCTGCGTGCCCGCGTGCGCGCTTATGAACTGGCCGCCAAGATGCAACTGGCCGTGCCCGAAGTCATGGATGTCACTCGCGAGACGGCAGCGACGCAAAAACTCTACGGTCTGGATAACCCGACGACGGCCGCCTACGGGCGGCAGTGTTTGGCCGCTCGCCGACTGGTGGAGCGCGGCGTGCGTTTCGTGCAGATTTATGACGGCGGAGGCGGGGGAGGCGGTTGGGATGCGCACGGCAAACTGAAACAGAACCACGGTTCCAATTGCGCTCGCGTCGATCGCCCCATCGCCGGCCTGCTCAAGGATCTCAAATCGCGCGGCCTGCTGGATGAAACCATCGTCGTCTGGGCGACGGAGTTCGGCCGCACACCGGGATCGGAGAACTCGGATGGCCGCGATCATCATCCTTACGGCTTCTCGGTCTGGCTGGCCGGCGGCGGCATCAAGGGTGGCATCGCGCACGGGGCCACCGACGAGATCGGCTTCCACGCGGTGCAAGACCGCCACTACGTCACCGACATCCATGCCACGGTCCTGCGCCAGTTGGGCCTCGATCCGCATCGTCTGGAGATACCCGGTCATAAGCGGCTTGAGATGGACTTCGGCCAGCCGATCAAGGAAATTCTAGTCTAGCTGCCGGATGGGTGTCTACGCGGATGGCGGTATTTTTCGTTAGCCCAGCCCTTTAGGGCTGGGGATTGCGGCGTGATGCAGGGTTTTGGGGCTTCAGCCCCTCCCGGTCGCAACACCTGGGCGGCGGAGGACCTAAAGGCCCAACCAATCCACCGCTATCCACTTCCCCAGCCCTGAAAGGCTGGGCTAACGAAAAAACAATACCAGAAACTATTCGCGCACCCGCCGGATGGTCGTCTGTCTGATTGGGAGGATGAACCGAACGTGGAAACGCATCAAGCCTGTCGGGGCCACCTTATCTCCGCCCCCATGAGCCGTCGTGAGTTGTTGCGGGCCGGCGCACTGGGTTTATTCAGCCTTGGACTTCCGCAATTGCTACAGGCGCGAGACGCCGCTGCGGCGCGGCCCCGGCGAGCGCGGGCGTGCATTCTTCTGTTCATGTGGGGTGGGCCGGCACACCAAGATACTTGGGACATGAAACCGGATGCCCCCGCGGAATACCGTGGCGATTTCCGGCCCATCGCCACGCGCATCCCCGGCGTCCGCATCTGCGAACACCTACCTCGCCTGGCGCGACACACGGACAAATTGGCGATCCTTCGTTCGATGAGCCATCCCGATGTCGATCACACGACAGCCACCCATTATCTGCTGACAGGCCGTGGCGTGCCCCGTCGCGGCGGCCCTCGCACCGAGGATTGGCCGGGCTACGGGTCCGTGCTGAGCCTGCTGGGACGCGGCCGCGGTCCTCTACCGCCCTCCGTGTCCATGATGCCGGTCGTTCCCAATGGAGCGCCGCGCTTCGTCGAAGCGTCGCACGGTCAGGACGCCGGCTGGCTTGGTCCGTTACATCACCCAATGCGGATCGATGCCGACGCCAGCAAACCAGGCTACCGCGTCGGCGAGTTCGGCTTGCCGGTCGATGTTTCAGTCACCCGCGCCGATGGCCGCCGACTTCTGCTACGCGATCTGGATCGTCAACGCCGCGCACGGGAGGGACGGCGAGAGGTCGCCGCTATGGATGCCCATTACGAGCGCGCCTTCTCTCTGCTGGCTTCGCGCGGGGCCGCCGATGCGTTCGATCTGAGCCGAGAACCTCAGGCGGTGCGCGAGCGCTACGGCATGAACATTCACGGCCAAGCCGTGCTGCAAGCCCGGCGACTGGTCGAGGCCGGCGTGCCGCTCGTGACCGTCTTCTGGCAGAACGACGGCATCACGAACGTCAGTGTCTATTGGGACACCCACAGCCGCAACTTCATCGACCTCAAGACGCGGCTGTGTCCGGTGGCCGATCAGGCGTTCAGCGCCTTGTTGGAGGATCTCGAACAGCGAGGACTGCTCGACGAAACCCTGGTGGTTTGGACGGGCGAAATGGGGCGAACGCCGCGCGTCGGTCAGAGCGTGGTGGGCGGAGCGGGAGCCGGGCGCGACGGGCGCGATCATTGGCCTCATGTGTTCACCACGGTTCTCGCTGGAGGCGGCGTCAAGGGCGGCATGGTTCATGGCGCGAGCGATCGCCATGCGGCGTACCCGGCCGAGAATCCCACGTCTCCGGCAGATCTGGCGGCCACGGTCTATCACTGCCTCGGGGTCGATCCGCGCCTGCCGCTGTCCGACCGCCTCGGTCGGCCCCTTACTCTCTGTGAGGGAGCGCCCATTCAAGCGATCCTGCGCTGAAAAGCTGTAACTGCATGCGGTAGGTCCGGCGAGCCGAGCCGGACTTTTTACGAAGTGCCGCTCGGCTCGCGGCACCTACTCAATGCGTGCCGCTCGGCTCGCGGCACCTACTGCCGGTAGGTCCGGCGAGCCGAGCCGGACGGGAAGAAGTGCCGCTCGGCTCGCGGCACCTACCCCATCGTATTCGTGACGCGAAGGTGAGCGCCTACGCCATGATGTCGTGAACGACTTGGCCATGCACATCGGTTAGCCGGAAGTCGCGGCCTCCGTAGCGGTACGTCAATCGTTCGTGATCCAGCCCCAACAGGTGAAGCAACGTGGCGTGCAGATCGTGGATGTGGACCTTGTCCTCGACCGCGTAATAGCCGTAATCGTCCGTGGCACCGTAACGGAAACCGCCCTTCACGCCGCCGCCGGCCAGCCACATGGTGAATCCCTCCGGGTTATGATCGCGGCCATCGCCCCCTTGCACCGTCGGCGTGCGGCCAAACTCGCCGCCCCACAGCACCAGCGTATCATCGAGCAGGCCACGCGCCTTGAGATCGCGCAGCAGGCCGGCGATCGGTTTGTCCACCTCGCGGGCGTTCTTCTCGTGGCCTTTCTTGAGGTCGCTGTGCTGATCCCACTGCACGAAAGCGTCACTATGCGTCACCTGCACGAAGCGGACGCCGCGCTCGGCGAAGCGGCGAGCCAGCAAACACTGCCGGCCGAAATTCGCCGTGATTGGATCATCCAGGCCGTACAACCTCCGTGTGGCCGGCGATTCGCCGGAGAGATCCTCGGCTTGCGGCATCTCCGTCTGCATGCGAAAAGCTAACTCGAACGAGTTGATGCGTCCTTCGAGTGATAGATCAGGACCGGACTGCGTCAGATGTTCGCGGTTCATCTCGGCCAATCGATCGAGCTGCATTCGCTGCACGGCGCGCGGCAGGCGGTCGTTGTGGATATAGCGAACGCGGGCGCGGTCGGCCGGGATGCTGGCGTTGCCGAGAGGCGTCCCCTGACAAGCGGCCGGCAAGAACGCCGAACCCCAGTTGTTGACGCCGCCGTGGGCCAAGGTCGGGCAGATGGTGACGAAACCGGGCAGGTTTCGGTTCTCGCTCCCCAGGCCATAGGCGACCCAGGCACCCATGCTGGGACGCACGAAGTTATCGCTGCCGGTGTGCAGTTTCAGCAAAGCGCCGCCGTGAGCCGCATTGGTTCCGTGCAGCGAATGCAGGAAACAAATGTCATCGACGCATCCCGCCACATGCGGAAATAATTCACTAACCGAGATGCCGCTGTTGCCGTATGGACGGAATTTCCACGGCGAGCGAAGCAGGTTGCCGGTCGGGGCGAACTGCACGCGCGGCTTGGCGAAGGGCAGCGGTTTGCCGTGGTCGCGCTGCAAAAGCGGCTTGTAATCGAAGGTATCGACGTGCGAGGGGCCGCCCTTCATGAACAGGAAGATGATGCGCTTCGCCGTGGCGGGAAAGTGCGGCGCCTTCGGTGCCAGCGGATCGGGGGAGGGCGCAGCGCCGGCCGCGGCTTCTTCGGTCAGCAACGCGGACAACGCCAGATAACCGAAACCGATAGCGCTCTGGCGGAGCATCTGACGGCGAGACGGCAATTCATACGCAGGCATGGTCCTGTCCTTCCTCTTCCTTCGCTCCTGTTCCAAGCGAAAAAATCTCACCGGATGTAAATGAATTCATTGGCCGCCACGACGATTTGACACAGGCAAGCCCAGGACTGCGCGCGGCGTTTGCCGGCGTCCGGCTCATCGCTCCGCAATTCCTGCTCACACGCCCGCACGAACTCCCGCACCTTCGCCGTTTCCTCCGCCGTCGCCTCTCGGCCGTAAGCCATTGCGTACAGTCGGCGGATGCGGCCGGCATCGTCGGTCTTGGGGGCGTTAAGCAATTCCGTCGCCAGCCGCTCGCTTGCACGGGTGACGAGGTCGCTGTTCATCATGAACAGCGCCTGCGGAGCCACGGTTGTCGTTGGCCGATCACCGTTTTGCACGGTCGCATCCGTCGAATCGAACAGTTGGAATACGTCATACAGATGATTGCGGATGACTGGCAAGTAAACGGAACGACGCGGACTGTCGTAGCGGGTGGCATCGCGCGAAGTGTGATCGAACAGGTAATCGCGATTCTTCACGTCCAACAGCGAGCCGCCCATCGTTCGATCGAGCGAACCGCTGATGGCCAGCAGTGCATCGCGGATCGCCTCCGCTTCCAGACGGCGCACGTTTGCCCGCCAGTGTAGCCGATTGTCCGGGTCGCGCTCGGCAGCGCGGGCGTCGTGGGTACTGCTCATCTGATAGGTGGCGGAGAGCATAATTGTGCGGTGCATGGCCTTGATTGACCAACCGCTATCGACGAAGCGATGGGCCAGCCAATCCAGCAGCGGCGGATTGGTCGGCGGTTCGCCCAGCTTGCCGAAGTTGTCCGGCGTGCGCACAAGTCCCTGGCCGAAGTGCCAGCGCCAGAGGCGATTCACCATGACCCGGCTGGTAAGCGGATGTTCCCGGCGTACCATCCATTGTGCCAGTTGCAGACGGCCGCTGTGCTTGCCGTCGAGCGTCGGTGGATGAGAACCGGCGAGGACGTTCGGCACCCGCCGCGCCACGACCTTGCCGAGTTTCAGGTGGCTGCCGCGCAGGTGAACCGACGTATCCGCGCTGATGCCTTCCGCGACGCCCATCGCTGCGGGCATCACAGGGGGCGATTTTTCCAGCCGCGCCAACTCGTCACGCAGGCGCTTCAACTCGGTCTTCGTCTCTTCCGGGTACATCGTCTCTGGCTTCTTCGGTAACGGCGCCTCGCTCTTAAGACGAGATTTCAACTCCGCGTTGGCGTCTTTAATTCGCTTCTGGATCGCCTCTTTCTGGCGGGCAATCTGTTTGTCGTACTCTGTCTTGCGTGCCCGTTCCGCCGCGTCCGCGAGATCGTTCTCGTGCCAGCGCGCGACTTTTTTGAAGCTATCCATCGTCCGCGTGCTTTTGAAAATGCCGGCCAGAGCGTAATAGTCTTCGGTGGCGATGGGGTCGAACTTGTGATCGTGGCAGCGGGCGCAACCCAGCGTCAGCCCCAGAAGCGACCGGCCGACCGTGTCAATCTGCTCATCGACGATGTCCATCTCCATCTTCTTCTCGTCCACCTCCGCCAACACCTTCGGCCCCAGCGAAAGGAACCCCGTCGCGATCAAGCGTTCGCGGCGCATGGCCGAATCGGAACCGGACGGGAGCAGATCGCCGGCCAATTGTTCGAGCAGGAACTGATCGTAGGGCTTATCGCGGTTGAAGGCGGCGATGACGTAATCGCGGTAGCGCCAGGCGTTGGCGTGGGCGACATTTTCATCCAGCCCGTTGGAGTCGGCATAGCGGGCGACATCGAGCCAGTGCCGGCCCCAGCGTTCGCCATAGGCAGGCGAAGCCAGCAGGCGATCGACGACGCGGCCGAAGGCGTCCGGCGATTCGTCCGTGAGAAAGGCATCGATCTCTCGCAACGTGGGCGGCAGGCCGGTCAAATCGAAAGTGGCCCGACGGATCAACATCCGCTTATCGGCGGGCGGTGCCGGTTTCAGTCCGTGCGCTTCCAACTGTGCCAACACGAAACGATCCAACGGCGTTTTCGTCCAGGCGATGTCCCGAACGGCGGGCACCGCTGGATCTATCGGCGGTTGGAAGGCCCAAAACTTCTCGGCGGCTGAAACCGGCGCGAATGGGTTCACTACGAGGCCGGCCAGAAGCAACAGGGGGATTGAACGGTAGTGCATGGGAATTCCCCTGGTAGATCGATCAACGGTGGGAAATCAGGCTGGGCAGGTTCACTTTATTATGGACGCCGGTAGCGCGAATTGCCACTGGATTCCTGACGAGACAAGTGCCGCTCGGCTCGCGGCACCTACAGCGGTAGGTCCGGCGAGCCGAGCCGGACTTGGAGAAGTGCCGCTCGGCTCGCGGCACCTACAGCGGTAGGTCCGGCGAGCCGGACAAAAACAAGTGCCGCTCGGCTCGCGGCACCTACTCCTGCTTTACCCCTATCTCCGTCACAGTCGCTCCGCACGGAAGAACAAGAGGATGTGAGGCAAGGGGTCTTGTCTCGAATGTGACACTACATCCTCTTACGAAGGAGCATCCCATGCGTCGATTTCTCCTCGGTCTCGCGGTGTTTGTTGTGGGGCTTGGCCTCATCGGTTTCGCTCACGCCGGGAGCTTCCACCACCGCGCCCATAACGCACGGCCCAGCAATGGCAGGACATTCCGAATCAACAACGCACGCAACTTGAGTCGGAAGAGTTTCAAACCGATCCAGGGCAATATCGTTGGCAAAGGCCTCCCGAGGAATGGTATCGTTGGCAAAGGTTTCCGGGGGAACGGTCTCTTCCACAAGAGCAACAATCACCTATTCTCGCCCCAATTCATTTGGTCCAAGAAAAACCACGGCCACTTGTTCTCGTCCCTAAAGAAGCACGCCCGGCATCACCGGCATCATCGCGGTAGGGGACAAAGTTCGTCGGACGACGGCGATTCCGGGTCGTCCGGCATGGACGACGACGGCGATACTCCGGGACTGGCAGCGGGCGACCTTGATGATCAGGGCAATACTCCGAATCTGGTGACGGCACCCGACATGAACGACGAGGCTGATACGCCGGGCCTGGTGACGGTCGATCTTGATGACGAAGAAGTTGTTACTCCAAATACCACGACGCCGGTCTCTGCCGGCGATGAAGACGATGAAGACGATGAAGACGATGATTAGACGCCGCCATTCGCCCGCTGGCAACCTCGCACGGCTGGTCTTTCTTCAAAGACCGGCCGTTTGTCTGCGCGCACCTTCGCGCTACAACTAACAGACCAGCCCGCAGCGCCAGCAAGGGAAATCCTTGCTGGCGCTGCGGGCTGGCAAAGACTCCAGTAGATCCAAGTGTGTCTCTCCGAACGTCCTTGGCATAAGCTATGCCTCCCAAGGACGTTCGGAGGATGCCGATTCGTTCACGCCGAAGATCGCCTCAACGACCGCTTGCAACCAA